>TBL_comb47_HYPODRAFT_10000511_pt1 | contig 51794 bp, 36 predicted proteins | sample TroBogypolimnion_40_FD_10682 | JGI IMG/M metagenome (IMG submission 10682)
CCCCGGAAGCTGCGCGGCTGGGGCAGCGGCTCGACCCAGCGCCGGCTGCCGGGCGCCGGGAAGGCTTCCCAGCCGCTCCGGGCCCGGGCGGCCATGCCCCCGGCCTTCTCCTGGAACACCTCCACCCGCCTGGGGAGGGGCGGCACCGCCAGGCGCGCACACTTCTCCGGCTTGAACATGGGCAGGACGCAGATCCTGGCGCCCGCATCCCAGGTCGCCCAGCCGGGCTCGCCGCCCACCGGAGCGGTGAAGCCCAGGGCGGCCGCCACCGCCGGGCCGGAGCCCAGCAGGCCCTCCTGGCGGGCCTCGCCGGTGACCGGGCTGAAGGGCAGGCCCACCGAGGCGCCCAGGGCCGGGATCTGCCCGGGGAAGGCCACGTTCCAGCCCATCGGCACCGGATGGGAGACGGGCGCCTTGAACACCCGGCGGATGGTTTCCGCCAGGTCCGACATCGCCTCCCGCAGCCGCGTCCCGGCCATGGCTATTCCGGTCTGACCAGGGTCTGGAGGGCGGCGTAGACCCGCTCCAGGGGTTCCATGGGATCCATGTGGTAGGCCACCTCCTGCAGCTTCACGATGGCCTGGTCCTGGGCGGCGGGGTCCACCGCCATGGCGAAGATCACCCGCAGGGGCGAACCGCCCTCCCCGCCCTGGAGCAGCACTTCCCGGGGCGAGACCCGGAAGGTTTCGCCCACCCGCGGCAGGGGGGTTTCCTGGGTCTTCTGCAGGGCGAGGGCCGGGCACTTGGCATCGCCGTTCCAGCCGCCCGCCATGTCGGCCGCCGGCAGGATGAACAGGTCCGGGGTGGATTTCAGCTCCTTCAGGAGGGTCTTCTGGATGACCTCCTCCTTGAGGTGCGGTTCCAGGGCCTTGCCGTAGAGCACGCCCTGGAGCTTGGTGGGGGTGATGGGCTCGGTGTAGCGGAAGTCGATGGGGATCCCCGAGGTGTCCGTGAGCAGCAGGCCGCCCAGGTAGCTCGCGCCCTCCTTCATTGCCACGAAATAGGCCAGCTTGAGGGTTTCAGCCATGTTGTTTCCCACCCATGAGGTTATCGCTAGGATACCAACGCCCGCCCGTCGGCGACGGAAAACCTCTCAAGGAAGAACCTTGTTTTTCCGTTGAAAACGGATATTCTATGAGTGCCGATGGGGAGTGGTCTAACGGTAGGACAACAGATTCTGATTCTGTCAGGTGAGGGTTCAAATCCTTCCTCCCCAACCAACAATGGCTCCAAGGTTTACAACGCCTTGGAGCCTTCTTCTTGTACCGGCGAGGACAGGGTTTTCCCCCGTTTGGAGCAAATCTGGAGCAAAAATAAGGTGAGGAGTTGCTCCCAATCGTCTGGAGGGATGGTGCCAGGTTCTCCATGTACCAGAATCCTGAAGCCACTCTTGCGGATTCGCCCTTGCGAGTCCGAGCCAATGATGGAGCAAGATTACCTAGCCCTGCTCATCGCCTTGTTCCCCCGTCCGAATGTCAGGTGAACCTGGAATAGGCTTCGGCACGTGGCTCCCAGAGTCCATGGCATAACCCGCTTGAACAAGGCACCGTGACCCCGAAACGAAGAAACACGTGGAATCTCGCGTGGATTAGCTCTTGAAGGGGTCCCATTACATCTAGGAAGCCGCAGAAGAAGTCGGGATAGCCATTGCGCGTCCAGAACACTTCAGTGCTTCCTGGGGCTTCTGGTGGGGATCCAGGTTCGGAACTACTCACTCTCTCCGGGAGGACAAGTTCAACGACCATTCTATAATTGGCCCAAATCCAATCGGATCGGACGACAATGATCTCACCGACCTTGACTGCACTTGAACGCAGGCCCTCTAGACCTTGGGCTTCGGTTTTTCCTTCTGGATCCCCATGCTCCGTCTCGAAGACATCAAATCTGGCCTTGCCCTCGAAGGTTTAGAGCCCTCCCATGTGGTATCAGTTGTTGCGGTGGTTCCGCTCTCGCCGGATTCGATCCAGGTGATCTACCGGCCCCCGGAAGGTGGGGTGAAGGAATGCAATCTCACCCGAATGAACGAGGCGGCTCTGAGCATTGCTACAGTTGAGCGTCCCTGGTCATTCGATGGGGACGGTGAGGCATTCAAGCTCACAGTAGAGGCCAAGCGCATTGATCTGGCCTTCCTTTTCGATCCAATGATGGCGGTCCACACCAGCAACGTGGAGCCATTGCCGCACCAGATCACGGCAGTCTATGAGTCCATGCTGCCGCGCCAACCGCTCCGCTTCGTCCTGGCGGATGACCCCGGCGCAGGCAAGACGATCATGGCGGGTCTCTACATCCGCGAACTGCTCATGAGGGCGGATGCCAAGCGGATTCTGATTGTCGCCCCCGGAAGTCTGGTGGAGCAGTGGCGGGATGAACTCTTTGAAAAGTTCGGCCTAGAGTTCAGGGTCTACAGCGGAGAGTTGGATCTCGCCTCCCCGTCAGCCAACGCTTTTGAGGACTACCACCAGCTAATCGTGCGCCTGGACCAGATGTCACGGAACGAGGACCTCAAGGAAAAGCTCTGTGCGGCGGGATGGGATCTTGTGGTATTCGATGAGGCGCACAAACTCTCCGCCCATTACTCAGGCCAGAAATTCGATCCCACCGCACGATTCCGGCTGGGAAGAGACCTCGGGGCGAGGACGCGCCACCTTCTCCTGATGACTGCCACCCCCCACAACGGTAAGGAGGAGGAATTTCAACTATTTCTCTCCCTGCTGGATTCCGACCGCTTCTACGGCAAGTTCCGCGATGGCGTCCATAAAGTGGATGTCACCGACCTCATGCGGCGCATGGTGAAGGAGGAGATGGTCAAGTTCGATGGCACCCCCCTCTTCCCCAAGCGTCTGGCCTACACGGTGAACTACACTCTTTCGAATCTAGAAGCCGCCCTGTACGCCGCAGTAACGGATTATGTAAAGACGGAAATGGGCAAAGCGGATGATCTGGATGGGAAGCGCCGGGGTTCGGTGGGCTTCGCTCTCACGGCCCTCCAGCGCCGCCTAGCCTCAAGCCCTGAAGCGATCTGCACCAGCCTGGGACGGCGCAAAGATCGACTGGGGGTCAGGCTTCGAGATGCCAAACTGGAGCATCGTGGACAGGAACTTGCTCCCAGCTACCAAGAGCCTGGGCTTCCGGTGGATGATGACGACCTGACGGCTGACGAGCAGGAGGACCTGGAAGAGACACTGGTGGACCAAGCTACCGCTGCCCGGACCATCCAGGAACTGGAAGTGGAAATCGAGATCCTCAAGGGGCTAGAGGCCCAGGCCAAGGTCCTGGTGGCTTCAGGGGTGGACCGCAAGTGGGACGAACTGTCTAAGATCCTCCAGAACAACCCTGCGATGCGAGGCCCTGATGGGCACTTCCGCAAACTCATCGTCTTCACTGAGCATCGGGACACCCTGAACTACCTTCACCGCAAGATCGCCGGGGTCTTTGGTGACCACAACGCCATCGTCACCATCCACGGTGGCACCCACCGGGATGAGCGCAAGAAGGCCCAGGCCCTATTCCGTTCAGACAAGGATGTGCGGGTGCTGGTGGCTACCGATGCCGCGGGTGAAGGCGTGAACCTCCAGAACGCCAACCTCATGGTGAACTACGACCTGCCATGGAACCCGAACCGGCTTGAACAGCGATTCGGCCGCATCCATCGAATTGGCCAGCAGGATGTCTGCCACCTCTGGAATTTGGTGGCCAAAGAGACCCGCGAAGGCGATGTCTACCACCGCCTCCTACAGAAGCTACAGGTGGAGAACGAGGCACTTCAGGGGCGCGTGTTCGACATCCTGGGCGAGGTCTTCGAGGAGACCAGCCTAAAGGATCTGCTACTGAGAGCTATTCGCTTCGGCGATGACCCCGAAATTCAGGCCCAGATGTTCCGCCAGATCGAGGGCGCTCTGGACCGCGAACACATCTTGACCATCCTTAAGCGGAATGCATTGGCTCAGGAGACCCTCAGTCCAGAACGGTTATTCCATGTAAAAGAGGACATGGAGAAGGCTGAGGCGAGGCGCTTGCAACCCTACTTCGTCCGCTCCTTCTTCATGAAAGCCTTTGAGATCTTCGGTGGTTCCATCCAAAAGAAGGAGGCCAACCGGTTCGAGATTAGTTGGGTGCCCGAGAAGATCCGCGACCGCGACCGAGTGATCACGGGCAGGAACCGCAGGGACCAGTCGCCTGTGCTGAAGCGTTATGAGCGGGTCTGCTTCACCAAGGAAGCAGTTCGCCCTGCAGATCGTACGGGGCTGGCGCTGGCTAACCTCATCCATCCCGGCCATCCCCTGATGCTGGCCCTTAGCGATGTCCTGCTGGAGCAGAATGCTAATCTGCTGCGCCAGGGAACCATCCTGGTTGATCGAGCCGATGAAGGTGACCAGCCCTGGCTGCTCTTCCTGCTTACCCATGAGATCAAGGCCGGGGATGGAACCACCATCTCGAAGCGCCTCCAGTTCGTGCGGGTCACGCAGGATGGCCAAGCCAGTTTCGCTGGATGGGCACCCCACCTGGATCTGGAGCCAATAGCGCCCGTGGAGCGAGGCCTCCTAAAGGACCTCCTTCAGGCTCCCTGGCTTGCGAATGGGCTGGAGCAGAGGGCGCTCGGTCTAGCTGCCTCCACCCTGGTTCCAGAACACTTCCGGGAAGTATCTGATCGCCGTGTGGACCATGTAGACAGAACCCTGGCTGCCGTTCATGAGCGCCTGACCAAGGAGATCGACTTCTGGACAGATCGTTTCCAGAAACTCACCGATGACAAGGCCGCTGGGAAAGATGTGCGCCTGCCTCTGGAGAACATCCGGCGCACCCTTGAGGACCTTCAGGACCGCCTGGACAGCCGTAAGCGGGAGTTGATGGCTCAAAGGCATGTGGCGTCCAGCACCCCCGTGGTCATGAGTGGGGCGCTGGTCATCCCCGCAGGACTGCTCAAGCAGCGCCAAGGGGAGGCTCCAGCCGGGGCAACCTTCAGCGCCGATGCCGTAGCCCGAGCAAAGATAGAGATGATCGCCATGAAGGCCGTAACCCTGGCTGAGGAGGCGAAGGGCCACAAGGTGGTGGACGTCTCAAAGGACAAGTGTGGCTGGGATATCACTGCCTACCCACCCGCCGTGGACGGTAAGCAGCCGAACCCGCGCCACATTGAGGTCAAGGGACGTGCTAAGGGTTCCACAACCATCACGGTAACCCGTAACGAGATCCTCTACGCCCTGAATCAGGCTGACAAGTTCCGGTTGGCCATCGTTCTGGTGGGCGAGGATGACCAGCCCGAAGGTCCCCACTACATCCGGGATCCCTTCGATTCTGAGCCGGGATGGGGCGTTGCTTCAATTAACTACGAACTCGCTGCGCTCCTTCAACGTGCTTCGGAGAGACCATGAATCCTGAACGGTCTGATGAAGGAACCTTGCCAGTGGAACCCATTTGGTCTCATTGCAACGAATGTGGCCATGAGACTAAACACCAAGTTGTGGCTCAGGCAGAACGGAAGCGGACTTACGCGGATGATGATTGTACTATTGAGACCGGTTCAATGTGGAATATGCTCCAGTGCCAAGGTTGTGAGGAGGTCACGCTCCGCCGAAGAGATTGGTGTTCAGAAGATGACCCATGGTCATATGGGCCGCGACCTGACATTTATTTCCCACCAAGAGTTTCTCGTAGGAAGCCGGAATGGGTTGAGCTTCACCCTTTGCCTGACGAGTACCAGGGCTTACTGGACGAAGTCTATGTCGCTCTGCATGCAGACAGCCGCCGTCTAGCGATGATGGGAGCAAGGGCCCTGATCGATGCGGTGATTCAGCGCAATGGTGGTGACCATGCCAACTTCAAAGCTGGGTTCGACATCCTGGTTCAGCAGCAACTCATTAGCCAAAAGAACCGGGAAATTCTTGAAGCAGCAGTGGAGGTAGGACATGCCTCGGCCCATCGTGGGCACAACCCCGATGGTGATTCAGTTAGTACTGTTCTGGATATAGTTGAAAACATCCTCCACCACGAACTGCTACTGGAGCAGAAGGACGGACTCATCGCTAAGACACCGAAACGTACAAAGCGCATTTGAAAATCCATATGGGAAGCCGCTAATGCACTCAATCAAATCTCCCCGCAAACTCATCGAGGTCGCACTGCCACTCGACAAAATCAATGAGGCGGCTGCCCGTGAGAAGTCCATCCGCAATGGTCATCCTAGCTCTATGCATCTGTGGTGGGCGCGAAGACCGCTGGCAGCGGCAAGGGCCGTGATCTTTGCTCAATTAGTGAACGACCCCGGTTATCAGCAGGGGGGCGGGTTCAAATATGGTAGGAACAAAAAAGAGGCTGCCGAGGAACGTAAGCGCCTTTTCCGCATCATTGAAGAGTTGGTACTGTGGGAGAACACAACGAATGAGCGGGTGCTGGAGGAGGCACGTGCCGAGATCCGCCGCTCCTGGCGCGAGGTTTGCGAACTGAACCAGGATCACCCCGAAGCCGCGGAACTGTTCAACCCCGATAAGATGCCGGGGCTGCACGACCCCTTTGCTGGCGGCGGGGCCATTCCTTTGGAGGCCCAGCGCCTGGGCCTGGAGTCCTTCGCCTCGGACCTGAACCCCGTGGCAGTGCTGATCAACAAGGCCATGATTGAGATCCCGCCCAAGTTCGCAGGTCGCGCACCAGTTGGCCCCTTACCAGCAGGTGAACGTGCGTCAGATCCTACGTTGCGGGGCGATTGGCCAGGAGCCACGGGTCTTGCCGAGGATATTCGCCGTTTTGGGGCCTGGATTAAGGAAGAAGCTGAAAAGCGCCTTGGCAGCCTTTATCCGCCTGTCAAAGTCACCTCAGAAATGGTGCGGAACCGACCAGACCTTAAGCCCTATGTTGGTCAGGAACTTACTGTCATCGCGTGGCTCTGGGCCAGAACAGTCAAAAGCCCCAATCCTGCATTCTCGCATGTGCACGTTCCCCTCGCTTCCAGCTTTATCCTCTCCAGCAAAGCGGGGAAAGAAACTTTCGTACATCCGGTTGTTGACGGAGATTCCTATCATTTTCAAGTAAAAGTCGGCATGGCCCCTGTGGACGCCAAGGAGGGAACCAAGGCTGTTGGAAGGGGTGCAGCCTTCCGCTGTATTCTTTCTGACACCGCCATTAGCGGGGATTACATCAAAGCCGAGGGCCAAGCTGGAAGACTCGACAAGCGTCTTATGGCTGTGGTGGCAGAAGGGAAACGTGGGCGCGTGTACCTTGAACCAACCATTGCTATGGAGGAGGTTTCAAGAAATGTGGAATCCACGTGGCGTCCCAGGGGCGCTGTTCCTGCTCGTCTTACGGGGGGGACCTGCGTTCCTTACGGCATGAAGGAATGGGGTGATTTATTTACAGAACGTCAGTTGGCTGCACTAACCACTTTTAGCGATCTAATATCCATGGTACGTGAAGAGGCTTGTCAAGCTGCAATGGATGCAGGTATGCAGGCTGATCCCAGGGGGCTTGACCAGGGAGGCAATGGTGCAACTGCATATGGAGAGGCCATTAGTGTATATTTGGCATTCTGCTTAGATAAAATGGCCGATCTTGGGAACAGTTTAGTTCGTTGGGAGCCAGTGGCACAATGCCCACGGCAACTTTTCGGACGACAAGCCATTCCAATGATTTGGGATTTTGCGGAAGCAAACCCATTGGGGCATTCATCAGGAGCTTGGGAAGTATTTGTAGACGGGGTATATAATGCATTTAGTAAAATGTTTACTGGAGTACATCCATGGTTCCGCGGAGAAGCAGTTCAGGCTGACGCGCAGAGTCAGAATTTATCATTGCTAAAGTGGGTGTCTACTGATCCTCCATACTATGACAATATTGGCTATGCGGACCTTTCTGATTTCTTCTATGTTTGGCTTCGGAGTAATCTTCGACCTGTTTATCCCAACCTCTTTGCTACCATCGAAGTGCCAAAAGCTGAGGAATTGGTGGCGACTGCTTACCGACACGGTAGCAAGGAAGCTGCAGAAACCTTTTTCCTTGCAGGCATGACCCAAGCGATGCATGGTTTGTCGGAACAGGCCCACCCTTCGGCCCCGATAACAATTTATTATGCGTTCAAGCAGTCGGAAACCGACAGCGACTCTGTCACGTCCTCCCCTGGATGGGTGACCTTCTTGGAGGCCGTGCATCGTGCTGGGCTTGCACTAACAGGCACTTGGCCGTTAAGAACTGAGAATGGATCCCGAATGGTTAGCCAGGGAACTAATGCTCTAGCATCCAGTATTGTCCTAGTATGCAGACCAAGACCAGAGGATGCACCATGCATTTCTCGCCGCGAATTCCAGCGGGAGTTGAACGCAGTGCTTCCTGAGGCTCTGGATGAGATGACCAAGGGCATCGCCGAGGGACATTCCCCTGTTGCCCCGGTTGACCTCTCCCAGGCCATCATCGGTCCCGGAATGGCCGTGTTCTCAAAATATACGGCCGTCCTTGAGGCGGATGGCTCTGCGATGTCTGTGAAGACCGCCCTTCAACTCATCAACCGCTTCCTGGCAGAAGACGATTTCGATGCCGAAACCCAGTGGTGTCTGCACTGGTTCGAACAGTACGGGTGGAAGACCGGAGAGTTCGGCCAAGCGGATGTTCTAGCGCGGTCCAAGGCCATCAGTGTCGATGCGTTGGCCCAGGCCGGGGTTGTTGAGGCTGGGGGAGGCTCGGTACGGCTATTAAAATGGGCGGAATACCCCTCTGACTGGGATCCTCGCTCAGATTCACGCCTACCCATATGGGAAGGTCTGCACCACTTGACCCGCAACTTGAAGCAAGGTGGAGAGACCGCAGCCGGGGCAGTGTCTGCAGCCATCCCAGGGAAGCTTGAAGCCATCCGTCAGCTTGCCTATCGCCTCTACACCCTTTGCGAACGGCAAGGCTGGGCTGAAGATGCCCGTGCCTACAACGAACTGATCACCTCTTGGAGTGGCATCGAATCTGCCGCGACCAGCATCCAACCCACCCAACGTGGCCTATTCGATTGATTTCTTAGGAATGTCCAATGAAACCTTGGCGTGAAATTGCTGTTCCCCACCGTGATGTCCTGGAAGGCACCTTCCAGCAGGCGGAGTTTGCCGCCGATCTGATGGCCGTCCACCAGGGGAATGCCGACTCCACCTACCAGGACCCCACCGCCTTCTTCCAGCGCACCTTCATCACCGAGGGAATGCGCCTACTGCTGACCTCCGTGGCGCAGCGGCTGAACTGCGGGGGCGGTGATCCGGTCATGCAACTCCAGACGGCCTTCGGTGGCGGCAAGACCCACACCATGCTGGCGGTGTACCACTTGGCCAAGGGGGGCTATGCCACCAAGGACCTAGCCGGAGTGTCTTCCCTGCTGGATCAGGCGGGGCTGGATGGTATCCCCACATGTCGCATCGCGGTCCTGGACGGCAACTACCTAGCCCCTGGCCAGGAGCGGAACCACGGGGGGCTGAAGGTCCGCACTCTATGGGGTGAGCTTGGCTGGCAGTTAGGAAAAGAAGAAGGCTATGAGATGGTGCAGGGTGCCGATGCCAATGGCACTTCACCGGGAAAGGAGACCCTTCAGCCCCTGCTGGCCAAGTACGCGCCGTGCGTGGTCCTTATGGATGAACTGGTTGCCTACGTGCGCCAGTTCGAGGATGGGAAGAATCTCTGCGGGGGAACCTACGACAGCAACATGAGCTTCCTCCAAGCACTCACGGAATCAGTGAAGATGGTGCCTAACGCCATCTTGCTGGCCTCCCTGCCTGAGTCTGATGTGGAGGCTGGCAGTCAGAAGGGTGTGGCAGCCCTTAGGGCGCTTGAGAAGACCTTTGGCCGGGTGCAGGCCCTCTGGAAGCCTGTGGCCACAGAGGAGGCCTTTGAGATCGTCCGCCGCCGCCTGTTTGAAGAGGTGAAGGACGTGGGGGGGCAGGTGGCAGTCTGTCGAGCCTTTGCAGACGCCTACAAGCAAGAGGGCGCGAAGCTGCCCAGCAAGACCCAGGAGGCCCGGTACTACGAGCGCCTCGTCCAGGCATACCCCATCCACCCGGAGATCTTTGACCGCCTCTATGAGGATTGGTCCAGCATCGAGGGTTTCCAGCGCACTCGCGGTGTTCTGAAACTCATGGCCAAAGTCATCCATAGGTTATGGAAGGACCAGAACCAGGACCTGCTTATCATGCCGGGTTCCTTGCCACTGTATGACGGAGCCGTGCGCAACGAGTTGGTCTATTACCTCCAGACGGGCTGGGACCCGGTCCTGGAACGAGACATTGACGGCGAACGCGCCGAGACCACTCAGCTAGAGACCAAGGAGCCGCGGTTCGGGGCCATCCAGGCAGCACGGCGCGTGGCGCGGACCCTCTTCCTCGGCACCGCACCAGCCGCGGCTGCCACGAAGAAGCAGTTAACCCAGGGGCTGGACCGCGCCCACATCCTCCTTGGTTGCTTGCAACCGGGGCAGGTGCTTTCCACATACTCAGACGCCCTCAACCGCGTGGTGGATGTCACTCATCACCTGCACACCAGCGGAGAGAAGGCCAATGAAGCTACCCGGTTCTGGTTCGATACCAGGGCAGGCCTGCGCCGGGAGATGGAGGACAGAAAGCGGCGGCTGGATGACCTGCAGGACCTGCGCCCACGGCTAACAACAGTAGTTCGCAAGATGGCTGAAGGGCAGACCCTTTTCGGCGGCGTTCATGTCTTCACCCCCCATGCCGATGTGCCGGATGATTCCGCCCTGCGCTTGGTGCTTCTGACTGTGGACAAGTTCTACAGCAAACAGGAACCGCGTTTTGCCTTCGGTGAAGTGCTGGAGTTCATCAGGAACAATGGCCTGAAGCCGCGTCACAAGGGCAACAGGCTGATCTTCCTGGCCGCTGACCTAGATTCCCAGGTGCGCCTGAAGGATGCCTTGAGGACGGCGCTGGCCTGGAAGTCCATCGTGGACGATGTGGAGAACCACCGTCTCAACCTGGACCAGTTGCAGATCAAACAAGCCAGGAAGGACCTCCAGACCGCGGACGAGGTTCTGCCCCGCGTGGCCAGGGAGTGCTTCAAGTGGCTTCTCTGCCCGGTGCAGCTTTCTGCTACGGGCAAACCCGAGGTGGAGGCTTTCCCACTCAACACCAACGGTTCCACCTTGGGCAGTGAGCTTGAACGGGTCTGCCAGGAGAACGAACTGGTCATCGAGGCTTGGTCCCCCATTCATCTACGCACGGCATTGAAGAGCATCTACTGGAAACCTGACCGCCCTGCAGTCAGCGCCATGACCTTCTGGGAAGACTCGCAGAAGTACCTCTACCTGCCGCGTCTCAAGGAACGGCGAGTGCTGGAGCAGGCCATCCATAAGGGCGCAGCAAGCATTGACTTCTTTGGAACCGCTTTCGGGGAATCCGGTGGCAAGTATGAAGGCTTCCAGTTCGGCTCCGGCAATGCCCAGTTTGACGACACCCTGCTCCTCATCGACCCCGAAGCGGCCAAGGCTTATGCTGCCGCCCACGCAGTAACCCCAATCGGACCGGAGAACCCGCCGCCTCCTCCACCGCCTCCGCCTCCTCCACCACCTGAAAACCCTGAAAAACCTGTAATTAAGGCACATGCCTTCTTCGGCTCGGTAGACGTGAAGTCCTCAACCGCCAAGGCCCGTCTCATTGAGCTTGCCGATGAAGTCATCTCACTCCTTGGTCAGGACCCTCAGGGCACCGTGAGGATCACCCTCAACCTCGAAGGTGAATTCCCCAACGGGGCACCAGACCATATCAGGCGGGGGGTTGCCGAGAACGCAAAGGCGCTGGGTTTCAAGAGCGCCACCTGGGAGTGAATTCACTCCCGGCAACCGATTCTCGATATGATGAGACAACCGAGAGCGAGATAGATATGAATGCTGACCTACTCAGACGCCTAATACGAGCGATTGCAGACGGTAGGATAAATGAGCTTGAGCGTTTGGGCCTTTCCATCATTAATGAGGAGAACCGTCTCGGCCATTCGAAATTAAGCCAGGAATTAAAAGAAATTCTTGACAAATCATTCAGCCGCAAATTAACGAAAGGCCGGGAATATTTCCATAAACAAGAATTTAAAGAGCTTCCATCCAGTAAACGCGGTGGCGATCTTCTCGCTACATTTATTGAAAGAGATGCTCTTGAACACACAATGATTTTGCCCCCGGAAACCGAAAAAAGATTTTCAAGAATTGAAGCTGAATTTTCAGCACGGGAAAGGCTTAGCAATCATGGGTTAGTTTATAGGCGGTCTATTCTCCTTCATGGGCCTCCAGGCTGTGGCAAATCTCTAGGTGCGAAACGACTTGCATGGAACACAGGGTTGCCGTTGATGAAGGTCAGGTTTGATGCCCTGATATCATCGTTTTTTGGTGAATCAGCTACCAATTTGCGCACCGTTTTTGAATCGGCCAAGGAGCGCCCATGCGTCTTGCTCTTTGATGAATGCGATTTCCTTGCAAGGTCGCGAATCAACTCAAAAGACATCGGGGAAGTATCTCGAATCGTAAATACATTGTTACAGCTTATGGAAGAGTTTGATGCGCCAGGGTTGCTTGTTGCCACAACTAACATTGAATCAGCCTTAGATCAAGCGATTTTCCGCCGGTTTGACGATGTATTTGAGGTTCCCATGCCTGGGCATGAAGAAAGGATCAAACTATTGAAAATAACTCTATCCAACATACGATTCGATAGTGAAATTAATTGGCATGAAATATCAAAGAAACTGGATAAGTCATCGGCTGCTATGGTCGTAAAGGTTGCCCAAAATGCAGCAAAGGCAATCGTTCTCACAGGCAGGAATTTAGTTGACGAAGAAGCATTGCTTGGATCCATCTCCGAATTGTAGATTGCAGTAAGACATCCATTGTTATCAGTGGAGAAATCCCATGGCAAAAGCTGGTGAATTTCAACATCTGCAATTGTTAAGGACAAAAGTCGGGAGAGCAAGGCTTGTTGGTGGGGGCGAGGGCGATCCTCGCACCACGGCAAACAGACAGAACCGAAGGGGACACAGTGGTCATCTGACGGATGGTGTCACAAATTTCTTAAATTACTGGAATTCATATGAGTTATACCGATCAAATGCAAAACTTCCTGAAATAAAATCCGGAATTCCCATGTTGCTTAAGGTCGATGAATCTCTTGATATAGATGGTTTGCGTCATTATTTAAAATTTGAGATCATCTCGGAGGAAGAAAATGGATATGTTATTGTTGCATCCGAAGATATCAATTTAGCAGTCTTCAAATCAAAAATTGGAGAATTTTCTCAAGGAATTACTGGATCTGCAATTATTGCACAGATCCATGAAATTGTTGAAGAAAATGCCGTAGATAATAGATTAAAAAGAATATTGAATGACAAAATTAGAGAAGATTGGGATAACATTGTAAATCTTGGTGATTTTGTCATTGATGTGTCTATATCTTGCTCTGGGAATTGGGATGTGCCTAAAAAGCCAACCAGAGGAAAAAATGTGAGATTGGAAACATTTGAAAGGAAAATGGCAGAATGGAACAAGATATTTATAAAAGCATACATGGACTGGGATGACCTTCGAGAAAAGCGGAAGGCTGAGATTTTCCAAATTTTAAATGCCTATGGGGCCAATTTAATTGATGAATTTGAGCCAGGTGCAGATGAAACTATTCCAGACAATTTTACGATGAGAATTGGGTTGAATGGCACGGCACTTAAAGATTTTGTAGCCACTTATCCATATCTTTTTCAAGTAGAGGAACCTGAAGATATTGAAACACCACAAGGTGTTCGAAGGAAGGAAGAAACTTCAGAGCCTAACATTAGATTTGCCAAACCATTAGATGGGGCTCCATCAATTTGTGTCATAGATAGCGGCATTCAAGAAGACCACATTTGGATCGAACCCGGTCTGTACAAACCAGGATCCTATTGTTTTGTTCCCAAAGAATCTACTACAGATACTGCAGATTACGTTAGAAATGGCGGACATGGAACGCGAGTGGCTGGCGCGATATTATATGGAGAGCAAGTTCCTAAAACGGGAAAAGCGCAAATAGCTTTATGGATCCAAAATGCTAGAGTATTGGATAAAAGTTGTCATCTGCCCAAAAATATTTTACCCGAGAAACTCATCAATCAAGTTATCAATCACTATATTAAAAATGATAAGCCAGTTAAGATATTTAACCATTCTATCAACTCTTCAACAGCATTCTCCCGTATTCACATGACTGCGTGGGCATATGAAATAGATAGACTGTCCTTCGGCCATGATGTTCTTATTATTCAAAGTACAGGGAATTTATTCGAAGTTGGGACAGCAAATAATCCTGGTGTGCGAGACTTCTTAACCAGTGGGCAAGTTTACCCCACATATCTTTCGCAAAAATCATGTAGGATTGCTAATCCGGCTCAAAGCCTCCAGGCATTATCAGTTGGGTCGGTGTCTTATGACGCATTTAATAGCGGCGGTTGGCAGACCTTCTCTGGCGGGATCGCCATGCCATCATCATTTAGTCGAAGCGGGCCTGGGATCTGGGATTCAATTAAACCAGATGTTGTTGAATTTGGAGGAGACCTGCTGTTCAGTATGGGGAAGCCGCCCACTGTTGGGACCCCCACAGCTGCCTCTTCCTGCTATCCAGAATTGCTTCGTTCAACCTTAAATGGCGGCCCAGCATTTTCCCGGGAGAAAGTTGGAACTTCTTTTTCGGCTCCAAAAGTTTCAAAAATTGCAGGTCATATTCAAGCCTTGCTTCCCGATGAGCCAGCATTACTGTACAGAGCATTAATTGCTCAGTCTGCTCGATGGCCGGAATGGACATCCAAGTTTCCCATGGAACAAGTTATTAGGTTGATTGGGTTTGGTGTTCCAGACGAAGATCGTGCTACCACAAACACTCCTTTTAGGACAACATATATCACTTCAGGGTTTTTTGAGATTAAGGCACGGGAGTGTCATGTATTTCAGGTACCAATTCCCGATGACTTGAGATTGCCAAGCTCCGAATATTTGCTTAGGATTGATGTCACTCTATCTTATGCTTCTGAACCCAGAAGGACAAGGAAAGGAAAGCGAGGGTATTTGGCAACATGGGTGGATTGGGAATCAAGTAGAAAGGGCGAGACAATCGAAAGATTCATCAATCGAGCAATCAAAGAAGATGATAGAAAGCCGTCACAAGGTCAATCCATTAAGTGGTTCCTGGATAAAAGAGATGGTAGAGGAACGATCTCTAACACCAATAGGAATAGTGGAACTCTACAAAAAGATTGGGCCTTTGTAAAATCAAATGAAATGCCCGAGGATTTTTGCATTGCTGTTCACGGACATCCAGGATGGAACAAAGATCCAGAGTCTATTGCAAAATATGCAATGACAGTATCAATTGAAATTATTAATAAAGAGATCTCTATTTATCAGGAACTAAGGGCAGCTGTTCAGGCCCTTGAAGTTGAGATTGAGGCTGGAGTTGAGGTCGAGAGTGAAATAGAGGTTGAGATGGAGACTAATTAAATTTGGAAATAGCACTGTAGTCGCTGGATAATTATTACTTAACTCTGTGGTCTTTTTGGGCACATTCTTGCCTGACAGTACTGCCGATTAACGTCCCAACGCTGCTGGTAGGCCTTTTGCCGGAGAACTGAATGGGGAGAACCACCAGGTCCAAAATCCATACCAGCCAAGGAACCTTCAATGACAGGTCAGGAATCTAAGACATGCTACCGCTGCGGCGTCACCAAGCCCCTTCCCGCCTTTACTTTGCGAATGGATGATCGGTACGACCGCATGTGCCGAGTCTGTGTTTCTAAGGTCCTTGCCCAGCTCTCAGCAATTCCCAAGTGGCGGCGGCCCCGGTAGGGGGGCGAGGAATCCATTAGGACCCTCCAGTCGGCGACCACCACGCCCCAGCTATGATGCTACAGCTTAGGCCTTCAGGGGGCTTATCCCAGTACACCCCAGGTTGGTTTGGCTAATTCATCGCGTTCAGATGACGACATTTTACGAATTTTATCTTTAATTTCTGTATCAAATTGATGATCATTTGGGCTAATATCAGACATGTACTTGTGCTTATATGCCAATATAAAATAGTCAAAATAATTTTTGTCAGCCACCTTTCTGTCCATCTTTTCATATGCTTCATTTGCATACATCAAAGTATAAATAGGTATCATGACTGAACATAAATAAAGGTAAATCTCCATGGAGTAAAGTGTATATTTCCCAGCAGCGCTATTACATTCCCACCCTGCACCAACCCCATGGTTTAGCCCATCTGAATCAGTCTCTAACTCATAATTTCCCCATGACACATAACCTAAAACATATTTTTTCCCCACAAAATCTCGTAAAAAATCCATGTGATATATGGTTAATGCCGATATGATAAGTGATGTTCCAATTAAAGTATTTTTCAATAGCCTAACTCCCTTTAATGTAAACGAATTCCCAAGAAAATCCACCTTGAGTCTATTGGCTATAAATGGGCAAGCACTCCATATGATTAAGAAAAGTGGAGTTGCGAGGCGATACAGATATCCAACCACGGCAATAGCCGCACACATCGCCATTAGAGAAAAGAACCCTTCCATTGCTCACCTCAATAGAAATATTTTATTTCTTTTACCTCGCAGGTTGATTATACCTTTTCGAGACATCCCCAGTTTCCATTTGTCTAGTATTTGCCAAGCGGGGGGCAGCAAATGGCTACCGATTGAGGATGGTAACATCAGATTCCAGTTGCAGCCCTCTTTGGGGGAAACCGGTTTCACGAGGAAATTCACCATCCCTTTTTTGATTTGGGGTAAATAGAATTTCCTAACGTGTAAGCCTTCTGGTTCTGCTCCTTCAACTTGGCCGGATCGAACTGGGTCATGAGAGTCTTGACTGTTTCACCGGCCTCCTTGTCTCCGAAAATGGCTGCACATTTCATCCAAACATACCTCATGCCTTCATCTTTCGGTACGCCATTGCCGTCATGATAGAACCCTGCGAGATTAAACATGGCATCAACGTGGCCAGCTTCAGCGGCAGCCATGCAATACTTCCGGCTTATGGCAATATCCTTGGGCACTCCACGCCCCTGGTCGTAGTGCAGGGCCATACTATTTAGTGCGTTTGGGAAACCTTGATCGGCGGCGAGACGGATCCATTGAAGGCCAGCGGCAAGGTCCTTCCGAAGCCCAACCCCATCCCTGTAATAAATCCCAATGTTGTATTCAGCAGGCGCATAGCCTTGCTTTGCGGATTTCAGGAGGAGGTCAACGGCAGCCTTCAAATCTTTCTGGACCCCATCCCCATTAAAAAAACAACCGGCCAAGTAGTATTGCGCCCTGAAGTCGCCTTTTCCAGCAGCCTCAACATAATTGGAGGCTGGTGCTTCCATCCAGATTCCCTGGCATTCCGCTGGGATTGAAATCAAGGCGGTCAAAGCGATTATTTGCCATACGCTCCGCAAGCTACCCTCCATAGTTCAAAGTGCGTTACCGGTAAGTGTGTGACCGTGTGAGGTGATGGCCTATAGTCTCATGGAGAGTGGCCTCAAGTGAAGCATTGGTGCAGGACGTCACGGAAACCAGGTCTCCTCAGACGATGGAATATTTCCGAAAGGACCAAAATGCACTTCCTCGGCCCGCCCTGGAGGCTGGCCGACCTATTTCAAATCGGTCTATCTCTCAGGCCATGGCAGACCGGCGCGGAGGCCCCCAGCCTGGGGCAGCTATTTGGATCCGTCGCATGGACAGTTCTGCCATAGGCTCCTGGTCGGTGAAATAATATTTGTTTCAAGCATTGAATGGCTATAGAATATCCTATCAACATTTTCAGATTCGCTCAGGAGGGTATATGGCGAAACTTATTCCACCTTGCCCTAAATGCAAATCTACTAATATTAAAGTAGAAATTACATCTTGGGGAATTGGGTTACTAATCAGCAGAATTGTAGGCATTGGGTTTATCGCCATGGGAATTTTTATATTAGCCGAGGGCATTAGAAATGCTGGAACTGTATTCCTTTTCATAATAGGAATTGCTGGATTAGTTACTCCACCATTTAAGTGCAAAGACTGCAAGCATTCATTCAGGGCCTGAGGCCTTGAGGTGATAGTAATTAATTTTGTGATTAATATGGTGTGTGCTCAACAAGGAGGCACTTGATGCAAAAAACGATATTCCAAATTTTGGCTTTAGTGGCTTGTGCTAATGGATATTCACAGGAAACAAGATATATATCACATACTGAAAATGGGTTTCACCATAGCTTGCTTCTACCTGCTGGGTATGAAGAAGTTTGGTGGCCAGAGTCTCCATGGAAATCATTCAGAAATGAAGCAAGTGCTGCTTTTAAATCTATGAATCTACAAATGAAAAATTTTGCTGTTATTGTTCCACGAAAGGCCCTTGAGGATTATTCAAATGGAGGACAAAATCCAATGAGGGGAAATTACGCCTACATTTCTTGGTACCCGAAAAAAAGGATGCCTTCAGAAAGTGCCACTATGGCTGCTTTTGCACAATACGGAAATACTTCATATGATGTCCGTAAGGCAATTTCATCGCAAGAAAATTTTGATACCTATGCGCGAAAATATTTAAAAAATGGGAGTGCAATCAATTTAGGAGTGTTTCGCCGCTGGGAAAGTGGGTATATTTATAGTTTAGCAGTTAATTTAGAAATGAATTTTAATGGTAATGTTATTAAATCATTGAAAATTTTGAGTATGGGATATCAACAAACTTCAAATGGGTATTATTGCGTTAATTATGTAACTATTCAAGAATATGGACCAAGTTTTGATACACATTTAGATAGATGTGTTTTAATAGCCAAATCAATTAAAAATTCGATTATAAAATAATATAATTAAAATTGTTCAAATTTATTCTAGATATTTCAAAACCTTCAAAAGAGCGCCAAAAGTACTTTCAGTAATAATTGGTTCCCACTTATTACTTATAGGGACATTACCAAGCTTTGCCGCCGTCCTTAAATCATAACAAATATCTTCAACAACCATTACTTCTCTCATTGGTTTATTAATTTTGCATTTTAAAAGAAAGAGCTGTTTTTCATTGATCATATAAATTCGTATCCAGACAGTGCTTACTTTATCTTTAGCAGAATTGGAGATAATATTTCCAGTGTTTAAATATGTAAGACTGTATGGATTAGCTATTGTAAGAAAGTATTTCCATGGCGAATCTGAATTGATCGGGAATGCTGTATTGATTGTTGGATTGTTTTGGGAATTTTGTGAATATCCCATATTCCAAGACATCATGCCCAATATTAAAGCAAAAATGATATTGCGTTTACACACTAGATCACCTCGTTTGGGACGGGTCCACACTTTACCACTCTTGCTGCAATTCCTCTCAAAAAATATTGCCTTTTGAAACTGATGATAAAACCAACTGTTTCATAATTTCGTTGACTGAGGATTATGGGTTTTTTCCAAACTGATGACCGGGGCACGGCAGGCTCGGCGCGTTGGGCAGGAAATCCCCTGAGAGCCTGGATTTCTGCTCGGTCTCGCGATAAGCCGTTCAAAAACGCGTACCTGTTCGCGGTGGATGGGATCCCAAATTTACAAGCTGAGGCATCCTCAATAACCCCCTAGGCCATCACCATAACCGGATGGTCGGGGCTGCCCGTTTCCTGCATCCGTGTCGCGCTCTACCGTGCTGTGAGCATTTCCCTGAGTTGCTCCACGGTCAGTACGGTCCCACCTCTGTGTAGGATGGCATGACAATTCGGGCAAACCGGGACTAGATCATGGATGGGGTCCACCTGGTATGCCCTTCCAATGGCATGGAGAGGCATACGGTGATGGACATGGATCATCCCTTCACCGATTGGCCCATAGATTTCCGCCATGGTTTTCTCGCAAGCTTGGCAACGAGAACCATAGTGGTTCAGACACTTCCTTCTGGCTTTGGGATCGCGTTCATATCCATTGACAGTCACAGTGGTCACGGCCCCTTCCGCATAGGCCATCCCCGGATTAACCTCCTCGGCCATCCTGGATCCAGTCCTCAGTGCCAGCCCGGCCTCGACCAGAAAGGTGATCGCTTCGGGGATCTTGATTTCCACCCCGCTGCTCTGGGGTGTCCAATCCATCTGGCTCCATTTCAAGGTCAAATCCTGGAGTTCGATGAACGGTGTTTCTTGGAGATATTCGACTCGCCAGGGGACGTTGTTTGTCGTATTGTCCTGCTTGGCCCTGTTTTGATCCCAATGGGGACGAACCTCAACGGCGCCGATACTCATACCCACGCCCACTATACCCTTCGGCTCCTGGCCGAGTCGCATGAGGAAGAGGAGGCTACCGGCGCAGCTCCGTCGAGCGGTGGTTGGCCTCTCGCACTAGCAAGGGGGACTGACCATGGCGCCCAAGGAGATGGGCCCCGCGACAAACGGGGCCCAGCACTTACCTGACAACAACTCTCCTATAGAATTCGCCGCAGTTAGTGAAGAGTCCAGCCCCGCCCTCACTTCCCCGTCGATGGTGTTTGATGTTGACCTGGGGATGCTGGTTCCAATCTCAGGCGTGAGCTTCCCGGTGGAGCCGGAGACGGTCCTCGGACCGACCTCGACTGACCAGGGCGACCCCCTGGCCACAGCCATCACGGCTGCCATCGTCCGAGTCACCGGGCGCTTCAACGCCTCCATGTACGCTCCGATGGGAGGCCGGAGGCCCAAGGTTAGGGCTCCGGGGCCGATCCCGTGGTCAAAACTGTTCAAAACTCGCTACAAACCTATGCGGGGCATTCACGCTCCGTACCGCGGGAAGAGCACTTCCATGCCTAAACCAGCCAGGCCCTCCACCGTGACGGTATTCGCAGAGACCATCTCCCTGGAGAACATCCGCACTTTGACCAAGGCGTGGCAGACGATGCGGAAGTCGTGCAAAACGCGAATGTTGGCACTGGAGAACGATCACACCCCCGTCAGCGTCCAGGAGGCCGCCATCACCCTGCAGTACATCCACGTTCTGACCAGGGGACTGCTGGCGCTACGGAAAATGGCCAAGAGGAAGTTGTCGGGCCTCGACTACGACGACACTGGCGACCGAGACATGGCAACATGTCTGGAAACATACAATTCCATTCTCATCCTTGCTCACAAACTCGGCGCCCTCACAGGCAACGAGGAGCTGACCAACCTGTAGCTTCAGACTGGGGGGTGATCCTCATAACCGGGCTGTTCTCCTGTTTCAGAAATTCCCCTGATGTGGGCCCCAAGATGTCAAGCCCTGTCGTTGCTCATTTCTGCAACGACGTCATGAATTGTGTTACCCGAGGACCCATCATGCTGAACACCCAAGATCCCATCCTGCAACCTAATTGCTACCACCGGGAGCGGGACATCGACTTGGATTCGCCGGGCCCACCCACTAGGCCGATCTTCCGCCACGCGCCGGAGACGGTCCCCGGATCGGCCACGACTGACCAGGGCGACCCCCTGGCAGCCGCCAGCGCCCCCACTACCGCTCCCAGCATCACTCCGGCCACCACGCACCTCGACGCATCGGTGGACGCGCTGATGGCGAACAGGGAGGCCCAGGAAGAGGGCACGGCGGGCGAGCCCGGAACCATCGCCCCGGTCACCGAGGCCACCTACGCCTCCACGGACTGCAACCCCGAACAGTACGCGCCGGTGGTCGACGGGCAGGCTCAGAACGAAGGTCCGAGCGCTGACCCCGGCACCGACCTGATGCCTGAGGTTCAGTTCCTGGCGGAACCACCCGACCACAATTCGACCCAGGGCGACCCCTCAGCCACCGAATCCAACCCGGGCGACGATCAGGCACCGCCCCTTATGGGCACCATCTGCGAACCTCCGCCACGGCTGATTTTTCTGGGCTTCGACATTAAGCCAGTGGTTGACCAGTGCATTGAGGTCCTCGCCAATTCGGGAAAGGTCTTCCTCCGGGGCGATGCCCTCGTCGATGTCCCCGGGTACATTGGGCCCGTCCAAGCCTCCTCCGAGGAATTCGACGAAAGTGATCCCGTCTATAAGATCCGTGCCGTGCCGCCGGCCCGGGTCATGGAGATCCTGTCCTCCGGGGCCATCTTTATTCAACAAAAGGGGAAGGGCGACTGCAAGCAGGTTGCGCTGCCATCGTGGGTGGTCAAGGCCGTTCATGGGCGAGGGCATTGGCAGATCCCCATATTGTCGGGGATGACGAGAATCCCGGTGATGTTCCGCCCGGGGAAGATCCTGTCCGTGCCGGGCTACGACCCTGAGAGCCGCCTGATGTACCTCCCCAACCACGGGCCCCTGACTATTCTCGAAGCACCTACGCGGGAAGATGCCGCTGATGGGGTGTCGGCCTTGCTGGACCCCGTCCAGGACTTCCCCTTCGCCTCGGAAGGGGACAAGGCCGCTTTCGTCGCTGCCACACTGACCCCGTTTGCTCGCCCAGCGATTGACGGACCCACGCCGTTCTTCTTTGTGAAAGCAAACATACGTTCTGCCGGCAAAGGCAAGCTGGTGGACGTGATTGGTCAAACAGTCCTAGGTAAAGATATCTCAAGGCTTCCCCAGACCAGTAGCGCCGCAGAAGAACGGCAAGAAATCTTCTCCACTGCCCTGGGTGGGCTCCAAATGGTCCTTCGGGATAACATCGAAGGGCAGTTCGGCTCCCCCGCGTTCAACGCCATGCTGACGGCCAGGACCGTGCAGGGGAGGATCATGCGCACCCAGGGGCTAAGAAGCGCGCCCATGAATGCCGTGTGGTTCGGCACCGGTAATAACCCCGTGCTCCGTGCTGACCTTCCCCGACGGACCATCTTCATCAACCTTCAGTCCGACGAGGAGCGGCCTGAGCTTCGTGCGGATTTCAAATATCCTGAGCTTCTAGAGCACATACGGTCCATCCGTGAGTCATTGATCTCGGCCTGCCTGACGATCTTGAAGGCCCACACCTTGGCGGGTTCCCCTCGGTTGATCTCGCAGCCCCTCGGGTCCTACGAATGCTGGGATCACCTGGTCCGTGAGGCGGTCTTCTGGGCCATGGGAGTGGACCCATGTGAGCGCACGGTCCAGGGCGAGTGCCAACATGACCCGGAACGAGATGCTCTGGAAGTGCTCGTGCTGACCTGGCAGGAAGCCTTCCCCCAAGGCGGTGGTCACTATGCCATGGCCTTTGCGGAACGGCTCATGGGACTGGGAGATACGATCATCGGCCTTCTGGCCGCCGTTCGTGAGCTGTCGCGCAGGGAGGGCGAGGGTGACAGGGGCCAGACTTTGGGGCAGTCGCTCGGGTACATCCTGCGGAACTACCAGGACCGGCCTGTCCTGGGCCATCGGTTCGTGCGCCAGGGTGAGAAGGACCGCAACGGAATCCGCTGGGAGCTTGTTCCCATTCAAGGGAAATCGACCGCCCCTGGTCGCGGCGCTGCCATGTCGCCCGGCGTTCCTCAGGTTTCCCGGCCCGCTCAGGGCTCGCCCATGAACCCGATTGATCTGGACGCCCCAGGCGGATGGGATCCAGATCGGGAAAGCGAGTTCGAAAGACACTTTCCCACACCGAGGCCGAACATGGACGACGATGGCCCTGACATGAATGACCTCTGAAGGATTACGTGGCGTGGCGATTGTGACGATCGTGACGATCGTGACGATGAAATCGCACTTCCTTTCAATCCCGCTGATTGGCTGGTTGAAGTCTCGACCTTGATCCACTTCCTCGCTGAGTGCTTTGGGGAAAAAGCAGAGCGCGGGAATACATCGTCACCATCGTCACATCGTCACGGTGCCCCCTCCAGGGCACGGGTGAGTTCCTACGAAATCTGGACGGTCCCTGCCCGCCTCGCCACCAGCCTGACCATCGGGCTCACCTGCGTCCTTGAGGCAGAACCCGCACCTGGCCATGGCACGAAGGCGACCGGCGGCTACCGACTCCATCCAGCCAGGGGTCATTCCCGGATCGTGGCGACGACGTCCTTGAGGATCGCATTGACCCGCCGGGCGACCTGAAGATCACCGTAGGCCCCGGCTGTGACCACCACGCAGAGGTCGAGGTCGGGCACCACAAAAATGCGCTGGCTGCCGTTGCCGAACGCTGCGGCCCAGCCAAGCACCCTTCCGTGCCAGGTCACGTTCCCGGTCCACCACTGGTAACCATACCCCATGCCGTCGAAGCCTGTGGCCACGTGGGTGCGAAGGGAGGCGTCGATCCAATCTGCCGGAACGAGCTGGTGCCCGCCCCACTGCCCATGGTTCACGACCAGGAGGCCAAGCTTGGCCATGTCCCGGGGGCGCAGGCGCAGGCCGGAGTACGACATGGGCCTACCGTGCAGGTCGGTCTCCCATTCCCAGTCGGTGATGCCCATGGGCTCGAACAGGGCCTTCCGGGCAAAGTCCTTCCACGGCATTCCCGTGACCCGGGTCAGGATGTCCGCCAACACCGCATTGTCCCCGCTGTTGTAATCGAACTGGGTGCCGGGCACCGCCACGACCGCCCGGCCTAGAACGAGCCGGTAGGGTGACCTCGTCCAAGCTAGACGATGCTCATCATCGAGGAGACCTCCACTCTGGTTCCACTGGAGCCCGCTGGTCATGGTCAGGAGGTTTTCCAGGGTGATGGCCTTCCGGGCCGGCGTTGCCAGTTCCGGGTACTCAGGGTAGTAGTCGATGGCCGGCGTGGTGAGGCCCCCGAGCTTGCCCTGTTGGCGGGCGATGCCCAGGAGGAGGCTGATGACGGACTTCCCCACCGAGCGCACGTCGTGCACGTCGTTAGGGCCGAAGTCCCTGGCCCGGGCGAAGATGCTGTAGTTCGACCGGTCCTTTCCCCGCTGGTAGCACTCGGCCACCAGGCGTCCACGGCGAACCACGATGACGCTGTGGATGTTGGCCCCCCCGGCCAGCAAGGTCGTCAGCAGGGCGTTGAACCGGGGAGCGTCAAAACCGGATTCCGCCAGGCTCGCCCTGGCCCAACCATCGCCGATGGCCGCTGGAATTGTCTGGGGGCTTCCGGTGGCCTGCCCCAACAGGGGCAGGAAGGCCATGGACAGGGTTAGAAGCCACCGGGAGAACCACAGGGCTCGTCGTGAAGGGAGGTGGGACCGAGGGGTCAAGAATGCCTTCCTTCTGTTGGGGGTGCCAAGTTCTTCCGGTCCCGGGTTGCGATGAACACCGCCAGCGTCCAGGTGGGCGCGAGGTCGATGAAGGGTAAGAACTTCGTCACGAAGGAAGGGAGGAATGCCCAGTGGAAGCCCACAAGGAAGATCATGACCCCCATGGTGATCAGGTCCACCCCAGCCTCGACCACCCAAACCACGGGTCCAGTCCATTCTGCGGGCGCGGTGATCAATTGAAGGCCATCCACGACCACGGCCACCACCCAGGCGATGCGCACATGTGAACGATTAAGTGGATTTGCCATGGACGAAAGTCTAGCGGGAGTTCCCCGCAAAGGTTGGGGAAGCCCCCGCGCCCATGCTGATTGGGGGCAGACCTGCCGCCTGCCACCGCCTTGACCACCGCGATCCAACCCGGGCGGCACCCCTGGCATGACCAAGCAGGTCAAGTTTCGACCCAGGACATGACCAGCTCGGTCATGCGGGCATTCCCCGGCGCCCAAGTTGCCCGTGCCCCACCCGCAGATCCCCGTCCACCAGTCCACCCTGGTAGGTGTAGGCTTGGTCATCCCAATCGGAGTTCAGATGCCCCGCCGTCGTGGTCTACCCGGCTTCAGCTTCTCCTGGAAGCGGGCCCTGGGTGTGTCCCAGGCCCAGGCCCCTGGACTCTGCACATTTCGGGAAATTAACTTCGTATAAAAGGTAATAATTAAACTTATGTTGACTTTCGGATGTTTGAAGGCAAGAGGCGGTTGGGAAGACGTCCTGGCACAGCCCCACCTTTTCAAGGCCCAGGTGCTGGCAGAACGGCGTCGGGTGCCCGCGCCAAACCGGCGAGTTGAGGTTATCGGTGGCCGCGGGTTTTAACGGCTTTGGCCGGGAGAGTTCAGACCACCTTGCACTGGGCGGCCATCACCGCTTCGGGGTCGAGGGCGTAGCTCTTGTGACTTGGACCTTGGTTTGACGCGCCGGGAACCATAGTCTTTCGCAAAGTGCAGACCGCATATTAAGTGTTGAAAAGATGAAGAATGGTCGCCAATCGCTTGATTCCGTCGAATCTGCCAACGAGAACGGTCCGTCCAGAGCAAAAGCCCCGGAACGGTGGGCCAAGCCCGAAGGGTGCCCAGTCTGACGATTCGCCGCTCAGGTTCCAGAATCTGCAGTTCGGGTTCCAGACACCATCATTCACGCTCTTACCGGGATTCCTCCCGATTGAAGGGGCATATTGATGCCGTCAGCCCCGAAGGACTTGACCGAAACCGGTGGCTAGGGATTTTTCCAGCGACACTTGAACCAGGGAGCAGACCATGACCCGACTTGCCTATGCACTTATCATGCTTGGATGTTTGGTTCATGCGCAGGATCGCCCGGGACCGCCGCTTCGGGGGCAACAACCGCCCCCGCGCCCCGGCGAACGCGGGAATCGCTACTCCATCGAACAGGCGACCTCTGATCGCGCTCAACTGCATACCATCGCCTTCGATGGTCTCGCTTTCCTGACGGGGGATTTCGCCGGGGACACGTTCCTACCTCCCGGGAAGGTTTCCGACTATTTCGGGTTCCAGTACATGCGGGACATCGATGCCAAGGAGGGCGGCCACAACACCTCGTTCCTGACCCGGATCGCCCAGAACATGCTGGCCATCCTGAACCAGGACCAGAAAACCCAGCTCCTGGTCCTGGGCCAGGCCCAGGAAAGGGAGGTCCGGACCTTCGCTGAAAGGCGGCTCCCCCTGATCAAGGCCTTCCGACAGAACCTGGAGGGTGACCTCCCGCCCGGTTCCCATGGATTAGACAAGCGGGCCGTGGTGAAAGCTTCGGCCAGCTTGTATGAACTCGACGGCCTCATCGCCTACCAGCGCGCAAGGGTCATGGCCACGGTGCTCCGAAGCCTGGATGAACGGCAGAAGGCGGCCCTGTCCCAGTTGCATTTCGGGGATTCCCGGACCTGGCCCGATGTGGGGGAACAACTGGACAAGCGCAGCATGTCCCATGACGTCAATGTGGCCGTCATGACCTACGCCAGTGAGATGTTCGCCTGGTATGCGGGTTCGCTGGAAGCGGACACCTACTTCTGCCCCGAGCGCCATGGGATGTATTTCGGTGGCTTCGGCATGAAGACCGCCCCTGCCATGGGCAAACAGGACTATTCGATCAGCACGACTTTGACGGGGGACAGCGGGGAAGGCTTCCTGTCGGTCTTGAACCCCGCACAGCAACGACGCATCACGGCCCTGGTGGAACTCCAGCGGCAGGACCTTGCTGAGATCGTCCGGACCCGGAGGGCCATTGCCGCGGAACTTCGACGCTTCCTGAACGGGGAAACCGCCGACAAGACCAGGGTCCTGACGCTATCAAAGCGCTATGGGGAACTGGACGGGGAAATGTCCTTCCTCTACGCCACCGCCTTCGCGGACGTGGGCAGGTCTCTGACTGCCGCCCAACGGGACCAGCTTGGGCGGATGCGCCATGACAACCCTGCGGATCCCAAGGGCCCCTTCCTTTATTCCTCCCCGATCCGCATGCCGAAGATTGAGAATACGGACACCCTGTTCGGGGTCGGCGCGGGGGGACGCTTGTGAAGGGCGATGGCATGGGCTTGCCGATGCCGCGGCTCGAATAACCAAGCCGCCATTCATCTGCCGAATTCTGCAGTTCATGTATGGAAACCGGCTCACTGAAGCACCGGCTGGTATCCTCATGCCCAACCTCCATATTAGTTGATGTTCTCACGGGGAATTCGACCCTCTGCGCTTGTGCCTCCCCACGCGAGTGCCGGAATAATCACGAAGGTCGTCACCTTTCCGGTGTCCTTGAATTTGGGAGCTTCCGGTTTTCCTCCCTGCCTTAACTTTCTTCGCGATTCCGTCAAGTGCCAACCCGGAGGACATATGCGTCTGGTTCATCTCACCCTGTTGGCCGGGGCGGCACTGGTCATCCTTGCCTCCCTGGGGTGTGGCGGAGGGGGGTCCAGCAGTTCCCAGCCCGTGGTGACAGCCCCGGTGGCGGCCTTCACCTATGGGCCGGCGGCCCCGGTGACAGGCCAGACCGTGACGTTCGCCGATGCCTCCACCCACACCCCGACGGCCTGGTCCTGGACCTTCGGGGACGGTGGCACCAGCACCGCCCAGAACCCGACCCATGCCTTCGCGACGGCCGGCACCTTCATCGTCACCCTCACGGCGAGCAACGCGGGCGGATCCAACAGCCTAAGCCACACCATCACCGTGAGTCAAGCCACCGTCACCCCCGTGGCCGCCTTCAGCTTCTCCCCAACCTCACCCATCCTCGGCCAAACCGTCACCTTCACGGACGCATCGACCAACACGCCCACCACCTGGGCCTGGACCTTCGGGGATGGCGGCACCAGCACCGCCCAGAACCCGACCCATGCGTTTGCAACCTCGGGTACCTTCACGGTCACCCTGACCGCCACCAATGCGGTGGGTTCCAACGCCGTGAGCAAGAGCATCAGCGTCTCCCAGGCCGCGCTCACACCCGTGTCAGCCTTCACCTTTTCCCCCGGGGCACCCACCCCTGGTCAGACCGTCACCTTCTCGGATGCTTCCACCAACGGCCCCACCTCCTGGAACTGGACCTTCGGCGACGGCGCCACCAGCACCCAGCAGAATCCGACCCATGCCTACACCGCGGTGGGCACCTATTCCGTTACCCTGGCGGCAACCAACAGTGCTGGTTCGGGCTCATCCACGCGCAGCATCACGGTCAGCTCATCTGGGACTTCCCTGGCCGCCCATTTCTCCGCCCTGGTGAGTGGCCAGACCGTCATGTTCACGGACACCTCCACAGGCAATCCCACCTTCTGGGCTTGGGACTTCGGTGATGGTCAGACCAGCTCCGTCCAGCTTCCCGCCCACGCCTACGCCACGGCGGGCACCTACACGGTCACGCTCAAGGTCAGCAACAACAGCGGGACCAACACGGTCAGCGCGTCCGTGACCGTGGCCCCGGCAGCCCCCCAGGCCGGTTTCAACGCCCTGAGGCCAACGACCGCCAACACCTTGGTCTTCACGGATGCCTCCACGGGCAGCCCCACCTCCTGGTCGTGGGACTTCGGGGACGGCCTCAAGAGCCAGGAACAGAATCCGAGCCATGCCTTTGGCACGGCAGGCACCTATACGGTGACCTTTACGGCCGGCAATGCCTCCGGATCCACCCAGACGAGCCGGACCTACTGGATCAGCCCCCTTTCGAACCTTCTGGAGGTCCGCCTGCCCGGCAGCGTCTATTGGATGGGCGATCACGGCGGCGAGGGTGGCAATGATCCTGCCCATCCCACCGACGAGCAGCCCCTGCATCCGGTGGGCATCAGTTCCATGTTCGTGGGCACCACCCCCACCACCGGGCAGCAGTATTGCGACTACCTGAACAGCGCCTTGGGCCAGGGACTCATCGAGGTGCGCAGCAACGTCGTCTACGCCAAGGGCGGCAGCGCCGTCTATGCCTATCTCTACGGCTACGCCTACCAGACCGGGAAAACCTCGGTGGCCTACAGCATCGGCTTCGATGGGACCAGCACCTTCGCCATCAAGGACAGTCGGGCCCAGCACCCCGTGGTGGGCGTCACGCTCCTGGGGGCCGAAGGCTACTGCAACTGGCTGAGCGCCCAGGCGGGCCTGACGGCCTGTTACGACCTCGCCACGCTGGTCTGCGACTTCACCCAAAGCGGTTACCGCCTGCCCACGGAAGCGGAGTGGGAATTCGCGGCCCGCGGTGGCGCCTCGCCTTATGCCAACTACCCTTGGGGCGACGACGAGGACACGCACCGGGCCAACTGGCCCAGTTCCGGGAATCCCTACCAGCTTACGGATCCGGCCACCTACCCCTGGACCACGCCCGTGGGCTTCTACAACGGAGCCCTGCGGCAGAAAGCCCAGTTCAACTGGCCCGGAGCCGCGACCTCCTACCAGACGCGCAACGGGGCCAACGGCTTCGGCCTCTTCGACGCCTCGGGCAATGTCTGGCAATTGCACTACGACTGGTACGCCGCCAACACCTACCAGACCTACTTCGCCGCCAACCCACTGGAGTCCAACCCCACCCAGGATCCCATCGGGCCCGCCACCGGCCAGGCCATGACGGACGGCAAGCCCTACCGGGGCATGCGCGGGGGGAACTGGTACAACGGCCTCACCACCACCACGGGCGTGGTGACGGGCCACGGCCGTGTGTCCAACCGCTGCCCGGCCGCGGATGAATACTTCGCCGTGCCCCAGTCCGCCTACAGCAGCAACGTCGGCTTCCGCGCCGTGCGGGCCAACCGGTCCGGTTCCGGGACCTCGGGAGCGGCCGACTTCACCGCCTCCCCCACCACCCTCGTGGCCGGCAGCGTGGTGGCCTTCACCGATACTTCCACGAACTTGCCTGTTTCCTGGAGTTGGGACTTCGGCGACGGCAAGGGGACAAGCTGGGTTCAGAACCCAAAGTATGTCTATGCCACCGCCGGCACCTATACCGTCACCCTCACGGCCACAGCGGCCGGCGGTTCCTCAGTGACGGCCAGCAAGACCGTGATCGCGAACAGCCCCGCTTCCGTGCTTGCCGCTGCCTTCACCTTCTCCCTGAGCGGCCAGAGCGCTTCCTTCTCCAGCACCGCCACGGGGAGCCCAACCGGCTATGCCTGGACCTTCGGGGACGGCGCTACCGGGACCGGCACCAATCCCTCCCATACCTATCCGGCCGATGGCATCTACGCGGCCACCCTCACGGTCACGGGGGCGACGGGTTCCAGCACCTCCAGCCAGAGCGTGATCATCAATACGGTCGTCGCCAAGCGGACCGTGGGCCTGATGGTGAACACCAGCAAGGCCATGGAAGGCTACACCCTGTTCGCACCCAAGCAGAACAGGATGACCTACCTCATCAACAACGAGGGCAGGATCGTCAAGCAGTGGAACAGCGCCTATTCACCGGGCCAGAGCGTCTACCTCCTGGAGAACGGCCACCTGCTGCATACCTGCATGATCGCAGCGACGGCCATGAATACGGGAGGCGGCGAAGGTGGCCGGGTAGAAGAGTTCGACTGGGATGGCAACCTGATCTGGTCCTACGACCTGAACACCTCCACCCAACTCCAGCACCACGACGTCAAGATGCTCCCCAACGGCAATGTCCTGATGCTGGTGGTGGAAAAGAAGACCTATGCCGATTGCGTGGCCGCGGGCTTTGACATGACCAAATTCCAACCCGATGTGGCCACCCAGCAGATGCTCCTTCCCGAATGTCTGATCGAGATCAAGCCCGACTATGTGAAGGGCAGCGGCGGCACCGTGGTGTGGGAGTGGCACACCTGGGACCACCTGATCCAGGACTTCGACAGCTCCAAGGCCAATTTCGGCGTGGTGGCCAACCACCCGGAACGGATGGACTGCATCGGCGGGCCCCTTTTCTGGAACCACGGCAATGGCATCGACTACAACCCCGGTTTCGACCAGGTCGCCATGAGCATGCGGAATTTCAGCGAGGTCTGGATCATCGACCACAGCACGACGAGCGCTGAAGCCGCCAGCCACAGTGGCGGGAAACGGGGCAAGGGCGGGGACCTGCTCTACCGCTGGGGCAATCCCGCGCTCTATGGCGTTCCCAAGAACACCGCCGCGGAAAAATATTGGCAACAGCACGACACGGAATGGGTCAAGTCCGACTGCCCGGGGGCGGGCAACATCACCTGCTTCGACAACGGCCTCAATCGCTCCCTGACGAATGCGTCCTCCGTAGAGGAATTCAAGCCTGCCGTGACGGCCAACGGGGACTACATGGCGCCCTCGGCCCCGGGCAGCCCCTATCTGCCTGCCGACTACACCTGGACCTACTGGGGGGACACAACCTATCCCATGTATTCCGAGGACATCTCCGGTGCCCAGCGGTTGCCCAACGGCAACACCATCATCTGCTCGGGAGGCACAGGGGACCTGCGGGAAGTGACCTATCTGGGCGAAGTGGTCTGGAAATACATCTGCCCTGTCCAGGCCACGGGGCTGATCCCCCAGGGCACCGCGCCCACGGTGGATCCGACCCACACGAGCGAGACGCTGAACGCCGTCTTCCGGATCTACAAATACCCCCCCAGCTACGGCGCCTTCGCGGGCCGGACCCTGACCGTGGGTGACTACATCGTCAAGTAGGACCAAGAACGTACTTTCCTGCAGGAGTGGCCATGCGTCTGGTTTGTCTCATCCCGGTGGTCGGTGCGGTGCTGGTCCTCCTTGCCTCCCTGAGGTGTGGCGGAGGGGGTTCCAGCAGTTCCCAGCCCGTGGCGACAGCCCCGGTGGCGGCCTTCACCTACGGGCCGGCGGCCCCGGTGACAGGCCAGACCGTGACGTTCGCCGATGCCTCCGCCCATTCCCCGACGGCCTGGTCCTGGACCTTCGGGGACGGCGGCACCAGCACCGCCCAGAACCCGACTCATGCCTTCGCGACGGCCGGCACCTTCACCGTCACCCTCACGGCGAGCAACGCGGGCGGATCCAACAGCCTAAGCCAAGCCATCACCGTGAGCCAGGCCACCGTCACCCCCGTGGCCGCCTTCAGCTTCTCCCCAACCGCACCCATCCCCGGCCAGACGGTGACCTTCACCGATGCCTCCACCAGCACGCCCACCACCTGGGCCTGGACCTTCGGGGACGGCGGCACCAGCACCGCCCAGAACCCGACCCACGCGTTTGCAACCGCGGGAACCTTCACGGTGACCCTCACGGCGGCCAACACTGCGGGCTCCAACGCGGTCAGCAAGAGCGTCACCGTGGCCCAGGCAGCCCTGGCACCCGTGGCGGCCTTCACCGCCAGCCCCAGCGCCCCCACCATCGGCCAGACCGTCACCTTCACGGACGCATCGACCAACACGCCCACCACCTGGGCCTGGACCTTTGGGGACGGCGGCACCAGCACCGCCCAGAACCCGACCCACGCGTATGGCACCTCGGGCACCTTCACAGTCACCCTGACCGCCACCAATGCGGTGGGTTCGAACGCCGTGAGCCACAGCCTGACGGCGGTCCCGAGTGGGCTCGCACCGGCCTCGGCCTTCACCTTCTTCCCGAACGCCCCGACCACCGGCGAGGCTGTCGCCTTCAAGGACGCGTCCACCAACAGCCCCACGGACTGGTCCTGGACCTTCGGGGACGGGAATACCAGCGCCTTGCAGAATCCCAGTCACATCTTTTCGGCACCGGGCACCTTCAGCGTCACGCTCTCGGCCCATAACGCCTACGGAAACAGCACGACGACCATGGACTTGGTGGTGAGCGCGCCTTCGACCAGCACCCACCCCGCCCTGGACCGGGTCACGGAACTGCAATACTGGGACGCGACCCAGGCCGACAATGGCTACACCTTCTTCGGCGCGGCCGGCACAACCTACTTGATCGACATGGAGGGCCGGGTCGTCCACACCTGGCCGGTGGGCACCAACCCGCACCTCCTGGCCAGTGGCGGCGTGCTTGATTCCGCCACCAACGACCCCAGCGGCTTCAGTGGCTTCAAAGAGGTGGCCTGGAACGGGTCGACGGTCTGGTCCTATCTGGAAAGCCGCAGCACCTACCACCCGCACCACGATTTCACCCGGATCTACAATCCCAAGCTCAAGGCCTACACCACCCTCTATATCGCCAACAAGGACCTGACCTATGCCCAACTGGTCGCCGCCGGGGCCAACCCGGTGACGACGCCCTCCAGCGGGGCCCAGATGGACGCCCTCGTCGAAGTGGACGCCACCGGCACGATCGTCTGGGAGTGGTGCTTCTTCGACCATGTCGTGCAGGATTTCGCCTCCGCCATGCCGAACTACGTCGGCAGCGGCAAGACCATCGCCGATTATCCCGGCAAGCTGAACCTCAACCTCACCGGCCACCCGCTGAAGGCTGACTGGCTGCACTGCAATTCCCTCGACTTCAACCAGACCCTGGATCAGATCGTGGTGAATTCGGTCCAGGGTGAGTTCTACGTGATCGACCATGGCAACACCTTCCTGGCCGGCAACCCCGCCGGCAGCGTCGCCCTGGCCGCCACCAGCGCCGGCGACTTCCTCTACCGGTTCGGCGACCCGGCCCGCTATGGCCAGGGAACCCCGCCTTCGGTCCTCGCGGACTGGACCCTGTCCACCAGTGGCACCAAGCAGGGGGGTGGCGTCCACGACATCCAGTGGATCGCCGACGGCCTGGTCGGCGCGGGTCACTTCCTGCTCTTCAGCAACGGCCAGTACCTGTCCGAGCACGCCGCCCAGTCCTATGCGATGGAGATCAACCCCTACCTGGGCGCAGGCGGCACCGAGGCCGGCCACTACGTGAACCCGCCCGACGCCGGCTACACCACGTACGTTCCGCCGGCCTTCAGCGACAACACCACCCGCCAGCTCTCCGCGCAGGTGGTCTGGAACTTCCACTCGCTCAGCTCCCAGACCCTGTTCAGCATGATCGGGTGCAGCGCCCAGCGGTTGCCCAACGGCAACACCCTGCTCTGCGCGGACACCGAAGGCCACCTCATGGAGGTCACCCCCGCAGGGGATACCGTCTGGGAATACCTCGTGCCCGTGGCAGGGCCGGTCCTCTACCAGGAACTTGGCGATCGCCTGCCCATGCTCAACTCCATCTTCCGTGCCTACCGCTACGAGGCGACCCACCCTGCCTTGGCGGGGCGGACACTCACCCCGGGGGCGACCATCGCCGGCCGGACCAGCGTCGGGAACCCCTTCGCCGGCACCTCCGGCTACCAAGCCTTCCAGCGCACCACCGGAACCCAATACTGGGACGCGGCCAACGCCTATGCCGGCTATACCTTCCTGGACGCGGCCGGGGCCTCCTACCTGATCGACATGGACGGCACCGTGGTCCATACCTGGCCCACCGGCACCGACCCCCGGCTGCTGGCCAACGGCAGCGTGCTGGACTGGGCCACCAACGGCAGCGGCCAAACCGGCCTCAAGGAGGTTGGCTGGGCCGGTGCCACCGGGTGGCAGTACTTCGAGACCCGCCCGGCCTACCATCCTCATGGGGCCTTCTGCCGCATCTTCGACCCCAAGCTGAACGCCTATGCAACGCTCTACCTCGCCAACAAGGACCTCACGTCCGCCCAGTGCCTGGCAGCGGGCTGCGATCCGGCCAACGCCCCCTACGTCGGGGCCCAGGTCGACACCATCGTGGAGGTGGACCTGAGCGGTACCATCGTCTGGGAATGGTGCTTCTGGGATCACGCCGTGCAGGCGGTGGACGCCTCCAAGGCCAACTACGCGGGCAGCGGCAAGACCATCGCCGACTATCCCGGCAAGATCAACCTCAACCTGCCCGGACGCCCCCTGGGCGGCAACTGGCTGGATTGCAACTCCATTGACTACAACGCGTCCCTGGACCAGATCGTGGTGAATTCCAGGCAGGGCGAATTCTATATTATCGATCACGGCAACACCTTCCTGGCCGGCAACCCCGCCGGCAGCGTCGCCCTGGCCGCCACCAGCGCCGGGGACTTTCTCTACCGGTTCGGCGACCCGGCCCGCTATGGCCAAGGAAACCCCCCTTCGGTGTCCGCCAACTGGGAGAACGCCACCTCGGGCAACAAGCAGATCGGCGGCAGCGGCGATGTGACCTGGATCGCCAGCGGCCTAAGCGGGGCCGGGAACCTACTGGTGTTCGACAACAACCAGTATCTCTACCAGCGCACGCCGCAGTCCTACGTGTTCCAGATCAACCCGTTCCTGAACGCCGGCGGGACCACGAACGCCACCTACGTCAATCCGCCAACCGCTGGTTACACGACCTGGACCTTCTCCAAGGACACCATGAAGGCCAACCAGCTCCTTTCCAACCAGGTGGCGTGGAAGTACGGATCAACCAGCAACCTGACACTCTTCAGCCAGTTCGGTTCCAGCGCCCAGCGTCTGCCCAACGGCAACACGTTGATCTGCGCGACGGCCACCGGCTACCTCATGGAGGTTACGGCCAGCGGCGCGGTGGTCTGGGAATACCTCAATCCGGTCACGGCAAGTGGCGCGAAAGCTGCGCTGGGCGATCGGCTTCCGATGACCAACGCCGTGAATAGAGCTAGGCGCTATGCCTACCGCGATCCAGCCTTCAGCGGGCATTAGTGGCCGTTGCAAAACCACCAACGCCATTCAAGACATTTCGTTACGGCCACTTATGCCGGGACCCGTACCTTTTGGCCATCGTTATTTCGTGCAAAAGGCTTAAGGCCAGCCGTGAGAACAAAATCATGATGCTCATCGACCGCCCATCCTGACTGCCCTCCTTACCCCGCTAAACTGTTCATCTGCATCGATATGGACCCACCATGCGCCTCAAGCCCCACGTCATCTTCACCCTCTTGACGGCCCTCGCCCTGGCTCAGGTCACCTGTGGCAGCGGCGGCGGTTCTCCTTCATCCGGAGGGTCCACAACCCAAGCTCCATCCACTGCCTTCACCTTCTCCCCAAACGCACCTGTGACGGGCCAGACCGTTGCCTTCACGGACCTCTCAACCGGCAGTCCCACCGCCTGGTCCTGGACCTTCGGGGATGGCTCCCCGGCCATCACCTCCCAAAACGCCACCCATTCCTATGCGGCCCCCGGCACCTACACGGTTGGGCTGACCGCCTCCAATGGGGGCGGTGCAAGCAGCGCAAGCCACACCATCACGGTGGGGGATGCCACCAGTGCTCCCGTCGCGGCCTTCGGCTTCAGTCCCACCGCGCCTACCGCCGGTCAAGCGGTGTCCTTTACGGACCTGTCCACCGGGAGCCCCACGGCTTGGACCTGGGACTTCGGGGATGGCTCACAACCGAGCGCAACCCAGAACGTTACCCATACCTTCGCCATCGGAGGCACCTTTACGGTCACCCTGACGGCAACCAGCGCGGCTGGATCTTCGGCAGCGAGCCATGTCCTGTCAGTTAGCAGCGTCCAACCGCCCAGCCAGGCGTTCCAGGGCAACATCGTCTTAGGCGCGCCCACGGACACGACCGTGAAAGTCAGTGTCTTCAGTGCAAGCCAGACCGGTGCCCTGTCCCTCCAATATGGCACGACCTCCGGGGTCTATGACAAGCAGACCCCCGCTGTTTCCTTGGTTGCAGGAACCCCCTTGAATTTCCCGGTCGAGGGGCTTGCCGCGAACACCCGTTACTTCTATCGCCTCGGGTTCCAGTCGTCTGATGGCAGTGCCCCGGGCTTCACCCAGGAATTCATGTTCCACACGGCCCGCCCCGCCGGGACCGCCTTCACCTTCAGCGTCCAGGCCGATTCCCACTTGGACGAGAATTCGACGCTGAGCCAGTACCAGAGAACCTTGGGCAACATCCTGACGGACTCACCGGATTTCCACGTGGACCTTGGCGACACGTTCATGTGCGAAAAGCATTCCGCGCCCCTGACCGCGGTCATCCAGATGGCCCCGGACCCGGCGACGGTGAATGCCCGCTATGTCTACGAGCGGTCCAACTTCGGGCTGGCCACCTCCTCCGTGCCTCTCTTCCTATGCAACGGCAACCATGAGGGTGAAGCGGGGTGGCTCAACGATGGCACGGCCCAGAACATCGCCATCTGGACCACCCAGGCGCGCCAGAACTACTACGTGAACCCCCTTCCCAACAGCTTCTACAGTGGTGACAGCACGGACGAACCCTACGTGGGCAAGCGGGCTTCCTGGTACGCCTGGACCTGGGGCGATGCGCTGTTCATCGTTTTGGATCCCTTCTGGAACACCAAGGTCCAGGCAGCCAAGGATCCCTGGGGCATGACCTTGGGTGATCGCCAATACCAGTGGCTCCAGCAGACCCTGGCCACGAGCTCGGCCAAGTTCAAGTTCGTCTTCATCCACAACCTCGTGGGTGGACTGGACGGCCAGATGCGGGGCGGCATCGAGGCGGCCCCCTTCTTTGAATGGGGCGGGCAGAACGCGGACGGCACCAGTGGTTTCAGCCAGCAGCGGCCGACCTACGCGCAGCCCATTCACGCTTTGCTGGTGAAATACGGCGTCACGGCGGTCTTCCACGGCCACGACCACCTCTACGCCAAGCAGGTCCTGGACGGCATCATCTACCAGGAGGTCCCCCAGCCCAGCGCCACCAACAATGCCAGCGGCCCGAACCTGGCGACCACCTACCATTATAATTCCGGGACCATCCTCAGCAGTTCCGGCCACCTGAGGGTGACCGTGAGCCCAACGTCCGTGACTTCACAGTATGTGCGTTCCTGGCTGCCCGCCAGCGAGACCGCCACCCAGAAGAACGGCTCCGTGGATGACACCTGGACCGTCGGAATCCCGGGCAGCCCCAGCCCCGCCCTCACCTTCAGCCCAGCCACCCCCCAGGCCGGCCAGGCGGTCCAGTTCACGGATTCCTCCACGGGGACCCCTACCTCCTGGTCCTGGTCCTTTGGCGATGGCGTCACCAGCACCGTGCAGAATCCCATCCACACCTATGCAGCCGCGGGGGCCTACCTGGTGACCCTCACCGTGGCCAATGGTACGGGTTCGGGCAGCCTGACCCGCTCCGTGACCGTGGCCTCGGCTGGGACAGCGCCTGGAACGGCCTTCAACTTCACGCCTTCGGCCCCTGTTCAGGGCCAGGCGGTCACCTTCACGGACACCTCCACCGGGGCCCCCTCCTCATGGGCCTGGACCTTTGGGGATGGCGGCACCAGCAGCCTTCAGAATCCGACCCATACCTTTGCCACGGCCGGAACCTTCACCGTGACCCTCAAGGCCACCAACGGCTCCGGTTCTTCCCTGAGCAACCTGACAGTCACCGTAATCGCCTCGGGAAGCAGTGCTTCCTTCACCGGCAACATCGTACTGGGCTCCCCAACCCCATCTTCCATCAAAGCCAATACCTTCTCGCCTGATCAAGGGGGCACGGTCTCCATCGCCTATGGCAAGGCTTCCGGCACCTACGATCAGCAGACCGCCCCCGCCACCCTGCTGCCGGCCACACCCCTGGAGCTGACCCTCGACGGGTTGTCTGCGGACACGCAGTACTACTATCGCCTCACCTACCAGGGAACCCCAGGGGCCGAGGCCAGTTTCCACACACCGCGGCCGGCGGGCAGTTCCTTCACCTTCTGTCTGCAGGGCGACTCGCACCCTGAGCGCGTGAACACCCAGTTCAACGCCAGCCTCTACACCCGGACCCTGCAGACCGCCGCTGCGGACAAGCCCGATTTCTACCTCACCATCGGTGATGACTTCAGCGTCGACCAACTGGATCCCACCACCATCAACGCCGCCCTGGTGACCGAGCGGTACACCCTCCAGCGACCTTACCTGGGCCTCATCGGCCGCTCGGCCCCCGTTTTCCTGGTGAATGGCAACCATGAGCAGGCGGCCCGCTACCTTCTGGATGGCACTCCGAACAATGTCGCGGTGTGGGCCCAGAATGCCAGGAATGCCCATTATTCCCAGCCGGCCTCCGACGGGTTCTACACCGGCAACACGGAAGTGGTGCCGTACATCGGGCTGCTCCGGAACCACTACGCGTGGACCTGGGGCGATGCCCTGTTCGTCACCATCGACCCCTACTGGGGCTCCTCCATCTGCGTGGATGACCCCTTCTACGGGGGTCCCAAGCGCAGCAACCTCTGGGATATCACCCATGGGGACGAACAGTATCAATGGCTCAAGGCCACCCTGGAACAGAGCAAGGCCAAATACAAGTTCGTCTTCGCCCACCATGTGCTGGGTACGGGGCGTGGCGGTACGGAACTGGCGGGGCAGTACGAGTGGGGCGGCAACAACGGCAACGGCACCTGGGGCTTCACCACCAACCGCCCCGCCTGGGCTTCGCCGCTCCACCAGTTGATGGTGGCCAACCACGTGACCATCTTCTTCCAAGGGCATGACCACATCTGGGTCCACCAGCAATTGGATGGCGTGACCTACCAGACCCTTTCGGAACCTGCCGACCCAAACTATTCCCTCTTCAATGCGGACGCCTTCCTTTCCGGGGACAAGTTCCCCAATACCGGCTACACGCGGGTCACGGTGAATCCCACGGGCGTCAAGGTGGACTATGTCCTCACCTATCTCCCTACCGATGAGGGCCTCGGGAAAACGAATGGGACGGTTGCGTTCAGCTACACCATCCCGTCACCCTGACGAATTGGAACCATCAGGCCCCTTCTTCCATAGAGAAGCACTGACATGAACAGCGTTGAGATCGTACAAGGCCTTGCCCATCGCTTCCGCCGCCCCACCACCTGGGGCATCATCCTTGGTTTCGGTCTCTTGTGGGTTCCGGCGAGGCTGCTTGCCGGTGTGTCCTTCCACCGGATGGGCCCATGGGAATTCTTCCTGCCAGCCCTGATCCTGACCTTGCATCTGGCCCTGTCGCCCATTCCCTGGCAGTGGACCGGAAACACACAACCGAAAGCTGTTGTATGGCGTGGCTTCCTCCAGGCGGTGCCCTGGAATGCGGCCTGGGTGCTGCTGCTGCTCTGGGGGGTCAGCGATTTCGTGCAACCCGCCAAGCCCCTGCCGAACGCACAGACCACGGCCCATCGTCCGCCCCGCCAGAACGGCCCAAGCCCCAGGGACGACCGACCCGATTGGCCGTCGCCGGAAGGACGGCCCCGGGACGATTGGCAGGTTTCAACGGATGAACGTCCCCAACAGGACATGCGGCCATCGGATAATCGCCCAGCCCAGCCCCCGCCCGGTCCCCGGCCGGAATGGGTGATGCTGTTCCTCAACTTGCCTTTCGCCCTGGTGCTTGGGCTGTTCCTGTCAGAGAAGGAAAGGGCCGAACGACAGGAAGGGGATCTGTTGGATCGGGAACGGCAGGCCAGAGCGCGTGCGCTCCAGTCCCAGATGCATCCCCATGTGCTGTTCAACGTGCTTAGTGGTCTCACCGAATTGGTCCATGACGACCCGGATGCCGCCGAAGAAGCGCTGCTTGGGCTGACAGAACTCATGCGCATGCTGATGAAGCATGGGTCTGCGCTGAGCCTTCCCCTGGGCGAGGAACGGGCCCTCCTGGAACGCTACCTGGAAATCGAAGCCATCCGGCTGGGTGCCCGCCTTGAGTTGCAGGGCACATGGGAGGACGGCCTGGACCAGATTCCCGTTCCCCCACTCCTCTTTCAGCCGCTGGTGGAAAACGCCGTGAAGCATGGGATCTCCCCAAGCCCAAAGGGAGGCATCGTGAAGGTGGATGCTATCCGGACAGCCACTGGCCTGCTTTTGAGGGTGGCGAATACCGGGATGCCCTTGGACAGGAACGCCAAGATCGGCACGGGCCTTGGGCACCTTCGTGAAAGGTTGGCCCTGCTTCCGAAACCAAGGCCCACCCTGGATCTTCGCCAGGAAGGGGAGTGGACCGTGGCAGAACTTCGCCTTGAAGTCTAATATTTGGAGTATGAGTCAGCCCCTGCGTATTGCCTTGGCCGATGACGAACCCTTGAACCTTAAGCGGCTCAGCAGGTTGCTGGAGGACTGTGGCTGTTCCGTGGTGGCCACCTTCGGCAACGGACTTGAGGTCGAAGAATGGATGGCCACAGGTCCGGAAGTTGATTCGCTGTTCCTCGACATCCGGATGCCAGGCCTGGATGGCTTGAACCTGCGTGCGTCTTTGAACCCGAAGCTGCCCGTCGTCTTCGTGACAGCTCACCCGGAGCATGCGGTGGACGCCTTCAACCTGGATGCCGTGGACTACCTTTTGAAGCCCGTGACCACGGAAAGACTCGTGAAGTCCCTCGCCAAGGTGCGACGTTCCCTTGGCGCTGAAGAAACGCCGACGGAAGGGAAGAGGGGCAACGAGGACCGGTACCCCGTGCAGGTGGACGGAGGTTTGCTGTTCCTTCCGCTCGCAAGGACCACACACTTCCTGGCGGAAGATCAGGCCGTATGGGCCTTCGCCGGCGAGCGGTTTCGGACCAAGTGGCGAAGCCTGGGGGAAGTCGAAGCCTTCTTCCCCAATTCCGGTCTCTTCCGCATTCACCGTCACCTGCTGATCCGGCCCCAAGCCGTCCTGGGAATCCGATCCACGGGTGGGGGAGCAAGGGTCATGGTTCGCATGAATGGCGGCATTGAACTGGAAGCCAGCCGCGGGGCCACACCATCCCTCAAGAGGCGTCTGGGCCTGACCATGGAAAAGGACTGACCGGCCAGTCCCCACTTGGTTTCGTGGGAGGCAGGGTGTCGGAAAACGTTTTTCCTTCATAACTGTAATCTTTTCAGCGAAAGACGATCTTGCTTTTTCGTTTTTTATACGCCATTCTTGAACTGCAACCAGGACGTAAGGGGGCAGGCATGGACAGGAACCGCAAGCGCCGCAGCACGGGGGAAGACCCCGGCCCCTTCCTGACCGCCACCCCCGAAGACTGATGCGCCGGGGGCGGGGCTGGGCCACCCTGCGGCCCGGACTCCGTCTTGCCCCCTGCGCCGTCCAAGGCGGGGCAGGCCGTCACCGGCCCGTTGCCGCGCGTAGATCACTTCCTTAACACACCGCGTTTTTGCGGGGGCGGGAGCCCTGCGGCAGAGCCACGGTGGCAGTCACACCGGCAAGACCACCAACCCGTCGCGGGGTAGCCCCAGCGACGCTTTCAAGGAGCGTGCCCATGGACGCGAAGTTGACCGACATCCTGGAGATGGAAGCCCCATGGCTGTATCGCTGTGGGGTAGAAGCCCTGGTGGATGATGGCTGGTTCTGGCTGTTGCTGGGGTTGTCGCGGAAGCTGGAGGCGATCTGCATCCGCCAGGAAGCCGAAGCTCGGCCGGTGATGGTCGCCGTGGAGGCCGTGGAACACTTTGGGTCGCTGCAGTTCTTTGTGCAGGACGCGCCGGCGGAAGCCATCGCCCTGATTCGCATCACCCAGGATCTGTCGGCCATGACCTGCGACCGTTGCGGCGAACCCGGGCGCCTGCGGCAGGTGGGTTTGCGGCTGCGGACGCGGTGCATCCTCCACGCCTGGGACGCCACCTGTTCCCCCACGATGGGGCAGGACGAAGACGACGAAGAAGTGTAACGGGCCCCACGGCCCATGGCTGCCACAACGCATTCCTTATAGAGGACACCATGCCTGACGGCAAGTACATCCCCCTGTTCCCCGAAGAAGCGCTCTGGCTCAGCCGGCTCAGGCCGGGCGATCCGGTCATCCGCTGGCTGGCCGGCGCCATCCCCATGCCCCTTGTTGTGACCGCCCTCAAGGGCGACCTGATCACCTGCGGGCTGTGGACCTTCGACCGGACCACGGGGGCCGAAATCGACCCCGAGCTGGGATGGAGCCCCACCTATACCGGCAGCTACCTGCGGCCCCCCACCCAAGCCTGAAGCACCCTGAAAGGAGGTCGCCATGGCCCCGCCCGCCTGCCGATCACCGCCGCCCCGGGAAGGGGGCCTGCCCACCGGTGGGCACTTGGCTGTTTGCCATCGGCCGCGGCTGGGGAGACAATCGGGAAACCGACCCCGGAGCCCGCATGCCAAGGCCAAAGCGCACCCCGCCATGGGCACCCGTGACCGTGAGCATCAGCCAGGAAGCCCGCCGCCTGCTTAAGGTCCGCGCGGCGCTTGAAGATGCCACGCCGGGGATGATCGTGGACCGGTTGCTCAAGGCCGCCTACGAAGCAGTGAGCGCAGGCCCGCAGCCAACCCCGATGACGGCTGAAGCCGACCCAGGGGCCCCAGCGACGACCGCCGCCCCGGCCCCCGAACCGGCAGCGAAGGCCCCGCCGGCAATGGCCACTCCCCGTTCGAAGCCAAGCAAGGCCGACCCTTGGCTGACCGCGGAAGAAGTGCAACGGCGCATGGACAAGATGCGGGTGACCCAGACCGCGATCGCCAAGGCCTTCGCCCCCACGATCACCCCCAAGGCCGTTTCCGACTGGCTTAAGCGCGGGCAGATCCCGCCGGATCGGCAAACGGAACTGTGGGACGTCCTGGAAGGTTTCCGGCTTGGGCGCTAGGGCGCGGTAGAGGCTTGGCTTACGTGGGCACGTGGTGACGTCATGACGTTTTGACGTAGCTACGTAGCAACGGCTGTTTCAGAGCCAATTTGGCCACGTTGTAACGTTGCGACGTTTTACCGTTGCTACGTAGTTACGTTATTACGTTACAAGGTGCCTTTTGAACCTTCGATGGCCTTTTTGTGGGCATTCCTAAAGCGATGATTCCTGGAGACTTGGAAACTATTTTCAAAAATCGTCAGAAATCGTTGCGAAAGTGTGGGCGCCGACCCCCCTGGTGAGAATCATGGGGACCCAGAGGCGCAACTCGCGAGGTTTTGGCCGACGCGGAAGCCGTTGCGAACTGCCGACCCTGACGACCTGGAAGCCCCCAAACCATCCCCTCCAACCCCAAAGGACCCGACCCCATGCTGTCACTCGTTGCTTTGGAAGACCTGTTCGCGCGCCTGGGCACCCTGGAAGCCGACCGAAACCTGGTCCGGAAGGCCCGCCGGGAAGCCCCGGTCCGTAGGGTCCAGTCCCACCGGTCGAACGTGATCACCAAGTATTCCTGCATGATGGTCGTCCGGGACATCGTGCGCCGCCATCACCGGATGCCGGAAACCCTGATCTTGGATAACGGTCTGGAATTCCACGGCGATTCCCTGGCCCGGGTGGGCCTGTGCTGCGGCCCTCACATCCGTTTCCGCCCGGCGGGGCACCCGCGGGTCGGTTCGCTGGTGGAGCGCGCTTTCGGCACGGTCCAAACCCAACTGATCAACCGGCTCGCCGGCAACACCCAGGTGCGCCTGCACGCGCGGATGGCCACGAAGTCCGAACTGCCCGACAACTTTGCGGAATGGACCCCGGTCGCGTTGGTCGATTCAAACGAGGGGAAGCTCTAGCCACCAAACACAAATAACCCGGGACCAAGTGTACCAGACCTGTCCCGGGCAAGGAAAAGAGGCACTACCATGACCTCCAAAAAGAATTCTGCCGCATCCAAGGCGGCACGGCAACGCGTTGCCCAGAAACAGGTGAAGGTCGCCCCCTTCCGGCCTGCCGCCCCTGACCCGGCGAGCCTTCTGGGCCGGTTGACCTCCCACCTGTCAATGGGTTGGCGCAATCTGTTCAAGCAGGATCGTGGCTACGATCGGTTCGCCAAGATGTTCCTGGCCCTTCTGGTCTGCCCGGGCCGCAAGACCCTGACGAACGCCTTCCACATGCTGGGGCACACCCATGAAGGGTGGCGCGCTGATTATGCGATCATCGAGCGGGCCGTGTGGAAGGCGCTGGACCTTTTCAAGCCGGTCCTCTTGGGCGCGGTGCGCAAGCTGGGCCCTGAGGACGTGATCGAAATCCCGTTGGATGACACCTGTCTGCCCAAGACCGGACTGAAGATCCCGGACACTTCCTGGTGCCACGACCCCTTGGCCCCCAGGTGGGTGAGCAAGCCCACCAAACTTGGCATTCGGATGCTGCACGCCGGGATCACGATCAGGGACGGGCAGAACCGGCCCATGGTGGTGACGATTGGGTTCTTCAACGCCCCGCCTGAGCCGAAGCTCAAGGTCAAGAAGGGGGATACTGCCACCAAGGAAGAGATCGCGGCGTTCAAGGTGCGCGAGAAGGAAAAAAAGCTCACCGTCCGCGCCGTGGCCTTCATGGCATGGGTCCGCAAGGTCCTCGACGACAATGGGTTCGCGCATCGCAAAATCCGTCTTATTGTGGACGGAAGCTACGCCAACAATGTGGTGATCGAAGGCATCCAGCATCTTCACGACACCGAGCTGATCGGGCGTTTCCGTAAGTCCGCGAAGGTATTCCTACCTTACACGGGACACGAGAAGGGCAAGCACGTCTACGGGCCCCCTCTGCCGGAACCGCAGTATTACTTGCGGGACATCCCCACCACCTTGTTGCAGTTCGCCATGCTCCATGTGGGTGGTAGGGCCAGGGGAGTCCATTTCGCTGACATCCCCGGCATTCTGTGGCAGGGCACGAAGGGGCGGTTGATGCGGATGATCCTGGTCAAGCCCCTCCCGTACCTCGCTGTTGGCCAGGGGATCAAGAGGGAAGACAGGACACAAGCTGCACCAGCCGCGGATGGTGAAGTCAAGATCCCCAGGCGGCGGCGGAAGTTCTACAACGAACCCTCCTACCTGATCACCACGGATCATGAGACCCCGGCGGCGGTCCTTGCCCAGGGCTATTTCTTCAGGTGGCAGATCGAGGAACTGCATCGGGAGATGAAGACCGATCTGGGGATCGGCCAGGTCCAAGCCTACAGTGACGCGTTGAATTCGCGGATCCACAGTGCGCAGGCCGCCAGCTATGCGATGCTCAACCTGGCCAGTCTCGATTGCCCCACGGGAAAATACGGTGACGGGAGGCCGGAGCTCCCGGGATGGAGAAGGCTTCCGCCGATGCGGGTCACTTGCCATGAACTGATCACCAGCCTGCGTAATGACATCCAGCGCATCAACTTCTTCCATGACCCGAACGTGGCCCCGGTGCCGCTTCCCAAGGATTTCATCCTGACGGCGAGAGAAACCTACCAAGTCGCCTAGCCAACCAAACACTGATAACCGAAAATCCCTAGCCCTCCATTTGGGGGGCGCGGGAGCGTACTTCAACCTAGGTCGAAGCTTGTTTCACAGGCAGGCACCTGGGAAGTTCGGGGCGGGCCCCCTGGGCTTCCTGGGTTTTCGGCGGTTCCTAGGCCCCTTCCAGGCCAAGGGAAGGGCCTGGAAATCACTTTTCGGCCTGAAAAGCTAGTTGCCGTACCGGTACGGGACATGGGGGGCCCCAAATTGCGATGGCGGGTGCTGGTAATGCCCATGAGTCGGCCTGAGGGTTTCCGTGGCAGTGCGGCCGAAGGAAACCCAGTCAGGACGGGAAAAAAGTATCCGGGTCCGGAAAGTGGGGATTTTGCCAAGTCGCTCAAAAAGGGCAATAATTAAGGAAGAAGCCCTTCAAGTTTTGTACAGAGTCCAGAGGCCCAGGCCCGGCTCTCGCGCCAGATCGGAATCCCGCTGTCCCGGTCGGGGCGGCAGCGGAAGATCGGGCAGTCCTTGGGCTGCTGCTGGGTCTTGCTGTTCCCGGTGGCCGGGTGGGCCATGTGGCGGGCGCTCATGATCTGAACCGGGGCATCGGCAGCATGGTCCCCCTTCTGGGGGATCGGACGCAGACCACCCGGGCCCCCCATCCCGGCGGATGAACCCTACCAGCCCAGGTTCAGCGGGAACATGATGTTCCGGAGGCAAGCCTATGATCCACATCCGGGAAATCGACCATGTCGTCCTACGTTGTGCAGACCTTGACCAGATGCTGGCGTTTTACCGCGACGTGCTTTGCTGCCCCCTGGAGTCGTCCCAGCCGGGCCTGCTCCAACTCCGGGCTGGTCGCTCCCTCGTGGATCTCGTCCCCGCCTCCGGGGTCGTGGCCGGGCACAACATGGACCACCTATGCCTCCGGGTGGACCCCTTCGACGCCGAGGCCATCATCATCCACCTTGAGGCCCACGGTGTGGTTCCCGGTGAGGTGGTGGAACGGTCAGGTGCGGATGCGATAGGGCCGTCTATGTACATCCATGACCCTGAGGGGAACATGGTCGAACTCAAGGGGCCTTGAGTAGCCTACACCCCACTATCCGGGGTTGTGGTACCCACCCTTGCGTTCCACCCAATGGTCCCCCTCCCGGCGGACAGGTACGCAGAGAAACCCTTGGATTGGGTCCAAAACCCTATAGGGGCGGAACCCCGCCTGGACGAATAGTGCCTCCGGCGTGGCAGCGGTTATTCCCTGGGAAAGTTGTCCATCCTGTATCCGCTTCCAGGCATAGGCGTTCATGTCCTCGGGCAACGATTGCCCCGGAGCCTCACCCGGAGGGGGCATCGGTGTTGTTCTACTTGGAACCGCCTTCACCTCGGAGGATGCCGTGCCTTCGGCCTCTGAGGCTTCAGGGTGCTCCAGGGCGAGGGGAATTGTGGCTTCCTCCTTGGAACCCTCGCGCTCGTCGCCAGCTTGGTCAGGCATGGGCATGGATAGCAGGGCGTTGGCCGCGTCACGGACCAAGTCCTTTTTCCAGTTTCGCCCCTTGAAGGGCGTGGGAACGAAATTCAGGACCCGGTTCGGGTGATTACCCAGTTGCCAACGTCGCCATTCAAAATCAATCGTGACGTAACCCACCGTACCGTTCGTTGGCCGAACGAGAATAAGCCGGTCACCGGCCCTTGTGGCCACCTCGATGGGCTCCGGAAGATTGAAATCCATGGACTTTCCTGTAATACGGCATGGGATATTAGAAATGGCAGGGCATCTCTTACGGGCGGTTTGTGCGTCAACTAGAGACAGATTTGCGGGCATCCGGACTTCCCGGAACGGGTCCGCAGGAGTTCCCCAAGGCCAAATCGGGTTGTTTCTTCAAGGATAGCCCAGAACACGGCAGCCCCGGCCCGAGATTCCGCGCCCGAGTGGCTGGCGGTGCGGTGCTTGGCCCGGTGAATCCACGAGCCATGTGGACACCCGGGGGGCCCATGCCCGAGGTGGCGTTAATCACCGTCCATTTCCTGGGGTGCTGCAGCCGGTGGGCAGGTCGCCCCAGATCAGCGATGCGATGGCTTCAAGGTATCTATAGACCTGCTTATGCTTGTAAATTGAAAATTTATCGTTCGAGGCCACCGTGATCAAGATCGACATCGCCACCACCCTCATGCAGACGCTGCCGATCTCCAAGGCGACTGCCCTTCAGGCCGTGGACCTGCTAACCGAGTGCATGAAGAAGGCCCTGCTCGACGGCCACCGCATCGAGATCCGTGGGTTTGGTGTCTTCGAGGCCCGTCCACGCAAGACAGGGATGGGCCGAAATATCAAGACCGGAGCCAGCGTATACATTCCCAGGGGCCAGAGCATCCGCTTCAAGCCGGGCAAGGACCTGCGAGACATCGAGGTCAAGTAAGGCTCCCATGGCCAGCGGCGGTGGAGACTACCTGGCCAGCGCCGGCCCCGAACCTCAGGGCCGATCTGGCCGGCGCTGTTCTATTCACCCAGTAGTGCGTTCACCGCCAGAGAAATGAACAGGCCGTGCAGCCGCCTCGCCTGGTTGTCGCTCAGGCCGGAGTTGCCGAGTAGGGCGATACCCCCGACACCCGTGAGTGCCAACCCAGCCGAGTCTCTGATCTCGATTCCGCCCATGCCTTCCCCACGGTTCCAGGAGGTAATGAACTGATCGTGATAAAGTCGAAGAAACAATCCAAGACAGTTTCCGATTACGCTTTATATTCGCTTACCCGGCTCAGCGGTGTTACCTTGGCCTAACTGAGTCCCTCGCAGTCGGGAGTATAAATGGCCCCAGATGTTGAGCACCGGTTCGGCGGGCCCTGGACTGATGAAAAGCTCCAGGTTGTACTCACCTACCTTGGGTTCTACACAACGGCGCTCGGGAAGAGGTTTCCCCGAATCGCATACATCGACGCCTTTGCTGGGACTGGCTCCCGTGAATTTGAAGACGAGGACGGGGCGACGCAGTCCAGCGACGGTTCAGCACTCAGGGCCCTCGACATCGAACCACCATTTAATGACTACCTTTTTATCGAAAAGGATTCCATCAAGGCCGCAGAACTCAGAAGGAACCTTGCATCTAGGTCAGGAAGGATTGCGCATGTCATTGTCGGGGATGCCAACGAAAAGCTGGTCGAATTCCTAAGGACGTGGGATCCGAGAAGTAGTCGGGGTGTAGTTTTCCTTGATCCTTTCGCAATGAGCGTCAACTGGTCAACCCTTGAAGCGATTGCCCAAACGAGGTCCCTTGATCTATGGTTCCTATTCCCGTTTAATGCTGTGGCCAGAACCATGCCCAAAAGAGGTGATATACCAAAGGAATGGTTGGGAAAACTTATAGCTATTTTTGGCGAAGACCCCAGACCTAATTTTTATGAGACGACATCTCGGCATGCTCTTTTCCCGGACGAGGTAGAAGAGGAAGAAACGTTTAGGCGAGGCGGGACAAAGATACTAGGCGCGTATATCGTCAATAGGTTCAAGACAATATTCAAAGGATTCGTTTCAGATCAAGCATTAGTGCTCAGGAACTCAAGGAATAGTCCTATGTTTTTACTTATGTTTTGCTCTGCCAATCCAAACGACAAAGCCGTTGCGCTTGCGAAAAAGGTCGTAAAAGATATACTTAAAAGGCATGGTAAAGGGGGCGGAGATGTCCAAGGGTTCGGCAATTGAGTGGACAGAAAGCACCTGGAACCCAATCACGGGATGTTCGAAGGTCAGCCCTGGCTGCAAGCATTGTTATGCCGAACGGATGGCAAAACGGCTGACCGCCATGGGTGTGCCCCAATATGCGGACGGGTTCAAATTAACCCTCCAGGAAAAGACGCTTGAGGCGCCGCTGTCCTGGGCCAAGCCACAAGTGATTTTTGTAAACTCGATGAGCGACCTGTTCCATGAGGACGTGCCTATGGATTACATCCTGCGCATGTTCGACGTGATGCGCCGGGCCCATTGGCACACCTTCCAGATTCTAACCAAGAGGGCGGACCGGCTTGAGCGGGTCAGCCCCGAGATAGACTGGCCGGCCAACGTTTGGATGGGGGTCAGCATCGAAAACGACGATTACACCTTCCGCGCCGACCACCTTCGGAACACTGGGGCCAAGCTGAAGTTCTTGAGCTGCGAACCCCTGCTGGGCCCGCAGCCCTCCCTAGACCTCGCGGGGTTGGATTGGGTCATCGTTGGGGGTGAGAGTGGGCCCGGTGCCAGGCCGATGGCTGAAGCCTGGGTGAATCAGATCCATGCGAAGTGCAAGACGGCGCACGTCCCGTTCTTCTTCAAGCAATGGGGCGGGGTCCGCAAGAAGGCCGCAGGGCGCACACTCAACGGTCGCACCTGGGACGAAATGCCGGATCTGGTTGAAGCTATCTCATAAGTGGCTCGGAAAGGTGGGGCGTTTGCTGACCCTCTCCCCAGTCCACCAACCCTCGCCCTCCTTCAAAGCCTGGTTCAAAGAAGCAGCTGGGTAGATGCCCCACTGTGGCCAAATCCTGAGGGCAGGCACAGCAGGACATGAAGGGGTTGTGGTTCTGCTTCTCCATCCTCGGCAAGGCCACCTGCCGTCCTGCTACCTGGCCGGAGCACTGGAAGAGGTCAGGCGGCGGAGGGCAGCTCCACAGGATCATGAGGACGGCGGGCTCCCCGCCGTCAGCCACTCCCGCAGCTTCGACCAACGCTGCCGGTTCCGCACCCCACGGACGGCGATGGCCACGGCCTTTTTCTGGCCGACCAGGAGGGCCGCCGGTGATGACCATGACCTTGGCCGACAAGGCCGTGGCCACTGCCTCGTGCTGGGTCTTGGCCAGGGCCACGCCCAGTTTGGTCTCCACCCAGGGGATGGCCTTCTCGGGCGCACGGACGGGCCATGGTGGCGCACCGCTGGCCAAGGTCCGGAAACGTTCGGCGATGGCCTGCTCGGCCAGCCACAGGTAGACGTTGCCAACCTGTGCAACTCACCCCGGACACCGGACATGAACCCCGTCAGGCAGCGGGGGCAATAGCCGCCCGGCAGGTCCAGGTGGATCAGGCGGCTGATCACCGCCCAGGGCGCATACTTCGAGCAACACCCCTTGCCGGAGGTCCAATGGGAAAGTTGGCGATCACCCGTTCGGAACTAGAATCAATGTTGACGAGGGTCTTGAGGCAGACCATGGCCGGGGCCACGGTCGTGGTGGCCATTGCGGAACGTGTCAACGACTTTGAGACAGATTTCGGCCTGAGTTCAGGCGCCGCCCCAACGGCTGCGGAGAGCCGCCGGGGCCATGGAAAACGCTTGCGCGTTTCCCACACCCCCTTGGAAAACCCT
>TBL_comb47_HYPODRAFT_10000513_pt1 | contig 51750 bp, 40 predicted proteins | sample TroBogypolimnion_40_FD_10682 | JGI IMG/M metagenome (IMG submission 10682)
ATCTGCCTTACAAGCAGAGGGTCACTGGTTCGAATCCAGTAACTCCCACAACAAAATCAGCCACTTACAAAATAAAAGTAAGTGGCTTTTTTAATGGTTGAATACTTTCATACCTGTGCGGACCATCATTCATCCAACGTTTGCCAGTACACTTTTACAAGGGCCTTCCTTTCAGCGTTAATATACATTACCAAACAACGCTGTATACTGAATCCTTCCGTATAGTCAGTAAAAACTCATTTTGTTTCTACTCTCCCGAAACAATGATACCATTATCACCGGGAAACGAATCTCAAAAGATAAAATTTAATAAATTGTTAAGATTAAATGATATTTCATTATATTTGTTCTTCCGGTCAATAAAACAGAAACGATGACATGGAACAAATATAGATACATGGGATAATTAGCGTTGGCTGTTATTCAGGGTTCTCAGGACTTTTAATTTTCAAAGGGTTCATAAATACTACATTAAAGGATCACGCAACACATGGACTCTGCTTATTTGAGGGAAATCGTATACAACTATAATCGCAAATGCATATGAAAAAATCAGTTTACAAATCAAAAACAAGAGGTTTCGTAGTCACAGGGTTAATTTTTCTCGGACTCCAGATAACTTTCTTTTCATCCATTTATGTGCAGGCTAATCCCATAATGAATGACTTGCTTTCTGGGGAAGGAAATCTTACCATCGTTTCCGGGAGTACTTTGAATAATCTCGGAACAATGGTGATTTTGGGAAATCTTACAAACAACGGCACACCGGCTCTCGGAATCGGTACGTTCAAGTTCGTTGGTACATCTTCCCAATCAGTAGGAGGAACCAATACATTTCAGAACCTGGAAATCAATAACCCTGCCGGAGTCACAATAGACGGACCTGCGCAGGTAAATGGCACGCTTACATTGTCAAATGGCCTTGTGAGCCTTGGTAACAATGTTCTTCAGCTTGGAGCCGCTGCAAATGTTGCGGGGAGTGCTGATGCAGGCAAAATGGTTGTTGCATCGGGTACCGGGCAAATGCGCAAACAATTTTCCGGTAATGGGTCATTTACATTTCCTGTAGGCGATAATACTGGAATTGCTGAATATTCACCGGTTACCTTGAATTTTACTGCCGGGAGCTATAGTTCTGACAATTGGGCGGGTGTCAATCTGACCAATGCACCCTATCCCGGCTCGGAAACAAGTTACCTGAACCGTTACTGGAATGTATCCTCGAATGGGATTACAGGATTTAGCTGCAATGCACAATTCAACTATGTTTCTCCGGCTGATGTTACCGGAACTGAAAGTGATATTTATTGCGTGAAAGTTGATCCTTTGGAAATTTATGATAATGCTGATGTTGTACTTCATCGTCTCACTGCAAACGGACTCAGTTCCTTCGGGATTTTCACAGGGAAACTGGGATTCAGGAAACTGAACCTCAGTTCCGTTTTCCTCGAAGGATTCTACACAGGCTCCAGCACCATGATGCAGGCCCAGCAGAAGTTTCCTGATGATTCATGGGGGCCCTATTGGACGGACGGATCTGTTGACCATATTTCAGTCGTGCTTCATGCCCCCACTGATTATTCGACAGTAGTGTATGCTTCAACAAATGTTCCCTTAAGCTCAACCGGAACAGCTACGGTTACAATACCTGGAGCGTATAATGGTTCGTACTATATGACGATCAAACAGCGCAATCATCTAGAAACCGTTTCCGCACTTCCTCTTAGCTTTGCAGGGTCCACTATTAACTATGCATTTGATTCATTCAGTCAGGCTTATGACGGGAATATGACGCAAGTACTGGAAACAGATGGCGAAACTCTTTCACCACCGTTGATTTTCGGTGGAGATATTAACCAGGACGGAGAGGTAGAGTCAGATGATATAAATGCAGTTGGAAATGATGCCGCTGACTATGTTATGGGATTCGTGCCTACAGATATTGTTCCTGACGCAATGGTCGAGTCAGCCGATATCAATGTCGTTGGAAACAATGCTGCCCTGTATGTTTTCGCACATATTCCAATGTAGTATCTCCTGAATTCAAAAACAGAATCTTTTTCTGTTTCTTTATAAACCGCCGGGTCCGGATCTCCCAGCCAGGTATTTTTTGTTTTTCTGCGTTTTTTCTGCATCATGTATCTCAGAAATTCGTTGAACCAAGGTTCACCCGAGATCAGTCAGTAGGATTTAATCCGCTGCAGCTCAGATGGAGAATGATCATCTCAAACCTGGTCAATCCCTTCTCGCTTACCCATCATTTTCCATGCTTCATCGGGTTACAACCCCGTCTAACCGATTACACTTTTTTCACCCCATCACATTGGCTTAACTTTGTCTCACTAACAATTAATTAAATACAGATGAAAACGATATCAAGAATTATAATAGCCTCAGTTTTGGCACTCCAAATGAATGTTCTGGTAGCAGGCAATGAATGTACCTCAACACCAACAACAAATGAAAGTGCAAACACAGCCCTAATCTCTGTTGCTCCAACAACACCGATGGAAGCAACTTTTGAAAATGACACGAATGATATTGCAGACCCAACGGGTCATACACAGTTGACCCGAGCCATTATAGGGATTGACAACCCGAATGATGCTATTTCTTTTGACATTGAAACCCTCGCTCCAGCAACACCAGCAGAAGCAGGATTCGATGTTGACTAAACCAGGAGTTTTACTTTATTTTCAAAGAGGCTGTCTCATAAGTTTGAGCCGGTCTCTTTTTATATCAATATTTTAATTGCTGTGCCCTGACAATTTTAGCTTCGGGCGCAGATGCGATGCGGCGACGAGACGGCGCAGCCTGAGTAAATTGTGAACTCCACTCCCTGATTAGTTCCTCAGAAAATTTAGAAAAAAATGCCTGGGTGGGCTTCAGCCTCCCTTCGTTGGGGAAACGAAGTTCTGTCGCCGTTTTTGCTGCACCGGGAGAAGTGGCAACTGAGGCTGAAGTATCCCTTAGGGTTGTATTTCTCGACCTGCCCCAGGCAAGTGGTTCAACTTATTGTTGTTCATTTGGGATTATAAATAATCGATAATTTTCCGGTAAATGTCAATTCTCCTGTTTTGCAGTCCCTCCACGCAGAACTGTTTCTGACAAGAAATTTTCCTTTTAATTTATTCTTTCCATTAACAAATTTGAAATAATCTGAATCAAGATGCTCGATCCTGAATCCCGACTTCAACTGTAATGTGTCGAAATATTCACTTCCGTTATGCACTAACACCAAAGCTACTTCTTCCTAGCCCCCTAAAGGGAAGAACTCCCCGTCAATTGCAATCATTCTGATCGTTTCAGGAAGAATGCCAGGTATAATGATTTCAAAATCAGGTCCTACATTGAAATCGATGGTCTGATGAGGTAATAATTCAGTTTCATTCTTTTTCTGACACGACCAGGTGACCAGACCAAGAAGAAGAAACAAAATAAATTTTACTCTCATTTGCATGCTTGTTAAAACAAATCGGAAACAACTCTATAAAATCACCAGTTTCTGTATAATACCCTTATCTCCATTGTATATCATTACAAAATAAAATCCGGGAGTTAAATTCCTGACGTCAATCAGACATTCGTTAGGCTTCAATTCAGGGTTGACTTCATATTCCTGCACCGGAATTCCATCATTTGAAAAAAAAAGTTAGTTTCATATCTTTTTCAATAGGGATAGATGACCTGAGAAAAAAATAGTCTTTAGCAGGGTTAGGAAAAATTTGAAATGCAGAATTCATTTAGAGTTAGATTATTTCAGTTGCTTAATGTTAATTGCAAAATTTTATATAACAATGGGCGTCCATTCTTTTCCGTTAAATACCTTTGTCAGCATTTTAATTGGGAATTATCTGTTTTGCTGCGCTTCCATAGTAACAATAAATCGGGACCAGAATCTATAGAATACCATGACGCAGGCTTTAATCCGGTGCAAAAGCAAAGACTTAAAAGACTTGAATCAAATTTGATAATCAAAACACATATCAGGAATGCCTGATTCTTTCTTTGAAAATGTCCGGTATCTTTAATACAAACACCGAACCAAACTTTGTATATACATGTTTTCGTGATACTTAAATTTTCAATCTTGATTTCCTTTCAACAAAACATGAATGAAACCGGACACTTCCTGAAAACTATTTTCAAGAAAGTAAATTTATCATCTCATATTCAGCCAATTAATCCTTCTTGTCCAAAATCGGACACATGTCCGTTTTTAAATAGCAGCAACAATTCCTAAAGAATTGATCCGGGAATACCAGAACAGGTAATTATTACAGAAGAAAATTGAAAAAAGGAAGCTTGGGGTGGGCGACCTCCAGGAATCCTGTTGGGTTCGTCCTTGTAAAGAGAAATGGACCTATTTGCTAATTCAAGTTTGGAGAGACCTTGGGAAGGAGCCTGTCTTCAAGCAATAAAAAGTTTCGTTCAATCGCTATTCTGACTAATTGAGGCGAGTTCCTAGCGCCCAGTTTGATTAACAGGTTGTCACGGTAGCCATTGACTGTACGTTTACTCAAATGAAGCAAGTCCGCGATTTCTTTGTCAGAAAACCCATTGCTGATCAGTTTCAGGACTTCACTTTCGCGATTGGTAAGAATTATTTTCATTTCCGGCTCCCTGTTGGAAGCATTCGGTGGAAATGTCCATGCATTGGTTGATTTTGTTGTAGATATGTAAAACATACCTTCAGAGACATGTTTAAGCCCCCATAAAAAATCATCTTTCACGGCTGTCAGGTTAATGACACCACTTATGCAATTACCAAGAATCTTGTTTGACCAGATATTTTTCCCGTCATCATTGAAACAAACGACGCGAAGAGTAGGGCGAAGCTGCATAAAATCAGCAAATTCACTGATTCCTGGATTGTTGATTATCCAGTTGAAAGAAGTAAGAACAATTGAATTATCCCGGGGATCAATAACTGATTTAAATTCACTCCAGTTACAAATCTGGTGCTGGATAAAATAGTTCTCCTCATCTTTCAACCAATCCTTTATCCCTATACACAAAAGGTGACTGGCCTCAAGGATTATCAAAGGTTGTTTTTCCATCAACTGGTTCTTTTCCGGTTTTTTTCTTGAATATCTATACCTAACGGGAATGAACAAATCCACATCCCGTGTGATGACAAACAATTACACCATTCGATGATAAAACATGTCGGTTTTCGTACAAGAAGTCAGCAATTCTCCTTGCTGTCAAACAGGCAGATTACAGCTATTCGACCAGGTTCTTACAAAAAATAACGCATCCGTCACTTCCTGGACCTTAATTCTCCCCAAATTATTTAAAGTATATGCAAAAATACGAGGACTTTTGCGATTTTTCAACTTTTACCTGAAATATTTCCAGCAACAGGTCGCCAGGATAAATTACCCGGAAAAACGGATCGGATATCCGTACCTCTTCCAATTATTGAGTATGGTTGGAAATTTTGAATTTTGCCATTTTACGGTAAAGCCCTTGCCGTGATATAGAAAGCATTGCAGCAGCTTTCGTGATGTTGTATGCAGCGTTTTCAAGAGCATCAGATACTGCCTTCCTCTCCACTTCCTGAAGATTTAAAGTTCTGGGAGGGCTGGGAATAGAAAGACTGCCAGATTTTCTGATTCCCCTGAGTGAAAAGTCCTTCATCTTAAGGGTTGATTCTTCAGAAGTAATTACAGCCCGTTCAGCCATATTCTTTAATTCCCTGACATTCCCCGGAAAAGAATAACCCGAAAGTTTTTCTATTACCTCTCTATCGATTGGCTTGTTTGGCTTCCTTTGTTTACCAGCAAATTCCTGGCAATAGTACTTCAACAAAATGGGAATATCCTCTTTTCTTTCCCTGAGCGGGGGAATATGAATATGGAAGGCATTCAGCCTGTGAAACAGATCAAGCCTGAAGATCTTCTGATCGTAAAGTTCGGAAATATCCTTGTTCGTGGCAGAAACGACCCGCAAATTCAGTTTTATTTCTTCCCTTGATCCTATTTTAACAATCGTTTTATCGTCAAGCACACGTAGCAATTTCCCTTGCATGGTAAGTGAGAGCTCTGATACTTCATCAAGAAACAGAGTACCGTTATTAGTCTGCTCAAACCATCCCATGGATTTTTCATGTGCCCCGGTAAATGCACCTTTGCGATACCCAAAAAATTCACTTTCAAACAGTGTATCCGGAATTGCCGAACAGTTAACTGCATTAAACGGGCCGTGGTTTCTTTTGCTTAAAGCATGTATTCCCCTGGCCACAAGTTCCTTTCCTGTACCACTTTCACCTGTGATCAGAATTGATGTATCCTCGGATTTTGAAACCAGTATGATCAGACTGCTGATATTTTTTATTGCGAGGCTCGAGCCGATTATTGCCAGCCCTTCCTTTTCTTTTAGCTCTTTTGTGAAATGGTCAAAATCCATTTCCAGCTGCTGCCGGTAACTTCTGAATCTTGAAAATGATTTGGAATTCCCGATGGCCTTCTGCAGGTCGTTCCATTCAACGGGTGCTGATATTGGATGAACATTTTGATTTGAAAAGACAGACAGGGATTTTAACAACTCCTGGTTCTCATGAACAACAAGGGTTTCAAGTTCAGGATACCTGGAATTCATCATCTTCATGAAATTGGCCCCGAATTCCCCATAACGGTTCAATTCAACCAAAGCAATATCAATAATGTTCTCTTCCAGTATTGAAAATGCCTCTCCTGCATTTGATGCTTTATGAATAAAAAAATCTTCTCCGGAAAGGAAGCCATTGAGACCTTGTGAAATCCCGGCATCACTTTCCAAAATCAGAATATGTAATTTATTCATTTTAGCAGAGTATCTATTAATTTATATAGACACGAAGTGTCTTCTGAAACAAGCCCACATTAAAAGACAGATTGCCATGGAAGCATAAACATGACATTAACCTTTCATGTTGCGTTTTTGTAAATTCTTATTTTTATGATGGTTATGAGTAGCTATCTCATTACAAAGATACCAAATATTTTTTTGGATAAAATGAAAACACAGGTATTTTGACTGCACAAGTTATAAACCAACCGCACATGTGTGCGATTCGTGATCCAAAAGTGGACAACTTATGTAAAGCGAGAAAAAGAATAGGTGAAGGGGCTATGAACATTGCCCTTCCTGAATAATAAAGAAAAAATCAGGTTAATTGCGGGGTTTTCGGGTTTTATTCTTCAGTGGTTTATTCCAAAATTCTTCATGATGCCGGCGAACATGAAAGGGTTCCTTGCCTGTTTCTGCAGGCACATTCTGTGAAAGCTGTATTTCACGCACAAAGTTGGTATATAAAAAAAGAAATGTCATATCATTTGCTTCTTGATAAAGTCAATGAACGGGAAATTCACGGCATGGGATGCTGAATTTCTCCATTTTCCGATATAGTCGTTGGCGCGAGATAGAAAGCATGGCCGCAGCACGCGTGATGTTATATGAAGTTTTCGCCAGGGCATCTGCTATTGCACGTCGTTCCACTTCCTGAAGGTTCAGTGTTTTAAGCATCGGATTGGCAATTGCCCCCTGTTTCTTGGAAGTTCCGATATTGAAATCCCTTAATTTAAGGACAGGTTCTTCGGAAGTGATCACAGCTCTTTCTACGAGATTTTTCAGTTCCCTAACGTTCCCTGGGAAAGGATGATTCACAATCTTCTCAATTGCTTGTTCATCAACTGGTTTCTCAGGTTTATTCTGTCTTCTTGAAAACTCTCCAATGAAATGCTGCAGCAATACTGGAATATCTTCCTTGCGTTCCCTGAGTGGGGAAATATGAATATGAAAAGAATTTAACCTGTGAAAAAGGTCCAGTCTGAGTGTATTCCGGTCAAGAATTTGGTGAATATCTTTATTGGTCGCTGATATAACCCTCAAATTCAGTTTGATCTCTTCACGCGATCCGATTTTGAAAATTGTTTTATCATCCAGGACTCTAAGAAGCTTACCCTGCATAAGCAATGGGAGTTCTGTAACTTCGTCAAGGAAGAGGGTCCCGTTATTTGCAAGCTCAAACCAACCAATTGATTTTTCCATAGCTCCTGTAAAGGCGCCTTTTCTGTATCCGAAAAATTCACTTTCAAATAAACTTTCCGGAATGGCCGAACAGTTCACGGCATTGAATGGTCCATGGTTTCTCCTGCTTAAGGCATGAATCCCACGTGCGACCAATTCTTTTCCGGTTCCGCTTTCACCTGTTATAATCACGGACGTATCCTCTGACCTGGATACAAGAAGAATAAGGCTGCTTATCGTTTTAATAGCCGTACTGATTCCCACCATAGCCTGTCCATTCTTTTTCTTCATCTCCTCGGAAAAATGCCTGAAATTCAGATCCAGCTGTTCTTTATGTTTTGTGAATTTCTTAAAAGTAAGGCTGCTTTCAATTATTTGTTGAATGTCATCGGAACTATAGGGACTTGACAGGAAAGTGATAGAATTTTTCTTCTGAGATGTGGGTTCTGACAGGTTATTTTCATCATCTACCACAATGGTTTCCAGATCAGGATATTTTAGTTTATAGGATTTGAAAAAGCTTTGATTGAATTTCCCTCCAGGCTCATAAAACAGGATAACAAAATTGATAAAATTGTCTTCCAGAATAGTATATGCTTCAATAGGCTCAGTAGCATGATGGATCAGAAATCCATTACCTAAAATAAATCCAATGAGTTGTTCCTGAATTTTTGATTCATCCCCTAAAATCAGAATACCAATTTTATTCATATTCACTTAATTAAACTCCCAAGAATGGAGGAAAACAAATTATACAGGTACCTTTAAAAAAATATTTCCAAAGGAGTTTCACCTGATATTTTTTTCATTCATAAAGACTTGTTGGATAATGATGCTTAGCAAAGCTACTGGGATTTCGGAACACATACAAGAGTAATTTTACCTTAATTGAACAGGCATATTTACGGGTGTACTTATACGTGTTCTGACTGATGGTAACAGCAGCACCGCAAGGAAAGAAACTGTCCGAAAATATTTTTCTTAACTTTGCCTGTCTTATAACAATTCGTACGTTGAGAATTTCCCGGAAAGTTTTATGTTTCTTTGTTCTTTTGATGATTTTTATAGTCTCTGCCTGCAGTGTGACCAAGGATCTTCCACCGAACGAGAACTTGCTGATCCGAAATAAATTTAAAATTACCACTTCCAAAGTAACATCCGATGAACTTTCAGGCTATATAAAGCAGCAGCCAAATACAAAACTGTTTGGCCTTTTCAGGACCAATGTTGCCTTTTATAACATAGGTAACAAAGGGGAAGAAACAAAATTTAAAAAGTGGTTAAGGAATAAAATTGGCAGTGCCCCTGTTCTCCTGGATACCAGTCTTTCAAAGGTAGCCAAGAAATCTATGCTGTTGTACTTATCCAATAGAGGGTATTTTCTGTCTACAGTGAATGATTCTGTGGTAATCAGGAAAAAGAAAGCAACTGTCTACTACCTCGTCAAGCCATCAAAACCATACACAATTCAAACACTAACCTATTCAATTGCAGACACTCAGCTTGCCAGGTTTGTTTATGAAGATACGAATCATTGTCTGATAAAGCGAGGACAAAACTATGATTCGTATATTTTAACGGATGAGCGGACAAGAATTACCACACTCCTTCATAACAAGGGATACTTCCATTTTTCGAATAACTACATCCGGTATTCAATAGATAGCTCCCATTATTCCAGGAAAATGCATGTTGAGATTGAAATTACAAATCCGGTTATTCCTTCCATAGAACAATTCGGGGCAGTTATTGAAACCCAGCACAAACGATATTTTATTGATAAAATCTTCATCGATCCTGAGTTTGGGTTATTAAAATCCGACACAGGAACACAGGATACACTTATGAAAGTTTTTCGTGGGACAAGGAAGGATACGGCTTCCAGCACGTTTTACTTCCTGCACAATAATTCATTGAAGATAAAACCACGTACAATTGCCCAAGCTGTTTTCCTCAAAAACGGAACTCATTACAATTTGAGCGATGTCAATAAATCCTATTCACAACTTAATAGTTTGCAGGTTTTTAAATTTATCAATATACAGTTTCATGAATCACCATTAAAAATACCGTATTCCCTGGACAAACTGGACTGTAAGATTCAACTTGCCCAGGCCCCGGTTCAGTCATTTTCTATTTCCCCTGATGTTACCAATTCTGCCGGAGCCCTGGGTGTTCAGGGCAGCTTCATCTACCAGAACCGGAATATATTCCGTGGAGCACAACTCCTGAAGGTAAGCCTGAATGGCTCTGCCCAGATGCAAGGCAGCCTGGGTTCGTCAAACCAGAACTTATTAAATACTATAGAAATTGGAGCAACCACCAGTCTTACGTTCCCCCAGTTCCTTTTCCCAATCAGGCCTGAGAGCCTTGCAAAAAACATGAAACCCAAAACGATGATCTCACTGGGTTATAACTATCAGCAAAGACCGGACTATTACAGACACATCAGTAACATCTCCTTTGGATATACCTGGGATCAGAATGAAAAAATCAGGCATACGCTTAACCCGGCTGAAATCATGTTTGTTAAAGTTTTCCCGGATTCAACTTTTACTGCATATCTCAACAGCCTGCATGACAGAAGACTGAAAAACCAATATACAGACCACATGATTGCCGGCCTTAAATATACCATCACCTATAGCGGGCAGGATGTAAGCAAAGTCAAGGATTTTTTCTATGTCCGGGCCAACATTGAAACCGGAGGGAACCTCATCTACGCCATTGATAACCTGTTTAAAGTTCCCCGTTCGGATAGCGGTTATTACACCGTTTTCAACGTTCAATATGCGCAATACGTCAGACCCGACCTTGATGTCCGTTTTTTCCACTTATTTTCAAAATCAGCTTCAATAGTGTTCCGTGCATACGGAGGAATTGGAATTGCCTATGGAAATTCTACTTCTCTTCCATTTGAGAAAGCATTTTTAGCAGGGGGTGCCAATGATATCAGGGGGTGGAAAATGGGTACATTGGGTCCTGGGAAATATCATAATGACACCTTGTCATCTTCATTTGACCAAACCGGAGATATGCAACTACAGCTGAATATGGAATACAGGTTCCCGGTATACAAGTTTTTCCGATCTGCAATTTTTATGGACTTTGGGAATGTCTGGCTATTAAGAAAATCCTCGGATTTTATAGGCGGAGAGTTTTCATGGAAAACTTTCATACCCCAGGTAGCCATCGATGTCGGACTGGGGATCAGAGCTGATTTTGATTATTTTATTCTACGTCTTGATCCGGCTATTCCAATCAGGGTTCCCTATTATAACCAGCAGCAACATTGGTATTTCAGCCAGTTGCGCCTTTCCGATATTATATGGAACTTTGGAATCGGGTATCCTTTCTAATGAATTGAATTGAGGTTCTGAAGTCCCACCAGCCGATCATATAAATCCCCTCCCGACCGGTAGTAAACCCAGATTGTGTATTCATTTTCTGTTTCCCAATGGCTTCCTTCAATCAGGGAAATATCCGGCTGGTTTGATATCTTATCTATAAAAAGATACAAATAATCATAATGGCCCTGTTTCAGAAGTAACCTCATTACATAGCTTTTTTGTTCAAAGTTGTATGTCATCCGGCTATTCTCATTCAATTGCCAGTCGGTTAATGCACCCATCAGGAATATCTCTCCATTGCCCAGCATTGCCTGGTAGGGCAACGTAAAACTTACCCAGGCATAATCTGCTTCAATATCGCTATTCTGGGCATGATCCTCGCTTTTGATCAATTTCCGGCCATTGATATCCTTCTCCGTTGCGTAATTCTTGAAGGTTCTCCTTGCATCATTCAGCAGATCGACATGAATTCCACTCTCATCACGCTGAATCGTTCTTATCCTCTCTGTTTGATAAATTAGGCTCTTTGTGTCAAATGACCTGAATTCATTTCCCCCGTCGAATGAAATCGCATCATTGTTTGAATATTCAAGAGATTCACCCCGTGCAAAACTTGGCTGGATATTTCTGAGGGAATTGTCCTGCCGTTCATTCTGTGTTATTACTACTTTTATATTTTGCCCGGGGTTATCCACACGCATCCCATTGTAATTGATGTTAAAGTCAATCTGCTGTTTCGTAAGCCTGTCGGCAATGTTATTTGCCTGATGTACATTGCCACTGATCCCCAACGGCGTTGATTCCAGAACCATAAAGCGCCAGGTAAAAATTGCCTCGGAAGGATCAGATATATAAACTTTAATGATATAATTGCCGGATATTTTTGGTTTCAGGTTTGCCGATGGAAAAATAAGTGAATAGTGTGTATAGTGAACCGTCGTATTGAAAGAATAGGAAAAATCATCAATGTTGTCTTCATTATAACCATCAATGTAATCAATGGGTTGAAGTTCTGTTGATGGCATCCAGTCTGACTCACAATGCATGATTGTGAATTTATACGGCTTCAGATCCGCATCCAGGTCGTCGAAGGAAAGTTTTATTTTTTCCGGTGAGTTCAATATCAGCACAGGTGTTGCCAGTTCAAAACCATCCTTGTAAAACAAGACCGTTTTGATGTTAGGCTTTAAGATCAGGTTATCATTTCCATGGCTCTGAAAAGAGATTGAGCAGAAACCTGTATAAGATTGACCGAGGAATATGATCAGGAGAAACTGAAACCATTGAAACCTGTTGAGATGGATCTTCATCGTCCGCAGAGATTAAAAAGGTGTATAATCCGGAGGATTAGAACAGTCATTTTCTTTCCGGGAAAAGTTTCATCTGGTCCCATTTCTTCTGAATTCAGAACAAATTATCGCTGTTGCGACTGCAGCATTCAGGGATTCCGGTGCGGACTCCTCTATATTATCTGCAAATGGTGGTATTCTGAGGCGGGTTTTAACAAAACCCGATAGCTCTTCCGAAATGCCATTGGCTTCACTGCCAATAACAATTACGCCTTCTGGTGGCAGATTACATGTATAAATATTTTCCCCAGAAATAAAAGTGCCGAACACGTCCGGAGAACCTTCCATACGATTCATGAACCTGACCAAGTTTGTATAAAACACATTAACCCTGGCAATTGAACCCATTGTTGCCTGGACAACTTTTGGATTGTACAGATCAACCATATTTTCAGATCCGATGATTGTTCTGACGCCAAACCAGTCGGCAATCCGGACAATGGTTCCCAGGTTTCCAGGATCGCGGATATCATCCAGCATCAGGACCAGTTCATCCTTAACCGATGCCGGAAGTTCAGTATTACCAGGAATATTTACTATAGCCAGAACGGGGCTGGGTGTGGAGAATTCAGAAATCCTGGTCATCTCCTTTTCATTAACTGCTGTAAACGGAATCTGCGCTGCACCCAGGATGGAGCGGTGATCAGAAACCCACTGTTCATAAGCAAAAACCTCCTTCAGCCTATATGGGCTGTTGATCAGATCCAGGACCAGCTTTGAACCTTCTGCAATGAACAGCCCATGTATTCCCCTGTATTTTTTTTGCCTGAGAGATTGGACGAATTTGACCTGGTTGTTGGTTATCATAAAAAAAAATCCCGGTTAATCATTGACTGAAAACCAGGATGTATTTTAAAATGTGAAGGATGTTCAGCTATTCAGCGAATACTTCGAAGCTGATCTCAACCTGGACATCTTTGTGAAGATTAATCCTGGCTTTATATGTACCTAATTCTTTAATGTGCTCGCCGTCAACATGAATTTTCTTACGGTCGATATCAATCTGGAACTGGTCTTTCAGAGCTCCTGCAATCTGGATAGCATTGACAGATCCGAAAATTTTTCCGGATTCGGCAGCTTTTGCGCCGATCTTCACGGTAATATCTTTCAGTTTGTCTGCCATTGATTCAGATTCGTTGCGGATCTTACTTTCCTTATGTGCTTTTTGCTTCAGATTCTCAGTAAGAATCTTTTTGTTTGTTTCAGTAGCAAGAATGGCCAAGGACTTGGGAAGCAGGAAATTCCTAGCATACCCAGGTTTCACGTTGACCTTATCATTAGTGTATCCCAGATTGGGAACGTCTTGTGTTAAAATAACTTCCATTGCCACCTCCCTATTTAAGTAAATCTGCTACATAAGGCATCAAAGCAATATGCCGAGCCCGTTTAATTGCCTGTGATACTTTTCGCTGGTACTTGTAGATGTACCTGTAATTCTGCGCGGGAGTATCTTTCCTTGTTCATTGACAAATTTTAAGAGGAAATCGGCATCTTTATAGTCGATGTATTTAATCCCGCTTTTTTTAAAGCGACAATATTTTTTCTTTTTGGTGTCGACCGCTATCGGGGTCAGATATTTTATTTCACCTGCTTGTTGTGCTGCCATGTTAATTTACAATTTTTTGGATCAATTGGGTTTTTCTTCTTTTTGTTTCTCGGCTTTAGCCTTATTCCGCTTCTTTTCACTATAAGCGAGCATATCTCTGTCAAGTACAACGGTCAGGAAACGCAGGATTCTCTCATCCCGCTTGAAGGTAACTTCCCATTCTCTGATTACCGTAGGATCGGCTTTGAACTCGATCAAATGGTAAAAGCCTGTTGATTTTTTCTGGATAGGATAAGCCAGCTTTCGCAAGCCCCAACTGTCTTCGTACACAATTTCCGCATCTTTTGATTTCAGAAATTTCTGGTACTTTTCGACCGTTTCCTTCATCTGTTCATCAGACAAAACGGGAGTCATAATGAAAACGGTTTCATACTGTTTTAACATCTGTTTGATTTTAAATGATTAAGAATGATTTTTTAAATGGAGTGCAAAAGTACAATGTTTTTTTTAATTATACAAGGAAGGAAATACAAATGAAGAATATGCGAATGGAAGGCAGGAGAAACTATTTTGAAAGGAGGGCAATTTCGTAAGCTGACACGCCGCTGGCGTGCGTTGGCAACGCGTGCCCGGGAATACCCAGCCATTACTCCTTGAATAAAAGAACAACTGAGTATGCTGAAACACCCTCCTCCCTGCCAATGAAACCCAGCTTCTCACTGGTCTTGGCTTTGATGGAAAGCCGGTCTTCGCCGATCTCCAGAATCCCGGAGAGAACACGGATCATTTCAGGGATATGCTCGCTGACTTTTGGACTCTGCAGCACAATAGTGGAATCTACATTTTCTATGGAATACTCTTCCTCTCTTAATTTGTCAAGGGTATTCTTCAGGAGGATCTTACTGTCAATTCCTTTGAACTCAGGGTTTGTGTCAGGAAACTGGAAACCAATGTCACGCAGGTTTGCTGCTCCCAGCAGGGCATCACAAATGGCATGAATCAGTACATCCGCATCGGAGTGGCCAATAGCACCTTTGGAGTGAGGAACAGGAATACCTCCTAGCTGGAAAGGGTGACCTTCAACCAGTTTATGTGTATCAAAACCGAAACCGATCCGAAGATTCATGAGAAGAATGCCGTAAAGAGAAGACCCTTTATTCTTTTTCTTTTGTTTGTTGCTTATCTTTTGCTCCGGCCTGATCGAAATTAAAGAGCAGCGTGAATTGCATGGTATTCATCAGGGGATTATTGTTCTTCACCGGGATAAGATAAGAGAAATCAAGGCCGAAAACATTGTATCGTAATCCGGCACCTAACGTGAAAAACTTACGATCGCCCTTATATTTGGATTCCGTGAAATATCCTGCACGAATTGCAAAAAGCTTGTTGTACCAATACTCAGCGGAGATTGTTACCGTAATTTCCTGGAGTTCTTCCTTGAAACCATAGGGTGCGTCGTAAAAAGACTGGATCATTCCCTGCACAACCTGAACATCCGGATTTTTTCCTTTAATGATTACTTTTTGTTTTGTTACTGAGTCATATCCATAAATCGGTGGTGTAGGCACCAGCAGTTTGTTAAAATCAACCCCAAAAGAAAATCGGTTGAATTCATCGATATCCATTGTAAATGAAGGGCCGAGTCGTAAATTGGTAGGAATAAAATCACGCGTAATGGATGTACTGCTGTATGACATTTTTGCCCCGATATTCGAAATGTCCATACCAACGTCAAATGAAGCTCCTGTAAGTCCTTTTATCTCGAGTTCTTTGTGATAATACAAAGCAATGTCAGCAGCGATGGATGTTCCCGGACGGATATTTGCGGCTTTTGAAACATCTACAGGAACCAGGTTGGAATAGATGAACCGACCTGCGACAGCACCTGAAAAACTACGGGAAAATTTCCTGGAATAAGTAAGGTCGACCGCCCATTCATTTGGTTTGACAGCCATGATGAAGTTTCCCTGATCATCTGTAAAATCAACAGATCCCATAGAAAAGTAACGGAGTGATGCAGCTACAGCTTGCTTGTCGCCAAATTTCTTAAAACCGCTAACCGATGCAAGACCGATGTCATTGACCAAACCGCGCAGCCATGGAACATACCCTATTCCTGCACCAAAATCTTTATCAATGAATGCATATTTAGCCGGATTCCAATACATCGAATAAGCATCCGGTGAAGAGGAAACCCCGTAATCTGCCATCCCGCCAGACCGGGCATCAGGGGCAATCATAAGGAAAGGTACGGCAGTTGTGATAGGATTTGGTTGTTCTCCACTGGTGCTTGTGGTCTGGGCAAAAATTTTAGGTGTCAGTAAAACACAAGCCATCATCACGAGGAATTGAAGCTTCATCTGTTGCATTCCAAATAAATTTAGTTTTATGTAAAAAAAATATTCCTTTAGATTAACGGGGATCCTTTTAAAATATTGCTTTGGTTGTAAAAAAAGAACGGGAATATGAGTCATAACAAGCATCAATGGCTGATAACCAGTTTCCTTGAAACGGTTGTAAACGCACCGTTGGACCCTTTGGCAATCAGTCTGTATACATAAAGGCCAAGTGGCAACAACTGTTTATTTTCACCCGTTGCATCCCATGGTATGGTAATTGATGACAAATTATTCTCAGGAAAATTATCTTCAATAGTTTTTACCAACTGCCCTGTAGATGTAAAAATCTGAATCTGAACATCAAGGTTTCCGAAATTTTGCAAGGGTGTAAACGAGAACACAGTATGGTCTGTAACGGGATTAGGGATGTTCATCAAATTACTGACGGATAATGTTGGCTGGTCAAAGACAAGAAAAGTAATTTCCTTAGATGAAGAATTGTCGAAAAGATCCCATGCTTTAAGGCGTATTGTATGGTACCCGTTGGCCAGGTTGCTGAAGGGGTATCTTAATGAACCGCTGCCATATTTATCAAATGCAGGTTGAAACTGATCATTGAGTATGATGGGATGACTGTTGTCATGATCAAGAGTAGCAACTATTTCATGCCCGATGCCAAGATTGTAGGCATTGATCCCATCAGGATCATCCAGGAATGCAAGGAGGACAGAATTTTTACTGACCCTTTGTCCTGAAACGAAGCTTGTGCTGTCCATATACAGACTAATGTCGGGACCGGGATCCTTAGGATTGATGTTGGGATCCTCACCGCCTATTATGATGTTGTTATAATAACCATTTGCATCGATACTTCCATTCTGGGCATAATAACTGATCTTCCCTTTCCCTAGCTGAAGGGAGATCCCTTTTGGAATAACAAAGTCGAATTCAAATTCACCATCTTTAATGGTAGAGCGGCCATGGAAAAGAAGGCTGTTCTGCAGGTCAAAATTCTCAGGATAACTTCCCGAAGTATTTCCAAGTGTTCTGTTAACAACAGGCTTATCGTAAACTTTTGGGAAAAGCGATCCATTGAAGCTGGATATTTTACTTCCCATTGCATCCTCAACCTGGCCTTTTACAGTAACCTTTGAAAGACCGGCAGTTGTATCCGGAATAGAATCAACCGGCCGTTGATTGATATAGGTCGTTCTGATGTGATTCGTCGGGAATGCGATGCTCTGGGCAGGGTCACCCAGAAGAACAAAGTTTCTCAGGTTTCCATTATCTCCATTGTTGTTTTTCGAAATCCGGATCAGGTCTCCCATTTTTGGATTCGGACCACCAATCACCGGAATTAAATGACTGAAAAAACTAGTATCCAACCTGATATTATAGGATGCAAGCGCAAGACGCGTAGTCGAGTACAGTGCGATGGCGCCTCCGTTTGGATTCAGGATAACCATTTCCCCCCCGGTGAGCCTTTCGGGATTGTCGAACCGGCTGAATTCACAGGTGGCCGTGACAAAGATGGGTAATTTATCAATGTTCTTCCAGCTGTCAATATCTGCAACGGTCAGAACTTTTTCACTGGCCCAGCCATCTTCTCCGCCATGTCCTGTATAATTAAGAATCACCGTTCCATCGGCAATTGCCTTGGAGATCGCATCATTCACGTCAGGGTCGCGCTGGCCAGCGGGTGTATCGACAAACTTATAGGCATCGAGGTAAATTTTATTCACATTGAACACTGGGTACTTGTCGTTCACTATCTGCGCCAGTTGTTCGGCCTGGTGCAAGTGTAAATTCTGGTTCTCATCGTCGGCAATAAAAGTGATTGTGTTACGCCACTCTGATAAGACAGTATCAGAAGTTGAAGAATACCTGATAATCTTATTCACAATGTCATTGGCTTGTTCCTCCGTGGAAACCGGGAACCGTCCAATTCCGATGTCAATGTTGCCATTGGCATCACCTCCGGCATTGTCGGCCATGATTCCATAATAATCATCTGTCACATAAGTACCCAGCGGTCTGAGTGATTCCGTTGACTGGTAGGTAGGAATAAAGTTGTTATTCCCGGCGATCCTGTTTTTCGGGTCATAAGTCCCGTCACCAAAAAGCAGCATATATTTGGGTTCACTTCCAGGAAATCCGCGGTCGTATAGCATTTTCATAAAATCCCTGATGGCGGTAATATCGGGTTGCCCGCAACCGAACTCATTGTATATATCGGTTGATTGGACTACAAGCGTTGTGGTATTGTTGTGGTCACGGTGAAATGCGGCAAGTCGTTCTGCTTCTTTGGCGAACCTCGGATTTGTGACGATCACAAGTGTAGCTGGCTGGAGTTGGTGTAAATTCTGATTATTGACCCGCCCGATCAGATAAACCGGAAGATAGCCTGCAGTGTCAAAGGCAAAAAACTCTTTTAATGAATCCGTAACCATCACAAATTTCATGGTACTATCCGTCGACACAGGAATGATTTCCTTTACATCACCACAAGAAGTAACATTCCAAATCCTAACGCTCGGGTGAGTTTTCTGGATGAGGAACTCCGTGGTTTTATTACTTCCGATAGAATTCGGATCCCGGAATGGCATTTGGGTCCCTGAAAAAACCAGGTTCCTCTGACTGGTTAATTCAACATAATCCAGCCAGCCTAGAGAGCTTGTTGTCGGGAGGTTATAAACCAATGTCAGGATGCCGGCAGCCGAAGGATGAATCACATTGATTGTTTTTTTCTTTGCTGCAGCAAAAATGTTAAGGGATTCCGGATCCGTCAAATCCACCGGGACAGAGTCGTATACTTGTCCGTTCACTGACACGAGGAATTTGCTGGGCTGGGGGGATTTTGCGACAACAGATGTGACAATCCTCAGAATTGAGCTGGTATCAAGATTTGCAAAAGAGTATGGCAGGGTGAATGTGTTTGATTTATTATTAAACTCTTCACCCACCCAGAGTTTTCCGGATTTAATGAGATTCAGGGAGTCAACCTCGTGGAAGGTATGATCAATAAACCGTCTGCTATAGTAATTTGGAGTGGAGTCGAGGCTAGCCTGTTTCACGATCCTTTTACCTGGTGTTGAACCTATGGTGAGATAATAATAAGCAGTATCTGAGAACAGGTTTTTTTTATGTGCAAAGACTTTGGTCGTGTAATCAAATGTCCAGGCATCCGGTGATTCTCCATAGAACAGGATATAATCAGCCGGGCTCAGTCTTCCGGGGTCAGTTCCAATGATTTCAATGGGAATTTCCCGCAGGTCATCGACCCTGGGTGCATTGTTTGTTTCAGGAAGCATTCCGGAGCCATTACCAAAGAGCCGGATGGTTGCCGGATCAAGATGCTCCGGGTCCATGTTCATTTCCACAAGGTTCTGATATGTGATTTTGTGGATTCCCTGTTTTTGAATACCCAGTTTCCACCATTTCCCGGATTCAAGCACAGAACCTGCCTTGTGCGGATTTCCGCTAAAAAGCAAGGTGGAACAGAATGCCAGAAGAATAATAAGGCGTATTCTCATGTGTAAAAAGTTGAAAACAAAAGTACTCAATTATTCAATAATAAGATCTTCGCCGGGCTTACCGTATAACGACCAGTTTGGATGTCTGTTTTTCTTCCTGACCATCCGGTATCCTGATTCTGAGTTGATAAACATACGTTCCGGATCCAATTTTCGCACCATTAATCATCGGTTCCATCCCATTTTATGCTATTTTCATGAAATCCGCTTGTATTAATAACCTCGTGTATTGTTTTTATCAGTTGCCCCCTGAAGGAGTAGATTTGAATCAGTACATCGAGATCAGAATTCGGATGATTAGATTCAAATGAAAAGGTTGTCATATCACGGAATGGATTCGGATAATTCATCAGGTGCTGCAATGCCACATCAGCAGATGAAACAACAAGAAAATCGAGGGATGCATCCGAAGAATTGTTATAGACATCCCAAACTTTAACATTCAGTGTATGCAAGCCATCGCTGAGGCCAAAGAAAGGATAAGAGATCAGCCCGCTTTTATATGTATTCAGGTCTGTGCCATAATAATCATTGAGTATTATCTGGTTTCTTGTGTCGTTGTCAACAGTTGCAATCAGGTCGTGGCCGATGCCACTTCCGGCAGTATTTATTCCCGATTCATCTTTAACGTATGCAAGCATTTTGGGATTCTGGTCGGTGACTCCACCGGAGATGAATGATGTATCATTCATAAACAACCTGAGGGTAGGGCCATTATCATCTACAACAGACCCGTTAAAATAGCCGCCAACAATAAAATTTTCATCATATCCATTGGCATCAGTCTCAGGACTTCTGGCATAATAGCTGATCTTCCCGATTCCATATTGGAGCGCAATGTCTTTCGGGACAATGAATGAAAACGAAAATGCACCGTTTGTCACTTCAACTTTTCCTTTATAGATAATATTTTTCCTGAGCAGAAAATCAAACGGTATTCCACCATCATTAGCAAGTGATACAATTTCGGAATACTTGTCGTATACAGTGGAGAAAAGGGTTCCATTGAAGTTCGCGATCCTGCTTCCCGATGAATTTTGCACTTCCCCTGAAATAGAGACTGATTCCAGCGCCTGAAGTGTATCCGGTGAAGTAACAACCGGTTTGCCGTTTATGGCCGTTGTCACAACATTTTCCTGAGGGTAAGCCAGTCTCAATCCCGGATCGCCAAGAAGTACAAACTTCCTGGTATTGGCACCGGCGCCAGTCAGGTTTTTTGCGATTACAATGAGGTCTCCCAACCTGGGGTATTTCCCGTCAGTCTTGTTGAACGCATGATCATAGAAATTTCTTGTCAATTCAATGTTCCCATCAGCATAAGTTGGCCTGGTAGTGGTAAACAAGGCAATCCCTCCTCCTGAAGGATTAAGAAAAACCCATTCACCAGCCGAAACCCAGGAAGGATCATCGAAGTAGCTGAATTCGCAGGTAGCCGTTACAAAAACCGGGAGGTTGTCGAAGTTCTGCCAGGACTTGATATCAGGAATTTCCAGGACACGCTCGTGGGCCCATCCCAATACTCCGCCATGCCCATTATAATTAATAATCAGGGCTCCTTTGGCAACACGCTGGTTGATGGCTATATTTACATCCGGATACCTTCCACCTCCGGGTGTTGAGATCTGCTTGTATGCATCGAGGTATATCTTGTCAATATTATAAACCGGGTAATTCTGTTCAATCATATTTGTTAATGATTCTGCCTGGCTCATGTGCATGTTGTTGTCTTCATCGTCGGCCACAAAACAAAGGTCATTCCGCCAGGCGTTTTTAACGGTTATGGTATCAGATGAGTAGTGCATGATTTTAGTAACAGCAGCCTGGGCTTCATCGGTACTCTTCACCGGTAACCTTCCGACGCCGATATCAAGATCCCCTACAGCGCCTGCTCCTTCATTTTTATCAAGCAGGCCAATAAAATCGTCGGTAACGAAAGTGTTCACGGGTCCCAGCGATTCCTGTGATTCATATGCCGGAACGAAATTTGTGTTATTCTGAACCCGGTCTTTATAATCATAGGATGCATCCCCGAAAAGAAGGACGTACTTAGGTCCCTTTCCCGAATCAGCTTTGTTGTATAACATCCTGATAAAATCCCGGATCCCGGCCAGATCCTGTGAACCTGATGAAAATTCGTTGTAAATAATATCAGGTGTTGTAACGAGAACATTCATATTGTCGTGCTGGCGATGGAAATCAGCCAGCTGATTAGCTGCATCCAGGAAGGAAGGATTGGTGATGATCACATAATCACAAGGAGCCTGATGATGAAGGTTCTGGTTGCTGACAGGGGAAGCAGACTGAATGGAATAGAATCCACTGCCATCAAATGCAATGAATTCCCTGATTGTATCAGTTGGAACGCGAAATACGTAATTATCGCCATTAGCAGTAGTTTCAACACGGTTGATATTACCTGCATCTGTCACACTCCAGACAGTAGATGGTCTTCCCGGTGAATTTAAGGTAAATTCACTGATCTTCCCCGCTCCTGAGCCAGTTACTGAACGAAAATTCAGCTGGCTACCTGAAATTTTCAGCTGGCGCCTGGCATTAATCTCAAGGAAATCCAGGTATCCAATAGCATCGGTCACTTTGTTGTAGCTAAGACTGACCGTTATTGCCGATGAAGATGGTAAAAATGATCCGGTACCAATGCCTCTTTTGGCAAACGGATCAAGGTAATATGATGTCGTAGCTGCAATTCCGATATTGATTAGTTTTTCGGATTGTCCGTTCACATATACTGAAAATGAAGTAGGATCAGTTGTTGACCGTGCAGCAACATTGGCAAGAACCGTAACAGGTGAAGAGAGATCAATGTCGGGAAAACTGAATGAATAGTCCCGTGAAGTTGTTAATTCAAATATATCGGAATCAAACCATTCGCGGCCTGACTTGATCAGGTTGATAGATTCTTTTTCATAAAACACATAGTCATTGAATGTATTGATTGCATCCGTGGCTTGTTGTGCCGTTGATTGCTCCAGGCCAATGCGCTTGCCGGGTCCATTGTCGTATGTCAAGAAATAATAGGAATAATCTGAATAGATGTTTTTCTGATGATGAAACTGCTGATCTGCTTTATTGAAAAACCATTTATCCGGAGCTTCTCCATAGAATAAAATATAGTCACCATCATTCAAAACTCCGTCCTCTTCACCGATGACCTGGATTGGGATTTCTCTCAGGTCATCAATCCGGTCGGCTGAATTTGCTTCCGGAAGCATACCTCCGCCATTACCAAAAATACGGATGTTGCGCGGATCAATAGACGCTATTGAAGGGTCCATTTGCCTAAGATCACTAGCCTGTATTTTATACACTCCCGTGCTTACCAGCGACATTTTAATCCAATGTCCCTGTGCAAGAACAGAATTATCCGCATATGTGCTCTTTGCTTTCAGTGAATGGTTAACAACTGATTTGGCGAGTTCAATTGTCAGTGTAAAAGAGACCAGTTTCTCAAATGAACCGTTTTGGGTATTTTTTCTTATTGGCAGAACGATCACATTCAGGATTGATTTTTTCTGTTGGGTGGTAAAAAAGCTCCTTATCGCGAATGTTGTTGTTATTTTTTCAAGGTCATTTACTCTATCCAGGTCGTTGGGATCAACTGGCTTAAAAACAGGGTTTTCGATATCAATGCGAACTACTGAATCGATAGCGGAAATTGTCCGGAAGCGTTCAAAAAGGATTGGTAGTCTTCCGAATTCTTCCTCTTTTTGAGAAGAACCTGTGAATGTGAGGATCCGGAATGAATCAGCCGGGGAGATTTTCAACTCCTTTGTTGGTCCCCATTGAATGGTTCGCTTGTAATGCAATGATTGGGAGGTTCCCCGGAAGGCTATCATTATCAGTACAAACAACATGAAAACAATTCCCGTTTTCGGTTGTAAAAATTTCCGAATAGTTGTCATCTTTCAGATTTCGATTAAAGATTTGGTTAATCCCATATGGTATAAGTACTCCAGAACGGACCAAATGTTGGAATCTTCCTCAAAACATTAAAAATCATGAATAATGAAACGCCTCCTTGATTTGAATATTGTCAAAAAAAGGAACTAATTTTGATTAAAAATCAACATCCTTTAAGTAATTAAAAAAATATTTGTAATATTGTAACCTTAAATAATTTACGCCTGTATAAGCAAGATGTGCAATAAACTGTTTATTATCATTGTCTTGACCATGGTTTCGATCATGCCCAATGCTTATTCACAGGATCCTTTGTTCTCGCAGTTCTATGCAAATCCATTGTATCTGAATCCTGCGCTAGCCGGTTCGACGATTTGTCCACGGGCTATCGGCAACTTCCGGGATCAGTGGCCAAGCATTGGCGGTGCATTTGTCACTTACAACGCATCATATGACCAGTATGTGAACGCAATTCATGGCGGCGTTGGTATTATGATCACCGCTGACCGTGAAGGAGGAGGAAGTCTGAACACTACAACGTTCAGCATGATGTATGCTTACAAATTCAACATTTCCAGCAACCTGAGTGCCAGCGCATCGCTTCAGGTCTCGTATTTACAGCGGCACCTTGCATTTGATAAACTTGTCTTCGGAGATATGATCGATCCGTCAACAGGAAATATTGATCCCACAAAGACAAAGGAAAAAGCCCCGGACAATCCTACAGTAGGAGCTCCTGACTTCACTGCGGGAGCCATTCTTGATTATGATGGAAGATATTATGGAGGTATTGCCGTATCGCATTTATCACAACCGAATATTGGTTTTTATTCAGGAAGCAGCGATCCGCTTTACATGAAAATAACTGTTCATGGAGGAATGCTTATCAACCTGAAGCAGAATGGTTATGGCGACGACCGTGAATTCTCTATTTCACCAAACCTCTTATACCAGCAGCAATTCAAGTACCATCAGTTAGACGTTGGCTTGTATCTGACCATAGATCCATTTATCGGCGGGTTATGGTTCCGTCACAATTTTGAAAATGCAGACGCCATAATCCCGTTGCTGGGAATTCATTACCAGGCCCTGCGTGTTGGATACAGTTATGATTTTACCCTTTCAAGACTGAAAGGTGCAACGGGGGGCGCACATGAGATCTCTGCATCATGGCAATTTCCTTGTGTTGAAAAAAGAAGACATATCAGGGCAATAAAATGCCCAAGATTTTAGTTATACTATCTCAAAAATTTTATCGATGATGAAATTCAATAAAGTTTTTCCCGCACTTATCCTCGCAGTTGCCGCGTTGGGGCTCACTTCGTGCAAGAAAGAATATTCCAGTTCAACCGGTTGGGAAGTCAACAATCCCAAGAATGGTGGTTTTGAAGTCCGTCCTTATTCTGAGCAACCCACTGGTCCCGGCCTGGTTTTTATCGAAGGTGGTACTTTTACAATGGGTGAAACCCAGGATGACATCATGTATGACTGGAGTAATCAGCCAAGGAGAGTCACTGTTTCGAGCTTTTACATGGACCAGACAGAAGTCCGGAACCTGGATTACCTCGAATATCTTTACTGGCTCGACAGGGTTTATGGAACCAATTATCCGGGCGTATACCGTAAAGCCTTGCCTGACACGCTTGTCTGGCGCGATAAACTTGCTTATAACGAACCTCTGGTTGAATATTATTTCCGTCATCCGGCATACAGGACATATCCGGTTGTTGGGGTGTCCTGGGTCCAGGCAACCGATTATTGTGCATGGAGAACCAATATGGTTAATGAGATGCTGTTAATTCAAAAAGGTCTCCTGCAGATGGATCCGACACAAAAAGACAACAACAGTTTCAATACAGAAGCTTACCTCGCCGGTCAATATGAAGGATTACCGGATAAAATGCTGCCGGATTTAAATCCCAATGGAACCGGGAAACGCAAGGCCAAGATGGAAGACGGGATCATCCTTCCGAAATACAGGCTTCCGACCGAAGCTGAATGGGAATTTGCAGCCCTTGGGCTCATCGGAAACACACTTTATGAAAGAGTTGTTGAGAAAAAGAACTATCCGTGGAACGGGAATTTCGTCCGTACCAGCGAATCCAAATATTATGGCAGTTTCATGGACAATTTCCGCAGAGCCAAAGGGGACTATATGGGTGTTGCAGGGAATTTAAATGATGGGGCTGATATTCCGGCCTCTGCAGGAGCTTACTTCCCGAATGATTATGGGCTTTACAACATGGCCGGAAATGTTTCGGAATGGGTCCTTGATGTATACAGGCCTCTTTCTTCAACAGAAGTTTCCGACTTGCGACCATTCCGTGGCAATGTCTTCAAAACACAGGTTCGGAATGCTGATGGCACGCTTGCAGAAAAAGACAGCCTTGGACACATGAAGTATCGTGATGTTACAACTGCAGAATCCTTCAACAGGAAGAACTACAGAGGAGCTGATAACATCAATTATCTCGATGGTGATTATGCCTCAAATATTATTGAAGGCGACTGGAAATCTCCACCTAAAGATACCAACTCAACAAGCCTGATGTATGAATATGGAAAAACTTCTCTGATTACTGACCAGGTACGTGTTTATAAAGGCGGCAACTGGAAAGACCCCGCTTATTACCTGAGCCCAGGGACACGCAGGTTCATGGATGAGAATGAATCATCCGATTGCATTGGATTCCGTTGTGCAATGACTCGCGTAGGCGGATCAATCCCAGGTAGGAAATAAGACATTCAACCAGATTTAAACCCCGTTTCGTAATTGAGACGGGGTTTTTTATTTACTTTGCAAGGGCTCAACCTGTTCCTGAAAATGACAATACAACAACTGCATCAACTATTCATACAGCATCAGGGAATCTCCACTGACACAAGGAGAATTGTGCCAGGTACCTTGTTCTTTGCGTTAAAAGGTGAACATTACAACGGGAACCTTTTTGCTGAAAATGCACTGAAAGCAGGAGCGGAATATGCAATCATTGATGATGAAACTCTTCCTCTGAATGATCAGTTTATCCTGGTTCCCGATGTATTGAAGGCCCTCCAGGAACTTGCCGCATATCACAGGCGACAGTTTTCTCTTCCTGTCATTGCAATCACTGGCACCAATGGAAAAACGACAACCAAGGAACTTTGCCTTAAGGTGCTGTCTGAAAAATTCAAAACAATTGCTACTGCAGGTAATCTCAATAATCATATCGGTGTACCGCTTACCTTGCTGTCAATCACCAAGGAGACAGAAATTGCAATCATAGAGATGGGGGCCAATCACCGGGGGGAAATTGAATTTCTTTGCAACCTTGCAGATCCTGGATTGGGGATCATTACGAACATCGGCAAAGCACATCTTGAAGGATTTGGAAGCATCGAAGGGGTCATCCAAACAAAGACCGAGCTTTACCGTTACCTCAGGAACAACAATGGCATGATCTTTCTGAATACTGATAACCAGGTATTGACCAGCCATTCCTGGGAAATCCTTGCAATCACATATTCCACCGGCAAAGAAGCAAGTCTTCGTGCATCAGATATTACAGCCAATCCTTTTGTTCATCTGAAAATCCTGTCTGGTCATCATGAAATCCTTATCAAGTCTCAGTTGTACGGACTATACAACGCTGAAAATATCATGGCAGCCGCAACCATGGGGTTTCATTTTGAGGTTGAACCCATGAAGATCAAAATTGCCATAGAGTCGTATCTGCCTTCCAACAACAGATCGCAGGTTTTACAGACAGCCCGCAACAAGGTAATCATGGATGCATACAATGCCAATCCCAGCAGCATGGAGCTGGCAATAAAAGGTTTTGAGAAAACAAGTTCAAAAAACAAGGTGCTGATACTGGGAGATATGCTGGAACTTGGCACAGAATCTGAAAATGAACACATAAAAATCATGGAGCTAGTAAAACAAACAGGAATACAGGATGTATACCTTGTCGGACCTGAATTTTCGAGGATCAACACAGAGACCGGTTGGCATTGTTTTTTTGATTGTGAACTGGCAGGTTTATGGATCGCGCATCATCCGTTTCAGGCTTCCACAATCCTGGTTAAGGGATCAAGAGGGATGAAGTTGGAAACACTGATCCCGGTTTTGTAGAAGTTCGATGAACGTCAGGTGAATTTCTGTTATTTTGAATTGGACAAGTTACGAGTTACGATTGAAGTTTTTGATTGACGATTGAGATAACCGAAATCAAGCATTTTTCAAGCCGGCAATTTATTAGATCATAATTACAATTGATGCAATTTAACAAGACGGACAACAAGTTCAAGGTACTGGGAGTCATGTCAGGGACATCGCTTGATGGCGTGGATCTTGCATTCTGTTCATTTTCAAGGGAAAGCGATGAATGGAAGTTTGAGATCAAAGCAGCCGAGACTGTGAAGTATCCGGAATCATGGGACAGGAAGCTTTCTGATTTAGAGAACAGCACTGCGCTTGATTTTGCCGAGACAGATTTCGGCTATGGATATTATCTTGGAGAACTCAGTAAAACATTTCTGCAGAATCATCATCTTGAACCTGATTTTATTGCATCTCATGGTCACACTATCTTCCATAATCCTGCAAAGAAAATTACTTATCAGATCGGGAAAGGTGCCTGTATTGCGGCGACTGCGGGATATCCTGTAATCTGCGATTTCCGTTCACTGGATGTAGCCCTTGGNGGGCAGGGAGCACCGCTCGTTCCTATTGGCGACAGGTTACTCTTTAAGGATTTCGATTATTGCCTGAATCTTGGAGGTTTTGGAAATATTTCATTTGACAAAGGAGACCACCGGATCGCATTTGATATTTGTCCTGTAAACATTGTCCTCAACCACTATGCCCGTCTGGATGGCCGGGAATATGATGCCGGAGGAGAGATCGCACGGACTGGTAATGTTCATCAAGAACTTATGGATTCATTGAATGAACTTGAATATTACCAGGCATCCGCACCCAAGTCACTCGGAAAGGAATGGGTATTGGCAGAGTTTATGCCTGTTTCCGGGAAGTATGATATTCCGGTTGCTGATCAGCTACGAACAGTGTGTGAACACATAGCAATCCAGATTGGTAAAATCATCAAATCTGGGAAAGGAAAGAAAATGCTGATTACTGGCGGGGGTGCTTTCAATGTATTCCTTGTTGAGAGAATCCTTCAGCAAGGGGGCGTCAATATAGTTGTTCCTGATCCTTTGACAATAAATTACAAAGAAGCTCTGATCTTTGCTTTCCTTGGGGTTTTGCGATGGACGGGTGAGCCAAACTGCCTGAAATCAGTCACAGGTGCCTCGAAGGATAACACCGGCGGTTCAATATTTTCTTCCTGATGAATTACCAGCAGACCCTTGATTATCTCTTCTCAAAGTTGCCGATGTATCAGCGGATCGGGGCTGCAGCCTATAAAGCTGATCTGACAAATACCGTCGAACTTTGCCGCATTCTCGACAATCCGCAGGATTCATTCCGTTCCATCCATATCACCGGAACAAATGGAAAAGGTTCGGTTTCTCACATGATCGCTTCAATCCTGCGGGAAAGCGGATTGAAAGTCGGGCTGTATACATCCCCGCATCTGAAAGATTTCAGGGAGCGAATTCGTGTCAATGGGAAAATGATCCCAAAAACAAGTGTCACCGGTTTTGTCAAAGATCACCTCAATGATTTCGAAGATATCCAACCTTCATTTTTCGAGATGACTGTCGGCCTTGCGTTTAATTATTTCAGGGAAGAAAAAATTGATGTTGGTGTTATTGAAGTTGGCTTAGGCGGAAGACTTGATTCGACAAACATCCTCACTCCTGTTCTTTCCATTATCACGAATGTCAGCTTTGACCATATGCAATTTCTTGGAAACACGCTGGAATCAATCGCCGGGGAAAAAGCGGGGATCATAAAAAAAGGAGTTCCCGTCATCATTGGTGAAACACAAAATGAAACCCGGCAGCTGTTCATTGATAAGGCAAAGTACAATGAAGCCCCGGTCATCTTTGCAGATCAGCACTATCAGTGCATCATAAAAGACCGGTCATCTTCTCAAAATGATCTTCTCATCCAGGATATCCTGCATGATCAAAAACCGTTCATCACAGCAACAGAATCTCCATTAGCCGGGTTGTACCAGCAGAAAAACATCACGACCGTTGCTGCAGCCTGCGAACAGCTCAGGTCATCAGGTTTTGCTATCACGGAGAAAAGCATTGCCGACGGGATCCGCAATGTCGTAAAGAATACAGGGCTGCTTGGAAGGTGGCAAATCCTGTCTCATAATCCCCTGACCATTTGCGACACCGGGCACAATACGGGCGGATTGAAGGAAGTGATTGCACAGATCAATCTCACGCCACATCGAAAGCTTCATTTTGTTTTCGGCCTGGTAAACGATAAAGCTATTGGTGCAATTCTGGAGATGTTGCCGAAAGATGCAACCTATTATTTCTGTAAAGCAAATATCCCACGAGGAATGGATGCAAGTGAATTGAAGCAGCTTGCTGCTGCGGAAGGACTCAAAGGAGAATCCTATAATTCCGTCAAAGAAGCGATGGAAGCCGCTCAGAATGCAGCACGTTATAATGACCTTGTGTTTATCGGGGGAAGCACATTTGTTGTTGCGGAAGTGGTCTGAACCTGGAATTATCCGCCGCTGATAAGATGCAGGACCATCACTTCATCCCCGTCGATGACCTCTGCTGAATCATATTCCGCTTTCTTAACCAACGTTCCGTTAATCTTTACAATCAGCATTTTGAAGGTGAAGTTTTTTTGCTTCAGCAGTTCGGTTACTGTGAATTTCTCGGCAGGGAATGTCTCCTGGTTATTGTTTAGCTGGATTTTCATGATTTGAAGGAATTTAAAAGCAATTCAACTACCACATTTGCCTGCATGTTCGAAACGATTCCCACCCTTGGAGCGATCGGGGGAAGATCAGGTGCAATCTCTGAAATTTCATCACCGCAAATGAACATCTTGCCAACCTGGCGGCAATGAATTGTATCGTTCATTCCCCAGCCTGCCATGCCCAGTCCAACAACCAGAAACTTCTCCGGCATTTCTGTAAGCATGGTCTCGATCAGCATCTCCTTTTGATCAGCCAGATCAAAGGCTTCAACAATAACATCGCAATCTGCGAAAAGTGTCGGAATGTTAGCCGGGGTCAGTTTAAGATCATGAGTTTCTACATTGATCTCAGGGTTTATCCGGAGAATATTTGTCCTGATCGCAGTTGTCTTTTTCTGGTTTACCTGGTCATAAAAATAATATTGACGGTTCAGGTTGCTTTCGCTGACCACATCAAAATCTGCTATGACCAGTTTCCCAATTCCAACGCGCGCCAGTGCAACCGCGCAATTTGATCCCAGACCACCGGCACCTGCGATTCCCACAGTTTTATTCTTCAACACCTTTTTAATCTCTTCAAACGTCATAGAAAACCGCCAATAATAAAAATCAAATATAAGAACCGGTAACTCTACAAAAATAATAAAAATCAATTTTCCGAAAATGACTAACTTTGCAAATACTACCAGAAAGATCAAAAGACCAAGTATATTCTTTCATTCCTTGTTTAATTATGCCAAAGAAAAAATTGTTAATCCGGGATTTGACGCTGCGAGACGGACAGCAATCTCTGTTTGCAACACGGATGACCCAGGAACAGGTTGATCGCGTGCTTCCTTATTACAAAGATGCAGGTTTTTATGCTATGGAAGTGTGGGGAGGCGCTGTGCCTGACTCCATCATGCGTTACCTTGGAGAAAATCCCTGGGAAAGACTTGAAAAAATCAAAGCTGCCATTGGTGATGTTTCCTTGCTGACTGCTTTATCCCGGGGAAGAAACCTGTTTGGCTACAATCCTTATCCGGATGATGTTATTGAAGGATTTAACAGGAATGCCGTAAAATCAGGGATTGGCATCATGCGCATTTTTGATGCACTGAACGACCTGAACAACATGCGTTCCACCATTAAGTTTGTTAAAGAGAACGGAGGGTTAGCAGATTGCGCTATCAGTTATACTGTTGACCCGAAGTTTTCCACTAAACAAAAGTTCCGTTCATGGATACATCTGAAATCTTTGCCGCATGACATCTTTACCATAGAATATTTCGTAGCAAAGGCAAAAGAGCTGGAATCCATGGGTGCAGATATGATCAGCATCAAGGATATGGCCGGACTGATTCCACCGCTGCGCACAGGGAAACTGATACGCCGGCTGAAGGAAGAGGTATCCGTCCCCATCGATTTTCACACCCATTGCACGCCCGGATACGGATTTGCATCTTCCATCATGGCAATTATTAACGGGGTAGATATTCTTGATACATGCATCCTGAATTTTGCCGGCGGGCCCGGGGCACCTTCCTTTGAAATGATCCAGATCGTTGCAAATAAGCTTGGCGTCAGCACTGGTGTAAACCTTGACCCGGTTGCAAAGATCAACCAGGAACTGAAGCATATCCGCAAGGAACTCACTGAGTTTGATACGAGCAAAGTTTACCCGATTGATTTTGATATAACGACTGATAAACTTCCGAAAGAGATCGACCGTCTCTTCACAAAAGCCATATACGCTGCCAAACACGACAAAGAAGAAGAACTTATTGAAGCTTGCCTTGCCATCGAAAAACATTTTAATTTCCCCGAACCGGATGAAATGGTCAAACGTGCAGAGATTCCGGGAGGCATGTACACCAACATGCTTGCACAGCTAAAACAACTGAAGCTGGATCACCTGCTGCCCAGGGTTCTTGAGCTTGTTCCTCTGGTACGTGTTAAATCAGGTTGTCCGCCGCTTGTAACTCCCACCAGCCAGATCGTTGGCGTTCAGGCTGTGAATTGCGTGATTGATGAAAATAAGGGTCAGCCGTTCTTCACTACAAAATCCATCCAGTACGTAAATCTTGTGAAAGGGATTTACGGAAAAACCCCGATCCCCATTGATCCTGATTTCCGTGAACAACTCACCGGCGTCAGAGAAGAAACAGGCTATGATACTAAAAATTATAAGAAGCAGGAAAACTCTGTCTTTGAGGACTATGGCGATATGAAACTTGCACAGAATGAAAAAGAAGAGTTGCTCCTCGAGTTATTTCCTACTGTTGCCAGGGACTTCCTGACCAAATGCGTCGAGGAACGTTACACAGAGAACATCTACAAAATTGAAGAAGAGAAGCGGAGAAAAGCCCAGGAAGCACGTGATGCTTATGAAAAATTATCACCTGAAGAAAAACGAACAAGGCTGCTTGAAGGTCTTTACAATTTTCAGTGGCTCTCTTTTCCGGATGAAAATCTTGGAAGATCTTAAAATCATTACTGCTTCCGATATGCATAGTTTTTCATATCGAACTTTTTGAATCACTTTCAGTTACATTAATTTTTTTTCGTAATTTTGGGCTGTAAAATTAGTCGCAGAACTAAAATATTTTCAGCCATGAACTTTGAACAATTCACTCAAAGGCACAAGTTACTTTCCTCGTTTAAATATACATGGGCACCGATCGACAAAGGTTATAACAACCGGACGATTTATGTCAATGTTTCCGATTATTCAATCATGGAAAAGCCTGTCCCTGCTATCATGAAAGAAAAATTCACAGGGGGAAAAGGATTTGATTTACGGTTGCTTTGGGATGCAACCAAACCCGATACAAAATGGACTGATCCCGAGAATGAGATTGTCATTTCGGGTGGTCCGTGTTGTGGCATCACGCAATATTCTGGTGCCGGGAAAGCGATTGTATGTACTATATCTCCGCAAACTGATTCCATCATGGACAGTAATGTTGGCGGCTATTTCGGACCTTTCGTGAAATTCTGCGGCTTTGATGCTTTCGAACTCCAGGGAAAATCCGACCAGGAAGTACTTATCCTGCTTGATGAAGAGCGTGAAGTTGTTGAAATATATGAAGCCGGTGATCTGCCTTCAGACAGTCATGTACTGGGAGAAATCCTGCACGAAACCTTTGCCAAGGAAGGGATTGAAAAAGACCGGATGAATGTGGCCGTTGTTTCAGCCGGAACTGCTGCAGAGCATTCCCTCATCGGTATGCTGAATTTCACATTCTATGATACAAAACGTAAGCTGGTCAGGTTAAAGCAAGCCGGACGCGGTGGAATAGGAACCGTTTTCCGTGATAAAAAAGTCAAGGCGCTGGTTGCAAAAGTCAAGAACATAGGCGGAAACCGCAACAACGTGGTAAACATGGAAGCCATCCAGGAACGCGGACGAAAGTTCAATAAAGAGATGCGTGACCTCGATGACAAGCAATGTGAGATGAGGTCAAAAGGGACAGCTCACCTTACGCTGATCATGAATGATTACGATTTGCTGCCTGTAAATAATTTCAAATTCGGGAGTCACCCGGATGCAGTTAAAATCAAGGGCGATGTCTGGAAATCCTATTTCACACAGAATGTTCCCGATGGATGCTGGGTTGGCTGCAACATGTCATGCGCCAAAGGCGTGGACAATTACGAGCTTCGATCGGGTCCGTACAAAGGCGACAAGGTGATCGTTGACGGACCGGAGTATGAAACGACTTCATCCCTCGGATCTATTGCGGGTATATTCAATCCGGATTTTACGATTGAAGCAAATTTTTATTGTGACACATATGGCATCTGTACAATCTCCTGGGGAACGATCCTTGGATTTGTGATGGAATGTTTTGAGAATGGAATACTGAATGAAGAGCGGACCGGTGGATTGAAACTGAATTTTGGCAATGCGACGGATGCCATGGAGCTGCTTCACCAGGTTTCACGCGGTGAAGGCTTTGGCGTAGTTGCAGGACAAGGCGTCCGAAAGATGAAACAGGTGTTTGCTGCCAATGGTTGGGGCGATGCCCAGTTCATGCAGGATATCGGGATGGAGAATAAAGGCCTTGAATATTCACAATATGTTTCAAAAGAATCGCTGGCCCAGCAGGGCGGTTATGCTATGACCAACAAAGGTCCGCAGCATGATGAGGCCTGGCTGATCTTCATGGATATGGTGAACAACCAGATCCCTACATTTGAAAAGAAAGCGGAAGCCCTGCATTATTTCCCGATGTTCCGTACATGGTTCGGCCTGGCCGGATTCTGCAAACTTCCGTGGAATGACGTTGAACCTGAAGATAACCCCCAACAAGCAGAACCTGCAAAGGTGCCTGAACATGTTGATAATTATGTGACCATTTTTAATGCGGTAACAGGATCCAATGTTGTAAAAGCAGATCTCATCATTCAATCCGAAAGGGTCTATAATTTCCAGCGGATATTTAATCTCCGCCGGGGTTTTGGTACACGTAAGCATGATGCCCAGCCGTATCGTGCATGCGGCCCGGTTACAAAAGAGGAATATGAATCGCGTGCTGAACGTTACGACAAACAGCTAAAGGAACAGGGTAATTTTGATCCCGAAGGAAAATCAACCGAAGAGAAAATGAAAGTTCTTCGGGTGTACCGTGAAAACAGGTATGAGCAACTTCTTGATGCTGTTTATGAGCGTCGCGGCTGGACCAAAAACGGGGTTCCAAAGATTGAGCATCTAAAAAAACTTGGTATGGATTTACCTGAGTTAATTGAGGTTGTTGCACCTTACCAGGAATAGGACAAGTGGACGAGTTGCCGGATCCATAAAGGGTTAATGACATTTATCTTCTTTCATGAACGGGTAACTAAATTCCGTTGCCGGGATCAGGGTTTCCTTGATTGTTCTTGGATTCACCCATCGCAAAAGATTCAGAAAACTTCCTGATTTATCGTTGGTTCCTGAACCACGGGCTCCACCAAACGGTTGCTGCCCTACAACTGCTCCGGATGGTTTGTCATTGAAATAAAAATTTCCTGCAGCATACCGGAGAATCCTGCACGCCAGGTTCAATGCATCCCGGTCTTTACTGAAGACTGATCCTGTTAATCCGTAAGGAGATGTCTCATCGCAGATGTGCAGCATCTGTTCAAAATCCTTGTCTTTATAAACATAGATCGTCATTACCGGACCAAAGATCTCTTCTTCCATGGTCCTGAAATGAGGGTTTGTTGTAAGAATGACGGTAGGATCGATGAAGTATCCTTTGGATTTGTCACCTTTCCCCCCGAAAATAATCTCTGCATCCTTTGAATTACTTGCATATTCAATATATCCCATGATGTTATCAAAGGAATTCTCATCGATGACCGCATTCATAAAATTGCTGAATTCCCTCACATCACCGACGGTTATCCGCGAAATCATGTCACCAACCCGGTCCCGGATTTCCTTCCACAGGGATTCCGGGATGTACGAACGTGATGCAGCCGAACATTTCTGGCCCTGGTATTCATAGGCACCACGAACAATCGCAACAGCTACTTCCTGTGGATCTGCTGATTCATGAACAAAAATAAAATCCTTGCCACCGGTTTCGCCAACAAGTCTCGGATATGATTTAAAGTTGGTCATGTTGTCTGCAGCCAGTTTCCATAGGCTGTTGAATGTGGATGTTGAACCAGTGAAGTGAACACCAGACATATTTTTATTTGACAATGCAGTCTTTCCAATAAGGCTGCCTGGTCCGGGAATGAAGTTGATGACGCCATCCGGAACTCCGGCTTCCTGGTAGATCTTCATCAGGACATAATTAGAAAGGATTGATGTTGTAGCAGGTTTCCAGATCACAGTATTTCCCATAAGAACCGGTGCCATATTCAGATTCGATCCGATGGCTGTAAAATTGAACGGCGATACAGTCAGGACGAAACCTTCCAGTGGCCGGTATTCAATCCTGTTGATGATCCCGGGTTGCGAATGCGGTTGTTCCTTGTATATCTCGGAGATAAAAAATGCATTGAACTTCAAAAAGTCGATGGTTTCGCAGGCAGCATCAATTTCAGCCTGGTATGCGTTCTTTCCCTGGCCAAGCATGGTTGCGGCGTTCAGGAGATACCTGTATTTTTTAGAAATCAATTCGGCGACTTTGAGGGTAATTGAAACACGATCAACCCAGGGAAAGGATTCCCATGATTTATGTGCTTCCATCGCCGCTGAAATTGCCAGCTGAATCTCCTTCTCCCCTGCTTTGTGATAATGCGCAAGAACATGCTGGTGGTGATGCGGAATGACAACATTGCCAAGGTTTCCCGTTCTTACTTCCTTCCCTCCGATGATCAAAGGAATATCCTGAACCTCCATGGTTAATCTATCCAGTTCGGCATTCAAGGCTTTCCGTTCTTTAGAACCCGGTGTATAATTAAGGGTATGTTCATTTTCCGGTCTTCCGATATTAAAAATTGCATTATTCATAGATTTCTGTTTTTGAAAAATAGTTGATTTTACGATATGCAAAATTGTCCATATCGATCCTTAACTAAAGAACAAAGGTAAATGATTTTATTTAGATTTATTCTATTTAACAAACAAGACAATCTATTTCCCTGTACTTTTGCTTTCAACGGGCCTGAAAAAATCAGAACCCACTTGTAGGAATGATATTTATCAAAATATTTTTTTAATCTTTGATCCTCCGAAAATTATCTATCAGAAAATACCTCATCAGAAGTTCTCAAAACCAGGAATCCAATGATCTTCACTTCATTTCCCTTCTTTGTTTTCCTGCCGGTAGTTTTCATCATTTATTATCTCCTGCCACACCGGCTCAGGTGGTTCCTGATCCTTCTCTGCAGTTCTTTGTTCTATGGGGTTTTCAGCTGGCAATACCTGTTGCTGTTTTATTTCCTGATATTCTTCAATTGGGCCATCGGGATTATGCTGTACTCATCCTCCGGTCATTTTCGTAAGAGAGCATATATTTCAGGAATATTTATGAACGTTTTGCTGCTGGTCTTTTTCAAATATTATGGACATCTGAATTCAAATATTTTTAGTGTAGCAAATTTTATTCATCTTCATTATTCGGAAAATTTCATTCGTATTATTATGCCAATCGGGATATCATTTCTGGTTTTTACAATGATTTCTTACCTGATCGACATCAAGAGAAGAGCGATACTTGCCGAAAAACATTTGGGAATTTTCGCTGCATATTCATTGTTCTTTCCAAAACTCATCCAGGGACCAATAGAGAGAACAGGCAGGGTAATTCCGCAGTTTCGTGAGAAGCATTATTTTAGTTATGAAAAAGTCACCGGCGGATTGAAACTGATGGCCTGGGGTTTTTTTAAAAAACTTGTCATTGCTGACACGCTCGCACTACTTGTAGACCCAGTATTTGCAGGCCACGAAAAAATTTGCGGGCCGGTTATAATTCTTTGCGCCCTCATTTTCCCCTTTCAACTTTATGCTGATTTCTCAGGGTATACAGATATTGCTCTTGGTTCGGCAAGAGTCCTTGGATTTGACCTGACCAACAATTTTCAGCGTCCGTTTCTTGCATCATCAATCAGGGATTTCTGGAGCCGCTGGCACATAAGTTTTTCCACATGGCTCCGTGATTACCTATTCCTTCCGTTGGCCTATTACTTTTCAAAAAAAATGAAACGACCGGCGTATCTATCCATCAAAACTGAAAAATGGATTTTTCTTTTTTCAGTACTGATCACATTTTCGGTTTGCGGGTTATGGCATGGAAATGGAACAAATTTCCTGGTTTGGGGATTACTTTTTGCACTTTTTCTTTCCTGGTCAAACTGGACTCTTTCCTTAAACAAAAGCATCCGGAAAAAACTTCATATTTCAAAACAGTCACCTGTATTCAGAGCCTATAAGATCCTGGTCACTTTTCTGCTGGTCACGTTTTCCTTTATTTTTTTCAGGGCCGCATCATTCACGGATGCCATTCAGATCATTACCGGATTCTTTCACGGGTGGTCTTACACTGAAATCACTTATTGCTGGTCTTTTCTCGGCCTTCAGGGAATTAACCCAAGAATTGTATCGACCATAGTTATTTCATTGTCAATACTGCTTTATACTGATATTTTAGCGGATAAAAAAGATATTTTTGAAAGGATTTCAGAAACGCCCCTGTATGTCCGATGGGGGATATATTATCTGATCATTCTGATAATAATCGTTTATAGCCCTGCAGAAAGCCGGCATTTTATTTATCTACAATTCTGATGCATAAAGAAGTCTGGAAATTTATTTGCAGGGTTTTGATGATTTTGTCACCCTTCATCATATTGTTTTCATGGATCGAATACCAGGCCCGGCAATTACCCAACAGCTTTGCCTTGAAGAAAGTAAATTTTGAACGCCTGCACAATTCAATTTCCATTCTTGTTTTGGGATCTTCACATGCCATGAAAGGGATCAATCCCGATTTTTTTTCATGCAAAGGATTTAATTTCAGCAACAGTTCACAAACTCTGTTTTATGATTCCGGAATTTGCCTGAAGTACCTTGACCAATTACCGGCTTTAAAGGCTGTAATCATTGATATTTCTTATTTTTCTTTCTTTTTTGATCTGAAAGATTCGCAGGAAAGCTGGAAGGATTATTTTTATTATCATTATTATGGTATCGGGGTTCAGGGAATCAACAGGTTTTGTCCTGCTGCATTAACCTACACTGCACTTTATACTAAGGGCACTATTAATGACATTGTATTTAGAAAGTTGAGCAATAAAAAGGAGTTTGGCGATATTCAAGCCAATGGATGGGAGAAAACGAATGCGCCTGCTGATAGCTTTACTATCTCGGAAACCTCAGGACAAAAAAGGGCTGAGCTTCACCAATCCTTAATTCATCCGGAAAATTTTCCGAAAATTTTGATCACCCTTAAAAAGTTTCTTGAAGTATTAACCCACAGAAATATTTCAGTCTTTTTTGTCAGTACTCCTGTGTACAGAACCTATTCCCGGTATCTTCTTCCGGCAACTCAAGCGCAAAACAAGAAAATCATCAACGATATTTGCATGCACTACAAGGTTCAGTATTTTGATTTTTCCGGTGACACTACTTTCACCATCCAGGATTTTTCTGATAATGATCACCTGAACAGTCGTGGAGCAGAGAAATTCAGCAGGATGCTGGACAGCCTATTGATCGCACCTGTGTGTTCATTAAGGTCCAAGTAATTTATCTTTTCTTATACACGTTTATAACCCCGGACTGTGTGGGCTGTAAGCAATAAAGTATTTTTTGGGATATGTCGTTTATTACCGATCGGATTAAATCGTATTTTTATGCAAAATTCCATGATGGATAAGTCCTTTCAGAACACGCTCAATGGTATCCGGTTCCATTATAAAATATGGTTATCTGACAAAGAAGGCCAGGGTATTCTTGGAGACGGGAAATGGAGAATCCTTAAGCTGATCGAGGAGAAAGGCTCAATTATGGCAGCATGCGATGAGCTTGGCTGGACTTACCGGAGAACATGGGGAAACTTAAAAAAGATTGAAAACTTTTTCGGGTTTCCATTGCTTGAGAAACATCGTGGCGGAAGTGATGGGGGAACAACCAAACTGACACCCGAGGGAAAGAAACTCGTACGCGCTTTTGACCGCTTCCATGCTTCTGTTGACACAACGATTGGCAAGGGGTTCGAGAACCTGATGAATGACCTTAAATAAAACAAAATATATTCACAAACAACGCAGAGAAATTTATGAAAAGAGTCTTTTTTTTATTAGCGACAATAATCTTATTTACCATGACCAGTTTATCTCAATCAAAGACACCAGCGATTTCAGGTGATTTGATTATTTTTCATGCAGGGAGTTTGTCTGTCCCTATAAAGGAAGTGGCAACTGAATTTCAGCGGTTATATCCTAACGTGAAAGTGCTTCTGGAATCAGCCGGCAGCGTAGCCTCTGCCCGGAAAATAACCGACCTGAACCGTTCCTGTGACATCCTTGCGTCAGCTGATTACACGGTAATTGACAACATGCTGATCCCCAAATATACAGACTGGGATATCCGGTTTGCTAGCAATGAGATGTCGATCGTTTACCAGGAAAGTTCGAAGTATGCCACACAAATCAATGCAGGCAACTGGTATGACCTTTTACTGAAAAAGGACGTTGTATTCGGACGGGCGGATCCCAATTCCGATCCGTGCGGCTATCGTACGGTTCAGACACTTCAGCTGGCAGAAAAATATTACAAGAAAGCGGGTCTTGCGAAAGCGTTTACTGATAAGGACCAGAATAACATGCGCCCCAAAGAGGTTGACCTGATCGCTTTGCTGGAATCAGGAACTACAGATTACATCTTTATTTACAAGTCGGTTGCAATCCAGCATAAATTAAAGTATATCTCTCTTCCTGATGAGATAAACCTGAAATGCCCTGCCAACGCTGCGCTTTATGCAACGGCATCAACAGAGATTAACGGTAAGGAGCCTGGCAAAAAGGAACTCGTTAAGGGAGAGCCAATGGTCTATGGCGTCACAATTTTGCGGGATGCTCCGAACAAGGCAGCAGCCCAGGCTTTTCTTGAATTTCTATTAAGCAAGAACAAAGGAATGAAGATTATGGAAAAGGATGGACAGCCCTCGGTGATTCCAATGGAGGCCAAAAATTTTGATATGATACCAAAAGTGTTACAGCAATTTGCAAAGCCAGGGAAACATTAGGCATGAGCCATGAGGGACCAGGGATTTGATTTCAGATATTGGATTTAGGATTTAGGATTTAGGATTTAGGATTTAGGACTTCAGAATCTGATCTGCAAACAGATATATTTTCATTAATAAAACAAACAAAAACGAATGAAACATTTACTGAAGGCATCAACCATACTGTTTTTTTTAACATTTTTTTTCATTTCCCAAACGAATGGGCAAAATTTATCCGGCCACACAAATAAAACCGGAATAACGCCTGCTGCTGATTCTTCTGACAGGAACAATAATTTTTATGACAACACCGAAACATACACTCTTCCGTTCAATGAACTGGAGATTGCAGGTGAAATAGAGAATCCGGGCAAAGTGGATTTCTCTAAACTCCAGAAACATTCAGTCAACGTCAAGGAGACAATCCTGAAGGCCGATGGAAAGGATTCGTTTGTCGGGGCATACCGTTATGACGGGTACTCACTTTTTGATATCCTGAGTGACCGGATCCTGAAGAAACAAAATGCTGCTGAATTCAGACCAATCATTGACCTATATGTTGAAATCGAGAATGAAAAAGGAGAAAAAGTCATTATGAGCTGGGGAGAAATTTATTATCCCAACTTCCTGCACAATTCACTCATCGCAACCAGTGTTTCCCGGATTGTGCCCAGTAAATCCAAAGATCTCTGGCCGTTACCTATAGTTAGCAAACTTGTAATTGCCACCGACCTGATCACAGAGCGCAACCTGTCAAATCCTGTAAAGATCACCGTGAAATCCTATCACCGATCGATTCCTGTCAACCGTGACCTGACGCCCTTGTTCTCCGCTGAATTTACAATTTTCGATAATGAAAAAGAGGTTGAGACTATCTCCACACGACCTAAAAATCTTATGGACCAGACAGTCCATACAATTTTTTATGGCCGTGGACGAGGCATACACAGCACACAGCCATTCACGGGTGTATACCTGAAAGATCTTCTTTCATCACATCTCACCACTGAAAGAACAAACCTTCAAAAATGCATTGTTGTTCTTGTTGGAAAAGACGGCTACCGCTCAGTCTATACCTGCAGCGAAATAATGAACCGGAATGACCAATCCGAAGTTCTTTTGGTCCCTTGTGAAGAGGAGAAAGATGGCGGAAAATTCAGGATCTTCCCTGCCTGTGATTTTTTCTCTGACCGAGCGGTGAAAGCCTTATCAGAAATCAGGATTGTTCACTGACAAAAAAATCATTGAAAAAGATTTTTTCCTTACAGCATGTATTCCTTCTGCTTGGCGCGCTGATACTCATGTTCATCCTGGCTCCCATGCTGGGAATGATTCTAAAAACCAGCCCGGCAAGTCTTTTTGAGACAGCCAGAGAAACGGAAGTAAGAGACAGCATCTGGCTGACCATCTGGACTTCCATGACCGGCACCTTGATCTTTGCAGTGGCAGCAATTCCATTGTCCTATCTGCTTGTCCGAAAAAAATTCCCTCTGAAAAAGCTGGTGACCGGAATCATTGATCTTCCGGTTGTGATCCCTCATTCTGCTGCTGGCATAGCCATCCTTGGTTTTGTTTCGCGCGTCAGCGTGATGGGAAAGATCGGATCTGCAATCGGGCTGAATTTCGTCGGGAATCCGGCAGGTATTACCATTGCCATGGCGTTTGTCAGCCTTCCATACCTGATCAATGCAGCGCGTGATGGTTTTGCAGGCGTTCCAGAGAGAACTGAGAAAGCTGCACTCACCCTGGGAGCCACACCGGTAAGGGTGTTTTTCACCATTTCCCTGCCACTCGCCTGGAGAAATATTGTTTCAGGTCTGATTCTTATGTTTGCAAGGGGCATGAGTGAATTCGGCGCGGTCATCATGGTTGCCTATCATCCGATGATCACCCCGGTCCTGATTTTTGAACGGTTCGGATCTTTCGGGTTGAAATATGCACGACCTGTTTCTGTCCTTTTTATCCTGATTTCTCTTTCGGTGTTTGTGCTGCTTCGTTCATTGGCAAAAGATAAGGAAGATGAATAAGAAAATAACAAATATGCGAATGATTGATCCGGTAATTAGATTTTCATGCTGACAGTTGAAAATATCTCCAAGAAGTTTTCCGGGTTTTGCCTGGAGAAGGTTTCATTCAAAGTTGAAAAAGGAGATTATTTTATCCTTTTGGGTGAATCAGGGGCTGGGAAATCTATGTTACTTGAGATCATTGCCGGGCTTGTATATCCTGAATCGGGATCCATTTTTCTGGAAGGAAAAGACATTACGCGCGAACGAATCCAGGAGCGGAAAATTGGCCTGGTTTTCCAGGATTACGCTATATTCCCTCACTTGTCTGTCAGGGAGAACATTGCCTATTCATTGCATGGAACCAAACTGACACATCACGAGAAAAAGGAAAAAGTCCAATCAACAGCTGAACAATTAGGAATAGCTGACCTTTTGGACAGGAAGCCATCCACCTTGTCAGGAGGGGAACTGCAACGTGTTGCGTTGGCCCGGACCATGATCCAGGTGCCTGAACTTTTGCTGCTTGATGAACCATTGGCTTCCCTGGACACAATGATCAAGGCAGATCTCCGCTCGATACTTCGCAAGATCCATCGCCAGGGGCAGACCATCCTGCATGTTACCCATGATTATGAAGAGGCAATTTCCCTGGGAACCAAAATAGCCGTGATCGACAAGGGAAAAATCATCCAGCAAGGAACACCTGAGGAGGTCTTCCGGTTTCCGAAATCGGAATTTGTTGCTCACTTTGTAGGAGTGAAGAACTTCTTTAAAGGAAAACTTATCCGTGAAAACAACAGCACATATGCATTGATCGACGACAGGATCAGGATTCGGGTTGAAACCGATGAAGATGCTGGAGAGGGTTACCTGGCAATCCGGAGCGAAGACATCTTCCTTTCAGCAGAGGTGATGCAATCCAGCGCACTCAACAATTTCAAGGGGAAAATAGTTGAACTAATTCCGGCTTCAACCGGGATCGAAGTGATTCTTGATCTTGGATTGAGAATGCATTCGTTGGTAAGCCGCGAGAGTATAAACACGCTTGGAATAATGGAAGGATCAGACGTGTGGATTCATTTCAAGGCGACTGCCGTCAGGTTGATAAAGGCCTAAAACTTACCATTACGGATAGTTGTATCTTTGTATGAGCATTCATACAGAAAATACAGATCCAGGTTTTACATTTAATCGGAATTCAGATGATCAGATTCGAAGAAGCATATGAAATTGTGATGAGCAATGCCCAGCCGCTGCGGTCTGAACATGTCCCCATGATGGACTCCCTTAACAGGGTGCTGGCAGAAAATGTGCATTCTGATCTCGACATGCCTCCCTTTGACAAATCAGCAGTAGACGGGTTTGCGATCCGGATGGAAGATCTGGCGCTGATTTTGAAAGTTGTGGAAGTTATTCCTGCCGGGATAATACCTGAAAAGGTATTGAAACACGGTGAATGTGCCAGGATCATGACGGGAGCCATGATCCCGGAAGGAGCCAATGGTGTCATCATGGTTGAAGACACGGAAATACTTGGAAACGGGAATGTTCGTTTTACCGGAAAAGAAACCGCAAAAAACATCTGCTCCAAAGGTGAAGACATCAGGGAAGGAGAACGTGTGCTCACAATTGGAACCTTTATTCAACCACAGCACCTGGCAGTCCTGGCATCGGTCGGAAAAGTCAATCCGCTTGTTTATGCAAAGACTGAAGTCGGCGTAATGTCAACCGGGAATGAACTGGTGGAACCATCGCACATTCCGTCACCATCCAACATCAGGAATTCCAATGCATACCAGCTGATGGGCCAGCTGATCAACGCAGGGGCCAGTCCCCGCTACCAGGGAATCGCACAGGATACAGAGGTTTCCCTTACAAAAATGCTAAGAAATGCGCTTGACCAGTTTGATATCGTTCTGCTTACAGGCGGAGTATCGATGGGGGATTTTGATTATGTGCCGGATGTGATGGATAAAATCGGAGTTAAGATCCTTTTCAAGAGCATTGCTATACAGCCAGGCCGGCCTACGATTTTTGGAAGGCGCGGAAACCAGTTTATCTTCGGGTTACCCGGCAATCCAGTATCCGCATTCGTGATCTTTGAAATGCTTGTCAAGCCATTCCTTCGGAAAATGATGGGAGATTTTGCAGCACAGGAAGATCTCCTTTTACCAATGGGAGTTGACTATACACGCATCAAATCAACAAGAAAATCAATGATCCCGGTAAAAATTGTCCAGGGAGAAGTATTTCCACTGGAATACCATGGTTCTGCCCACATCAATGCGTATACTATGGCCAATGCCCTTTGCATGATGGAGATTGGCGAAACCTTACTCGAAAAAGGAAAGATCGTAAATGTTAGACAGATTTAACAGGAATATCAGTTATCTGCGGATCTCGGTTACCGACAGGTGCAACTTAAGATGCCTTTACTGCATGCCGGAAGAAGGAATCCACTTGATGTCGCACCAGGATATTCTCTCTTATGAGGAGATTATGAAGGTTGTGATGGAATCTGCCAGTATGGGCATTACCAAAATCCGAATCACAGGCGGAGAGCCACTGGTGAGAAAAGGAGTCTCAAGCCTGGTTCAGATGATTTCAAAGATCCCGGAGATCATGGATCTGGGTCTTACCACAAATGGAATTCTCCTGGAGAAGTTTGCCACTGAACTTGCCGATGCAGGTTTGCACAGGGTCAATATCAGCCTGGACACTGTGGATCCTGAAAAATTCACGACGATGACACGGGGCGGGAAAATCGAAGATGTCTTCAGGGGAATTGAAGCTGCTAAGAAAGCCAGACTTGATCCCATAAAAATCAATTGTGTTGTCAGGGATTCTTCAACAGAAAGGGACGCAATTGAAGTCAAACAGTTCTGCCAGGAAAGCGGACTGGCAATCCGGTACATTCATGAAATGGATCTTGCCACCGGCGGATTTTCAAAGGTGGAAGGAGGATCTGGAGGAAACTGCAATCTCTGCAACCGTCTGCGGCTTACTGCAAACGGGATCATAAAACCTTGCCTCTTTGACAATGCAGGGTTCAGCATCCGTGAACTGGGCGTCGGCCAGGCACTGCAAAAAGCAATCCGTGTAAAGCCCGAGAAAGGAACGATCAACAGTGTAAACAAGTTTCATAACATTGGAGGATGATGGAAAAATTATCACATGTTTCGGCCTCGGGTAAAGCCCAGATGGTAAATGTGAGCAACAAGCCAGCAATGATACGGACAGCATTTGCAACCGGTCACATTGCACTCAGCAATGCAACGATAGAACTGATCCGCGAGAACGGGATGAAAAAAGGAGATGTACTTACGGTTGCTGAAATCGCCGGAATCCAAGGAGGCAAGAAAACCTCTGAATTGATTCCCTTGTGTCACCCTTTGTTAATCAGCCACATTGATGTGACCGCCATGCTTGATTCTACGGGCGTAACGGTTACCAGCGAAGCCAGTTGTACCGGGCAAACCGGCATTGAAATGGAAGCATTGACTGCCTGTTCAATTGGTCTTCTTACAATTTACGATATGTGTAAAGCAATTGATAAAGGAATGGTCATCGACCAAATCAGGTTGTTAAAGAAAGTCAAAAAAGCCATTTGATCAAAAGATTAACACCTTTGCCAGTTATAAGAAAATGAATCCGTTTTCCAATGAATGAAAAGCTAAAGATCATCTCCCTTAATATTTCTGACAAAACCGGTACAGGAAAACATGCCGTTGATTCCATTGAGATCAATGCCCTTGGACTTGCAGGAGATGCGCATTCAGGGCCATGGAACAGGCAGGTCAGCCTGCTTGGCCAGGAAAGCATTGATACGTTTGAAAAGGAGACGGGCCGGAAAATTCACCCCGGTGATTTTGCTGAAAACATCACCACGAAAGGGATTGAACTATGGAAACTGAATCCCCTGGATCGGCTATTAAACGACGAAGTGGAGCTGGAAGTCACACAGATCGGGAAGGAATGCCATGGTACTTCCTGTACGATTTATAAAGAAGTCGGGAACTGTGTGATGCCGAAAGAAGGTATTTTCTGCCGTGTGATCAGATCCGGAGAACTCACTCCGGGAACAGAACTGGTCCTTCTTCCAAAAACATTCAGCATCCTTGTGATCACCTTAAGCGACAGGGCAAGTTCCGGATTCTATAAAGATAAATCAGGTCCCAGGATCAGCCAGCTCACCAACGATTACTTTTCCGGTCTTCACATGAATTGTTCAATTGATCTCACGCTAATTCCTGATAGTCCTGACAAACTAAAAGCGCTGCTGATAAAGGCAAAAGAAGAATCCATTGATTTTATCTTCACTACCGGAGGAACAGGAATTGGTCCCAGGGATTTCACACCCGACGTTATAAAACCCTTACTAAGCAAGGAAATACCAGGAATTATGGAAACGATCCGGGGAAAATCTGCCGTCACTAAACCTGCTGCATTGCTGAGCCGAAGCATTGCCGGGATCCTCGGAGTCAGCCTTGTGTTTGCACTACCCGGGAGCACCACTGCCATTAACGAATACATGCCCGAAATATTTAAAACATTGCTGCACGCTAAGTACATGATACACAATCTGGACATTCACGGATTACCGGACAAAAAATCGTTGTAATTTTGCAACCGGATAAATACTATTTTCTTCCTCACTTATTCTTGCACCATGAGTAAAAGTATTTTTCAGGGAAAATTCTTATTGTTCATCTTCTGCGGGATTCTTCTCTTATTCCTTGTACACACTCTGAATGCCCAGGATCAAAAGGATATTCAGAATATTCTCCGGGTAACGAATGCATCGGAATTAACAAAATTGTCAGCAAGATTGCAATTGCAGTCTATGTTGAAGCACGCTAAAGGTATTGAGGAAGCAAAGAAAAGAGGGTGGGTGATCAGGAAAAGCCTGGAAAATGGCACCACTATCGAACTCAGGGAACTGGGCCGGAATGGGATTCCAGTCTATTACATAACCAGTAATCTTAATGCGGCCAAGACTGTTTCCACAAATAAAGTCTGGCCAGGAGGCACTGCCGGCCTGAGTTTATCGGGTTCCGGAATAACCCTTCGCGAATGGGATGAAAGTGCACCACGTCCTACTCATATAGAACTTACCGGGAGGGTAACCCAGGTGGATGCAGGCACATACATAGCCACGCATTCCACACATGTTGCAGGAACCATGCTGGCAACAGGGATCGATATCAATGCGCACGGGATGGCAAACCAGGCTTTGCTCCGGGCATTTGACTGGAATAATGATTATGCTGAAATGGCGGCAGAAGCGGCTAATGGTGCTTTGCTTTCCAACTCATCTTACGTTTACATTACAGGTTGGCACTATGATGGAACCATCTGGGACTGGTACGGAGATCCTTCAATCAGCCCGGTTGAAGATTATGCCTTTGGGTTTTATGGCCCGGATGCAGCCAATGTTGACTCCATCACGTATTACGCTCCCTATTACCTCCCATGCAAAGCTGTGGGAAATGACCGTGGTGAAGGGCCCTCAGTGCAGCCTGTGACACATTATGTCTGGGATGGAAATAACTGGGTCTTATCAACCGCAATCCGGAATCTTGATGGAGGTCCTTCAGGTTATGATTGTATTGCCTACGGGTGGGGCGTGAGTAAAAACGACCTGACCGTTGGTGCAGTCTATCCTATTCCTTCCGGGTATTCATCACCTTCCGATGTTATTTTTGCATCATTCAGCGGAACCGGGCCAACGGATGACGGAAGGATAAAACCGGATATCGTTGCAGATGGCATCAATTTGTATTCCACAGGATCGGCCAGCGACAATGCATACTTAACCATGAGCGGCACTTCCATGGCAACGCCGACCACAACCGGTTCATTGGCGTTGCTCCAGCAACACTATCATAACCTGCACGGAACATACATGCGTGCCTCAACACTTAAAGGAGTGGTTCTGCATACGGCGGATGAAGCCGGAACCAGTCCCGGACCCGACTATATGTTCGGATGGGGTTTACTGAATACCGCCAACGCTGCTTCAGTCATCGGCAACAATTCCACTGCCTTGATAAAAGAAGTCACTTTGATGAATGGGATGACCTACACCATGAATATTAAATCAAATGGAACAGAGCCGTTAAAGGCTACCATTTGCTGGACAGATCCAGCAGGAACGCCACCACCTGTTTCACTTAATCCCCCGAATCTCATGCTCGTCAATGACCTGGATCTCCGTATTGACGGAAACACATACAAACCCTGGGTCCTTAACCCGGCAAGTCCATCAACAGCTGCAACCACCGGGGATAACTTCAGGGATAATATCGAAAAGGTTTACGTTGCAAATCCCGGCCCAGGGTGCCATACTTTAACAGTCACTCATAAAGGCACACTATCGGGGGGATCGCAGGTCTTTTCACTGATCATCTCAGGAATTACAATTTATCCTCCGCTTGTTCCAGGATCAGTAAGCGGAAACCAGATCATCTGCTGCAACACTGTTCCGGCTTTGTTAACAGGAATACCGCCAACCGGAGGTTCATCACCTTATGCATACCAGTGGCAAAGTTCACCTGACAGTATCACCTTTACTGATATCACCGGTGCAACCGGAAACAATTACCAGCCAGGGCCATTAACCTCCACGACATATTACAGGCAAACTCAATCTTCTGCCAGCAGCTGCAACAATGCAACAACGAATATCATCAAAATCAAGGTTAACGCCCTGCCAGTTCCCACCATCTCAGGTAACTCAAGCCTTTGCGTAAACTCCGGAAATTACACGTATACCACGGAACCGGGAATGGCAAACTATGCCTGGTCAACTTCATCGGGTGGAACCATCTTAAGCGGAACAGGAACAAACAGCATCCAGGTTCACTGGATTTTCTCAGGAAACCAGACAATCTCAGTCGCTTATGCAAACGCATCAGGATGTTCACCTGGAATGCCTTCTGTGCTGCCTGTTCTGGTAAATCCTGTTCCTGACCCTGCACCGGTTATAAATGGACCAGCAGCAGCATGTGCGGGATCAACAGGTATACTCTATTCTGTGCCGGTTGTAGCAAATGCAATCACTTATATATGGTCTCTTCCGGCGGGATGTTCTGTATCTTCAGGTCAATTAACGGATTCCATTGCTGTTGACTTCTCATATAATGCGATTTCAGGCAATGTGCAGGTGTATGCCAACAACCTATGCGGTGATGGACTTCCCTCACCTGATTACCCTGTACAAGTGATCCCTGTTCCGCAAAAACCCGCCATAACCCAGCAGGGAGACAGCCTGATTTCCAATGCCTCGTATGGAAACCAGTGGTATGATGAAACCGGGGCCATTCCTGGTGCTATAGGGAGAACTTATTATCCACCGGCAAATGGCCTGTACATGGATGTTGTCACCCTGAGTGGGTGTAGCTCTGCACCTTCCGACTGGTTCAATTTCGTGGAAATCGGGATTGAAAATAAATTGATCCTTGCCGTGAAGACCTTTCCAAATCCCGCAGACGAAGTCCTTCAGGTTAATCTGACGCTCTCAGTTTCCTGCAACAAAATGAGTATGACCCTGCTGAATATCACAGGAGCAACAGTCCAATCACTGGCCCTGGATAATTGTCGTGCAGGAATTCTTACTGCAAACTTATCCTGTTCAAATATTCCCGATGGAATTTACGGACTGCTGATATGGAACGGCACAGAAATTGTTTCGCAAAAAGTTATCATCACCCATAATAATAAATAGACATATATATTGATCCTAACCAAAAAAACGAAATGAAAAAAATCATTGTAATTGCAGCAATTTTAGTGTCAACTACAGGTCTTTTTGCCCAGACCAAATGGAATGTTGATGCAGTTCATTCAAATGTAAAATTTTCTGTTACTCACCTTGTAATCTCGGAAGTGGATGGTGCTTTCAAGGTCTTTTCAGGAGCAATCAATTCCACCACACCGGATTTCAATGGGGCCTCCATAGAATTCACAGTGGATGTTAACAGCATCAACACGGATAATGAGATGCGCGACAAGCACCTGAAATCGGATGATTTCTTCAATGCAGAAAAGTTTCCGAAGATGACTTTCAAGAGTACCTCATTCAAAAAAGTTTCTGGTAATAAATATTTATTGCTGGGAAACTTAACGATCCGGGACATCACCAAGCCTGTCAGGGTTGACGTCTCCTATGGCGGAACTGCAAAAGACGGATATGGTAATACCA
>TBL_comb47_HYPODRAFT_10000516_pt1 | contig 51623 bp, 49 predicted proteins | sample TroBogypolimnion_40_FD_10682 | JGI IMG/M metagenome (IMG submission 10682)
GATTTCTGGGATGTCAAGACCAGGTAAGGTTCTTCGCGTTGCATCGAATTAAACCACATACTCCACCGCTTGTGCGGGCCCCCGTCAATTCCTTTGAGTTTTAATCTTGCGACCGTACTCCCCAGGCGGTCAACTTAATGCGTTAGCTGCGACACAGAAGGGATCAACACCCCCTACATCTAGTTGACATCGTTTACAGCGTGGACTACCAGGGTATCTAATCCTGTTTGCTCCCCACGCTTTCGCGCCTCAGCGTCAGTATCCAGCCAGAAAGTCGCCTTCGCCACCGGTATTCCTCCCGATATCTACGAATTTCACCTCTACACCGGGAATTCCACTTTCCCCTCTGGTACTCAAGTCTGACAGTATCAAATGCACTTCCACGGTTAAGCCGTGGGCTTTCACATCTGACTTATCAAACCGCCTACGCGCCCTTTACGCCCAGTAATTCCGAACAACGCTTGCACCCTCCGTATTACCGCGGCTGCTGGCACGGAGTTAGCCGGTGCTTCCTTTAAGGGTACCGTCAAACATAGCAGGTATTAACCACTATGCACTTCTTTCCCTTTGACAGAGCTTTACGACCCGAAGGCCTTCCTCACTCACGCGGCGTCGCTGCGTCAGGGTTGCCCCCATTGCGCAATATTCCTCACTGCTGCCTCCCGTAGGAGTCTGGCCCGTGTTCCAGTGCCAGTGTGACGGATCATCCTCTCAGACCCGTTAACCATCGTAGCCTAGGTAGGCCATTACCCCACCTACTAGCTAATGGTACGCAGACCCCTCCTTATGCAGTAGCTTATGTCAGAGGCCACCTTTGCTTGCTAAACTTATGAAAAGCAAGAATATCCGGTATTAGTACACCTTTCGACGTATTATTCCAGACACAAGGACAGGTTATCTACGCGTTACTCACCCGTGCGCCACTCTACTCAGGACCGAAGTCCCTTTCGCGTTCGACTTGCATGTGTTAAGCACGCCGCCAGCGTTCGTTCTGAGCCAGGATCAAACTCTCCAGTTTAATATCCTAGCCAATCACAAAAAAATGATTGGACTTAACCAATTCAAAACCAATTCTACTACTTGGCCCGCTCGTTTACTGTTCAGTTTTCAAAGATCAATTCGCTGTGAGCGATCCAACTCGTGGTTGGGAGGGGCGAATAAAACACACTTATGTTTTAATAGCAAGGGATAATATTCGGTTCGTAACTCTAAGTTTGCTTTTTCTGGAGGGGAGGCATGATTCATAGATATATTTTTTCGGGTAACCGCTATGAGCTTGACTGGCACGAATTCATCACATTCAAATTCACGCGTGTTTGAAATTTCCTTTTTTCCTCAAGTCATCCTGAGATGCCGAAAATTTTACCAACGGCAGAAGTCACAGCCATCGCTAGCGTTCCCCAAAAGCACACTCGAACTGCCCCGCGAAACATAGAGGCCCCTCCTGTTGCAGCAGCAATCGCCCCTAATGTGCCCAACAAACAAATTGTTGAAAAAGGTACAAGCCATAATAGCGATGTGGTCGGTGCCATTGTCGACATTAAAAGTGGAAAAACGGCTCCGAAGGAAAAGGCAATCGCTGAAAGGACGGCAGCCTGCAACGGTTTTGCTTGTAGTTCATCGGTAATCCCTATCTCATCACGAGCATGAGCGGCTAGTGCGTCATGCTGCATGAGTTGGTGGGCGACCTCAAGAGCAAGGGATTGATCAAGGCCACGATCACAATAAATGGCCGCAAGTTCCAGCACTTCCTCTTCTCGATTATTCTTCAGTGCCTCCGATTCCATTTTCAGGTCAGCATATTCGGTGTCCTGTTGGGATTTGACCGATACATACTCACCGGCAGCCATTGACATTGCGCCTGCAACCAAACCAGCAGTACCTGCTAAAATGATGCTCCCTTTGCTCGCACCTGCTGCGGCAATTCCGACAATAAGGCTGGCTGTGGATAAGAGGCCATCATTGGCACCTAGCACAGCAGCACGTAACCACCCGGATCTATGAATCTTATGGTGTTCAGTGTGGCGCATTATCATTCCTAACTAATCGTAATGGACCAAAAACAGTGCAAGAGAAGTGGTCCGAGGTTATTGGACCGACTACAGAGATAGCTCTATGTCCTCTCCCTCTCCTCCGCTGTTGCCTAACGACGCTTGGTGACGGCTGGTGTTAAATTGTTGTGCTTTCTCACCCAGTCAACGAAGCTATCCATCCAAGTTTGCAGAAACGTCCTACTTCCCTCACCGATGTTGCCAAATTCGTCAATTAAGCCATCTTTCATCTGGGTAAACGCTTCCGGTTGCCCGAGAGTGGGCATGTCCAAATACGCAAGGACATTACGCAGGTGCTGTTGCCCCAGAGCTGTACCAATGGCGCCGGGTGAAACCCCGAGAATACCCGCCGGCTTACCAGACCACGCACTTTGCCCGTATGGCCGTGAAGCCTGATCCAGAGCGTTCTTGAGTACGCCAGGGATTGAACGATTATACTCGGGACTGACGAAGAGCACACCTTGCGCTGATTTGATTTCATTTTTCAATCGTTTTACCGATTCTACCGGATTTCCGTCATCGTCTTGATTGTACAGTGGCAAATCACCAATCTCTACAAACTGAAAGATAAAATCAACAGGGGCCAATTTCATCATTGCCTTGGCAAAAGCACGGTTAAAAGAATCTTTGCGAAGACTGCCGACGACAACTGCAATTTGATATGCGTTCATGACATTTATCCTTTTTATATTAGCTAGTTATTGGAATAATATTTTGTTACTTTTTCTTTGAAATGATTGAATCGAGAGACCAAGGCCCACCTCCGGCTATTGCCAGAGCCAGTGCCATACCGATGACCAGTAGGTGATATTCATATCCTTCACCTGCCTGAGTCCCAAACCAGTTCATAAAAAATCCGTTATTTACGTGGACCATTATTGCTGCAACCGCAATCGTTACCCCAACACCGAAGGCACAGATGCGAGTAAAGAATCCAGCAATCAAGCCTATTGAACCAACCGATTCTGCGAGTATTGCCATCAAGGCAAATATGTAAGGAATACCCATGGTATCCGTAAAAAAGTGCATAGTCCCTGCGAAACCGTGCCCACCGAACCAACCGAGCATTTTCTGAGCTCCGTGGGGTAACATGACCAGGCCTAAGGCTACACGAAGTACGGTGCTGGAAAAATCATCTCTTGTTGCAAGTATTCTGTTCAACATGTTCTTCACCTTGAGTTGTGTGATAAAAATATAGCCGTATCAGTTAGTGGTTAAACTTCCTGTTTAAGCAATTTTGCATCTGTAATGTAAATTCGTACGCATCCATCATCACTGTTCCGTATGTAGTAGCAGTGTGAATTCTTTGAGCAGTGCCTCCACCTCCTGCACCCATAGCAATAAAAAGAGGAACAAGGTGATCATCTGTTGGATGGTTTTCCTGAGCATAAGGGGCAAGGGTTCGACACTGTAGAACTGACTCGTTGTCCCCTGCCTCCAATCGTTCTTTCATCCAATCTGCAAATGCGGACACCCAGCGAGGAGGGATAACATCATGATCATTCAATGCCAATTTGGAGAGGTTATGCGTCATTGCTCCTGAGCCAATAATGAGAACGTTCTGGCTCCGCAGTTCCGCCAAAGATGCACCTAGCGCATAATGATAGGATGGGAGCCGATCAGGTTGGATGGAAACCTGGACAACCGGGATGTACGGATCGGGATACATTAACATCAGCGGGATCCATGCCCCATGATCCAGGCCAGCATTGATTACCAGTTCTGCTTTGCTGTCGTTTTGTTTCAGCAAATCCAGTGTCATCCGCGCAAGATCCGGGCTCCCTTTGGGGAAATATTTCATCGAATAGAGACGTTCATCAAATCCTCCGAAGTCGTAAATGGCTTTATAGGATTCATCCTTGGCTATCATGATGTGATCAGTACACCAGTGGGCCGAAAGGATGACAATGGCATCTGGCCTGGGAAACATATTCGGTAGTTCTTGGAAAAACCGATACGACGGATGCTCATTCCTCAGTGCTATATCAGGTGCTCCATGCGATATGAAAAGACTCGGTTGGTACATGGCGTTTACCTCATTTATTATGACCTTGAATCCGAGGACATGTTGCTTCCTCTTGACTTGCACAGTATTCACGGATTAATTGCAATTCAATCACGGAAATTAGCAAACGAGGAATGCAAATATGCATAGCGAGCTAGGATGGGACGATTATCTCTATTTTTACAAAGTTGCGAGTCTCGGCAACCTGAAAGCGGCCGCCGAGGATCTTGGCGTTAATTATTCTTCGGTTTTTCGAAGGATTAATGGGCTGGAGGAAAGGCTGAACGTTCGTTTGTTCGAACGGCTGAAATCAGGGTACAAGCTGACAAAAGCTGGTGAAGATATTTTAGATCGTGTGCAGCAGGTGGATGAACAGATGAATGCAATCCAACGTCTGATTCAGGGGAAGGATGTCCATTTGAGCGGCTATCTCAAAATCTCAACAACAGACACGATAGGGTACTATTGGCTGCCACCGTACATCGCCCGTTTCAAGACGTTATATCCTGACATTATTATCGATTTGGATATCAAGACCCGTTACACCAATCTCAGCAAACGTGAAGCTGATATCGTTCTCCCGGCTGTCAATACCCAGCCAGACTATATGGTCGGGAAAAAATTGGCGCCGATCCACATTCGATTGTATGGGACACCTGCCTATTTTGAGCGCTACGGGAAGCCGACGAGTACAGCTGATTTTCACAAGCATCACTTTTTGATGCCCAATGAATCCTTGTCGGGTTTACCGGCAAACAAATGGCTGAAAAAGTATGTGCACGATGAAAATATAGTTGCGTGTTGTGACAAACTGACCGGCTTATACCATTTGGCACGCCAGGGCCTAGGGTTGACGATACTGCCACATTATATTGGCGACTCCGACTCAGGAATGGTTGAGCTTATGAATTTGCCACCTGAGTGTAGTCATCATGTGTGGATATTAACTCATCCAGACCTTCGATTTACAGCTCGCATCAAGGCATTTATGCAATTTATGTATCGAGAAACCGAGGGAGAATATAATCAGGCTGCTAAAAACCTCACTTAGCAGACCTTTTGGGCGTGACTGTCTTGGTTCAACGGGAATAGGACTTTAGAAGTGGCCCCGAAAATTTAAACAGGCCTTTAAGCGAAAAATGGGCGGACTTTCACCGCAACGCCTTGTTTTCTTAAGAGAACTAGATAGCGATGCTCTCAGCCTTTCTCGGCAAGGATAGTCACGCTGTATAGTTATTTTTACTTTAAAATTAAATAATTATATGTTTAATTAGACGCCTGTTTATAAGGCTTCGAATCCGAGGGTCGGGGGTGTGAAGCCCTCCGGGCGTACCAATAATATCAAGCCGTTAACTCGTTTCGAGTTAAGGGCTTTTTTGTTTTGGGTTGTGCATGGGTTAGGTTCAACAAAAGAGGCGCTGGTTGAAAAATCACACAAAACATTTAATACACCAAAAGCATAAAGGCCCATTGGTAATTTCAAAAGGTATAAGTTATGAGTAAAAATGATGTAGTTGTTTATGAATGTGAAACATGCAAAGACGAAAATGCCATCATGTGCCCCCGTTGCAACGGAGAAGGTGAAAATCCTGATGAATTAGGCTTGCCCTGTGACTTCTGCGAAGGAGAGGGAGAGATAATTTGCCCTGACTGTAAAGACGGGCGCAGGGGGTGAGAACTGTAAGGCCTGAATAAATCAAGAGGCAGAGCGGTTAAGCCCTGCCTCTTGATTTTTATTTATCGGAATGAATGAACTTTTTTTCCTGCCGACTGCAGCCAGACCGGCAATACCGGTCCCGAAAATCGGAATGGGGAGGATTACACCATTCGCACTAGTTGCACCAGAGACAACAGAATGAAGCGGTTGGCGACGACCAACAGGATTATCTTGATTCGGATGACTCGAATTTGAAATATGACCGATAGCTCTTGATCGTTGCCGGTTCCTTCTTGACCTTCCTCCCTGGCCACTGCTCAAAATACGGGGTCACAGCAGTGAAGTTGTTTCCAGTGTACTTCTCAATCCGAAACACTCCGTTCTCAACATCACCCTGATCTACGCCAATAGGCGGCAAGTGTCAATGTGCGCACAGGCTCCTCTCTGTGTGCGTCTGCGCCATCAACCGGCCTTGTACCGGCTTCTCTGGTAGTGCTTCCCTTGCCATGTCCAGGCTACTCCCCATTGTCCACGATCTTTCTTGAAAAATATTGAACCAGCCGCACAAAATTCAATTTATTCAAACAGCGCCCATAAAAAAGCCTCCGTCCAACCAAGGCCGAACAGGGGTGCATGACCCTTATCATCGTTGATGAGCCCCCTGATTCCTTGACAAAGCATACCCACACCTTATTTTTAAATATACTACATTGTGGCTATACATATTCCCAATGTACTTTAAGATGAATGACAGGCTTCTGAATTATCCCGCTATGTATAACGCAATAGCAGTTGGAGGACAAAATGATCATACATCAGAGAGAAATCGGATATAGCAAAGATTATTCGATATTTTTTGAGGCACTTGTTAAGGCCAAAGCCTATATGGAACAAAAACATCCTGAAGTCTCGGTAGAGCTCATGTACAACTTAGCAGGACAGAGGGGCCGGGCAACGATTCAGACGCGCTACCCTTCCTTGGCTGACTACGAGAGAATTGATGCCGAAATGGATAATGATGAGGAGTATTCACAACTGCTCATGTCTATCCTAGGGAATACAGGAAGTCTGCCCGTAGATCAGTTTTATCGAGTAATTCAAAAGCGCTAGCAGGCTGTTGAAAAACTCAAAAATGGGGCTCAAGCGACCACCATGAATTGATCTCTATGTTTCGTTCTCTATATTGTGCGGTGAAGAGGTCGAAAGCTCCTTTTTCAACAACCTGCTAGATCTAACAGCAAGTTATTATAAGGAGAATTAATATAACAAGGGGCAATACCATTTTAGTGCTTAAAATAATTTTATAAATAATATCATCTCTGTATGTTGTTCCCCATTATACGAGGTGTCTTTATGGATACGTTTGAAAAATCTGACCTAGTTTATGAATATAACTGGTCTCAGTACGAAAAAGACGACCCTAGAATTTCTGGAATGCTAGATACTACTGAGTTTAACAGAAAAGAGGGGGGGGAAGTCCTCTATATAATCAAATATCTGACCGACCACATAGCATACGGAGTGGAAAACTTTGGGAATAAAATGGAAAAACTCGTCCATGATCGACTCCCTGTGAAAATCAAAAATCAAAAGGACACAATTAAATGGATTAAAGACCACTGGAAGAATTCCTGTTCTGCCTCCGTTGGCAATGGGCATTCCAGCTGTTTGCATTAAGGTTGGCAAGGGCCGCACCGGATTCTTTCTCAAAGGCGCTTCACTATGGGGCAGGCTGAAAGCCCGATCGAACAAGCGTTCAGACGATTGAAGGGAGGGGGCAGACTCTCTGCTTACATTAAAAATGCCAGGTTGAATCGCAGCTGCAGCAATGGGCTTCGGTCAGAATACCGGCCTTCTTTTTGATCGACTTGATATAAACACGCCCTTTTTTCCGGCATTGTTTGCAAATAATATCTCGGTCTAATTTTTCATCTGGATTAATCGAGTACCAGTACCCAAGGCATACGAGTAGGAATACCAATAGAAGGATGAAAGAAAACCTCGCCATGCTGCAATCCTCTCAATTTGTAAAGTGTTTTCATTTTTTAATGGGATAGTCACTAGTTCCTGATCTCTACCACTTGTAGGAAGTCGATGTTTTATCCCCCCCTTTAGCGGCAGAAATACCGAGAGCTCGTTTCCACAATAATGACAGACCAAGCATGCCACCTTTTCTGTGTGCCATTTTCACCCCCTATGAGTCCTACCCGCCCAAAGTCCAACAGGTTCCTGGAGATAGAAAGTTGAATACCAATAAGTGGATGCCGGTCTAAAGAGATTCGGCGGGTTGTACACTCAAGACAACCCGCCGATTTGGGAAAACAAGCGATAAGGCTGCTTATTTCTTATGACAAACGCCGCACTTGGCCAGTTCTGGCTTTTCCTTCTTGTGACAATCTTGACATAAGATGTGAGCGGCATTTTTAAAGGTGTTAACCTTCTCCGGCATGCCGGCCTTGCTGTTGTGACAGGTCTCGCATTTTTCTATTTTTTGCCCTTCCACATATGCAACACGTTTTCCATCCGCTCCCTTACCATGATGGCAGGTGCCGCACTCCATCTTGGCCTGATGCACACCGTGGGGAAACTGGGCGGGCTTAGGCGTAGTCGCGGGATCAATCGTTGCCTGCAAGGTTATCTCCGCCGGTCCTTTATCCGCAGCACCGGCGGTACTCGCAAGCCCAATAGCACCGCTACAGAACAAAATGGCGCTGAACAACAGCATTTTTTTCATTGCACTTCTCCTTCTTTCATATTGTTTACGACGAAAGACCGCAGCAGGTGAGGTGAAACTCTTCGACCGCAGCCACAAGGTTAATTGGACACCTTAACCGGTTACATTATAGCGCTGCATTTGCCTGTAGAGCGTAGAACGGGCAACTCCCAAGAGTTTGGCCGCCTTTGCCCTGTTGTTGTTTGCTTGCCGGAGAGCATCGCTAATTTTATCCTCTTCCGACTGATACTGAAGAGGTGGTGGAACGGCCTCAGATACGATACTGTGAGGATTGGGGGACGAAAGAAGAGGTGGTGACAGAACCTCTTTGATCGAGGGTTTTTGCAGTTCTTCTGGTAAATGTTTCACTTGCACTACCCCCCCTTCCAAACAGAGGACGCAGGCCCTTTCGATGACATGTCGCAACTCTCGGACATTCCCCGGCCAAGAATAACGCAGCATGCACTCCAGAGCTTGATCTGAGATTGAGGCAATTTTTTTGCCGAGTTGTTTCCGAAAAACTTCCAGAAAGTGATTGGCAATCAGGGGGACGCTGACGACCCTCTCGCGCAGGGGGGGAAGGTTAATTTCAATGACTTTTAGGCGGTAGTAGAGATCTTCCCTGAATTTCCCTTGTTTCACCATTTTCTGAAAGTCAGCGTTGGAGGCGGCAATGACGCGGACATCGACCTGTATGGGGTCATCCTGGCCCAGTGGGGTAAAGGTCTTTTCCTGTAAGAACCGTAGCAGAAACAACTGCGTTCGAGGCGAGATATCCCCTATTTCATCAAGAAACAATGTACCGCCATCGGCCTGAAGCAACCTGCCGGCCCTGTCTCTGTCCGCCCCGGTAAAGGAGCCTTTGCGATGCCCAAAAAGTTCACTTTCCAATAAATTTTCGGAAAAAGACGCGCAATCCATCTTGATAAGTGGCTTATCACGTCGTGAACTCTCGGCATGGAGCGCCTCTGCCACCAATTCTTTGCCGGTCCCGGACTCGCCGGTAATAAGAACTGACGTGTCCACTTTCCCAATATTTTCGATCAGGCTATACACTTTTTGCATCGGCGGACTTGAGTCCACAAAACCGTGAAAGAAAAGGCGATTTTGGTCACTCTCTAGCGGCTTGGCAATAGTCATATCTCTAGCGACGATCACAACCCCCAGAAGTTCGTTATTCTCGCTCCGTAATGGTGAAGCGTTTATGCTGATCATCTTTGTTGTATGGTATGGAGTTGTACACTCAATGAGGTGTTTCCTGACCTCCTGACCTCCCTGTGAAATCTTGCGAACATCGTCAATAAAAGCGTGACACAACGCATCAACCGGCCACTGCAGAAGATTTGGGTACTTACCGATATCTACATAATAGAGCCATTGTTTTGCTGTTTCATTGAGTTGAACAACTCGAAATTGCGAATCAACAGTGATAATTGCATCACTGACTGAACGAAAAATTGTATCCAGGTATCGGCGATATTTTTCGTTTTCCTGCTGAAGGAGTTGGGCTTTGTTAACCGCAAACCAGTGTTGGAGGGCCCGTCTGGTGAAATGGAGCAGCGTTTCTTTATTTACCGGTTTGGAGAGATAGTCAAACGCGCTGTGCCGTATGGATCTGGCGGCTGACTCAAGATTTGGAAAGCCTGTGATCATGACAACGGGACATTTTACCCCTAATTCTCTGATCTTCTGGAGGAGATCTGTCCCGCTGCGTCCTATCAGCACAATATCACTGATAATTAAATCATATTCCGCCTGACTGAGCGCCTCCAGGGCCGCATCAAAAGTTGCTTCTGTTTTGACAAATTGATACCCTTCGGCCTTCAGAAATATTGCAAAGGTCTGCCTGATGGACTCCTCGTCGTCGACAATGAGAATTTTTGCGGAGTAAAGATTTTCGTCCATAGGGTTAGATGCCCGCTGGCAGTTCAATAATCATTTCGGTAAATTTTTCCATGATAGAGTTAACGTACAGATTGCCACCATGTTCCTTGACGATGCCATAACTGATACTGAGCCCGAGCCCTGTTCCTTCGCCGGGAGGTTTCGTACTGAAGAACGGCTCAAAGATATGTTCTAATACAGACTGGGGCAGACCTGTTCCATAATCCTTGACAATTATTCGGAAATTTTGCTGATCCTCATTATTCTTCTCAGAGCAGAATATTTCAATAATTTTTCTACCATCAAATCCTGGATATCTAGCGTTCAAAGCATAGCGGCTGTTACTGATGAGATTTAACAGTACTTGTTGCAATTTTCTAAAATCAGCCACAATCAAGGTATTTTCGCTCGGAAAATCAGTCACTATCCTTATTCCGTCCTTGCGCAGTTGATGATTGACCAAGGAAATACTTGCATTAAGAATTTCTACAAGATTGACGGGTTCTCGCAAACTAATGTCTGCCCGGGCGAAAGATATTAAATTCCTGGTAATAGATGCTATTCGTTCTCCTTCTTTCATAATCTTCTGCACCATATCAATGCCTGCCGGATCAAAATCATACGTATCCAGCAGTATCTGGGCAAAATTAATAATTCCGGTAATGGGGTTATTAACCTCATGGGCCACGCCAGCAGCAAGCTCTCCTAGAGCGGCAAGATTGGCATTCCGGATGTAATCCACCTTACGAATCTCATCGCGGGTAAGTTCCCTGGCTATCAACAATATTTTATCGACTTCGCCATCTGTACCTTTCACAGGTGAAATTGAAAAAAAATATTCGCCAAAGAGGCCAGGGAGGCGCGCCTCTTCCACCCTCGGCGTACAGTTTTTAAGCAATTCTTCCAAAGGGCATTTGATATGTGGCCACCGGCCCCCATGAATAATTTTACATATCCCTTGGCCAATGACTTCATCCCTGGTTTTTCGAGCCGCCTTCAAGGTTGCTTCATTGGCCTCGATAATGATCCCATCCGGCCGGACCACCAGGAAAGGATCCTCAATGCCGTTGAAAATCTGCTCCCATATTCCAGGAAATGTTTTTAGTGGAGCACAGCAAGCATCGCCGGACACTCTATTTTCAGGTGATATATGTATGTCCATTTCGTTATTCATACCCACAGGGTGTGCATCGAACGACACCGGAGGTTCCCGTAGGCACAGGTGACGGCTGGGCCTTTGCGCAGAAAACCGTTGTTCGAGTTGATAAGGGTGATGCCTTCCGGAAACAAAGGAAGTGGGAAATGGCAATGGTCCGGGTGCAGGGGAGCTCTAAAATCAAATTTCCAGCTATCATATCGAAATCCGCTGCCGCAATAAATTACCTTTGCCATACCCGGGGGAACGTTCTGGATTTTTTCCGCTCATTGCAAAGCGTTCAGGTTCTCAAGCTGTATCGATTGCAATTAGCGAGGCCAGGAAGTCTGACGCTGCAAGGCACCATCGGATTCTGCGCTGACGAATGTTTGCTCAAAAGAATGGGCCGATCTGGACACATTTTATTGACCATAAACATAGATTTTCTTAAACAGCATTTCACCAAATATAAATGCTGCCAAAAAGAAGAAGGTGACGCCGACAGAAATCATGATTTCGTGCAGACTAGGACTGTATGAATAATATTGTGGGAGATCAACAACATTGTAATGCTGAAAATGGGGAATAAGCTGGCCAACGATGACTAAATCATAGAACAGGATAAAGACTCCGGTCAGACAGGAAATACCGGCTAGAGCCAAAACGATAACTTTTTTCCCCTTGGTGAAAGCGATGAGAGCGAGAGGGAGCAGGACCGCGAGACCGACCTCTCCAATCCAAAAATTATGGGCAAAACCGCCCTGAACAAGGAGAGCCATCGCCTCTGGATTATTGGTGAATTTTGGAATAAATCCGCCCATAATCTTAACGACCGTAAAATAGAAAATGCCCAGTAGAATCACCAAAAATAGTCTGCCTGTGGCCTGGAGTGCCATGTCCTCTTGGCTTTGCAGGATCTGATTGTTAAACCTCGAGCTCATCCAGTTGAACAACAGAATGGCTGCGCAACCGATCAAGGCAGAGAGGGAAAGAAAGTACAATGGCATATAGCCTTCACTCCAGAATCCCCTGGCGCCAAGGAGTTCCATGTCCGAGTTCATGTTCAGGTTGCCTATGGTCACCAAAACAATAGCGATAGTTGCAAAGGCTCTTGCGCTCTTGTGTCGTCCTATCATCAGTAAGAGAAAATTACAGATCGTAGCTACCGTAAAGAGACTGTAGATAGTCGCCTTCCACCAGATATTCGAGAAGGGTTGCGGGGAAAACAGCGCGTAAAAACCAACGCGCCATGGAGTCTCAATCTCAAGAGCGATGCACATAAGGCCTGCGGCCATTGAGATAAGGGAAAGAAAAACCGTCCGGGTAACCAAAGGTTTAAACGTATCGATACCAAAGACCTGTCCGAGAGAAGAAATCATACAGAGTCCGGTGGAAAGGCAGGCAAAAAAGACATACGGGGTAATGAGAAGCCCCCATGGCACTTCTCTGGTTGTTGCAAGAGTGTGATGGTGGCCTACGAGCATGGTGTGAAGACCAAAAGCGAGGCCGATCACACAGATGAGCGTCAGCGCCACAAAAATCAGTATCTGGTTCATGGGGGGCAAAGTCGATGTGTTTGTTTTGGTGTAGAAAGTCATGGCTATTCCTTTTTATATTCTTCTTGTTTTGATGTGCTCCATGTGGACGGCTGATTTCAGGCATCCATATAAAAAATATTCGGCAGGGTGTCTTTTTCCGGCCGAAGTACCCAGAATACATTTCCGGGAGTGTGGATCAACTTGTAAGCTGCAGTCTCCGGATCAGTAAGATCCCCGAAAATTCGGACACCGGCAGGGCAGACAGCGCAGCAGGCCGTAGTCTTCCCGCCGCTTTCTTTCAGTTTGGTATCAATACAGAAGTTACATTTATCGATGGCCCGATCCTCTTCCTTATAGTACCGGGCGTTATAAGGACAGGCCGCCATACAGGTCTTGCAGCCGATACATTTGTTAGGATTCATCCGGACAATACCATTGGTAGTATCTTTGTAGGTTGCTCCGGTTGGGCAGACCCGTACACAGCTCGGTTGGTTACACTGATTGCACAAGATAGGCATAAAAGCGCGTTCTTGTTCGCCCTCAGCGTTTGCAATACGGCGTTCCAGAATGATGGTGCGATACCCATAGGCAGGGACACTGTTCGTGCTTCTGCATGCCTCCAGACACAGCTCGCAATCGATGCAATTACCTTGACGAATGACCATGGTGTAGTGTGGTTTATACGGGAATTGGCCCACAGACGGCACCACCTTGCCGCTCCTGAACGCACCTTGCGCTTTTGGGGCAGAAGTCAAAGAAAGAATCGATCCGCCTAAAAATACCCCTGTCACGATGAGGCCGAATCTCAGGAATTGACGGCGTTCTTTTGAGATAAGAGTTTCAACCCCCTCATTTTTCAGTTTATCCAGTTTTATCCCTTTCATTTTGTTCTCTCTCATAAGTTCACCATCGCAGGCTATCAACTCAAAGAGACTCGCTCAATCGGGGCGAATCTATCTCTGTTTACTGGCCCACACTCCTTTTATAGTGCTGCATTGGTCATAGGTCGCTTCATTGTATTCCCTTCCTGAGAATCACAGCGCACTGCTCTCCATTCTGAATGATTTTTCCAAGTATTTGTTTTTGATCTCCAGTAGTAGTATTTTCCTTCTCACAGGAGTCTGCCAACAGTTGTGAATAGTTGATAATGCCGTTAAGCCGGTTTGTTGCCTCATTGATAATTGCAGAAAACTCCGCTTCTCTCCTGTGGTGTGCCAAGTCATCAGGATCTTTCTTGGTGGTATTTTGCAGGAAGTGATTAAAAGCGGCGACGATGGCGCTGACCTCCACGCTGCCCCCCCCCGTTTTGCCTAGGTAAAAGGGGCTCCCATCCAGCAGGGCCTGTTCAGCCTGTATGGCCAGGGCGATGAGTGGTTTGACCGAATTCAGGTAGAGTATGATAAGGCTAAAGGAGGTCAAAGAGATGATCATTCCCATTAAAACCAGAGCGGTTTTCTGGTATTCCATAACCCTGTTTCTCATTCCATTGACAACAACCCGGTCAAACTGCAGGAATTGTTTGTTCATGAGGCGAAGCTGACCCATAATCTGCAAAATTAAATCGCCATTCGTCGGTTTTTCGGCGAGGTTTCGCAAGTTGACGACCACCCGTCCGAAATCGAGCTCCTGCTGAAAAGGAAGCTTGTATTGAGTCGGAATCAAGGGGTTGTCGAGTAGGGCAACGTACCTGCTTTGCAGCTGCTCAAACTCTTTAGCCGCACCCTGGAGCTGTGATTGATCACGAGATAACAAGCCTTGTGTGGCCTGATCTTGTATGGTCGCGTAGAGAAAAATGGTACTTTCACTCTCTTGAACAAACGTGCTGTAATCAAGGGCCAAGTTGTTTTGGCGAATACCGGTAAGTACAAGTGCCGCCAATAAAAGGGCCGTGCCTAATAAGGTTACAGCACTTAATCTACGTAGCGATCGCATCTGCCTTCTCTTCCAGCATTGACTGACCACCGCTGCGGCGTTCTTTAAAACTGCGGGTGTTACAGTCATTTTCCGGTTTTTCCGTAGCTGCGCCTTCTTTTGTTGCACTGCAGTTAACAATAATAGCAAACTCCTCTCCATCCAGAGTTTCTACCTGGAGAAGAATTTCAGCGAGGTCTTCTAGAAGCGCTCGTTGTTGTGTTAAAATACGAACGGCTTCCTCATAACAACTGGCAAGGAGCGCATGGACTTCTTGGTCAATACGCCTGGCGGTATCATCGCTCATGGGCAAACGGCCACCGGCCCCCGCAATAAAACCGCCACTTTCAATGGAGAACGCCTGAGGACCGAAAGTGCCGCTCATTCCCCATTTACAGATCATATCTGTGGCTATTCGCGTGGCGGTAAGGAGATCCCCTTGGGCACCCGTTGTTTGCTGGTTAAATATCAACTCTTCTGCCGCCCTTCCGCCCATCAGCACAATGATTTTACTGCGCAGATATTCCCTTGAATACGCTGGGTGATCACTGATCGGCAATTGTTGGGTCTGGCCTAGAGCCATACCTCTCGGGACGATGGTGATCTTGTGCAACGGATCGGCGCTCGGAAGACTGTTGGCCAAGATTCCATGCCCCGCCTCATGGAAGGCAAGGATGTTACGTTCTTTGTCGCTCATGACCATTCCCTTGCGCTCGATCCCCATGAGGATACGATCCCGGGCTTTTTCGAAATCTACATTGAGGACCTGCTCTCTTCCTTGCCTGGCGGCCATCAAGGCGGCCTCATTGACGAGGTTTGCCAGTTCCGCACCTGTAAATCCTGGAGTCGCCTTGGCCAGGTCCTCAAAATCTATTTCAGGATGCAGCGCAACCTTGCGGCCATGGACTTCGAGAATTTTTTTTCTGCCTTTCAGGTCTGGGGGGAGGATGTTGATTTGTCGGTCAAACCGACCTGGTCGCTTCAGGGCGGGGTCGAGGATATCCGGCCTGTTGGTGGCGGCCAGAACGATAATGGTATCTCCTGTATCAAATCCATCCATTTCAGAGAGGAGAGCATTAAGGGTCTGTGCCCTTTCTTCCTGCCCTCCGGCAGAGGAGCCACTTGATCTGCTCGCGCCAACCGCGTCAATTTCATCAATAAAAATAATACAAGGGGAATTTTTCTTGGCCTCCTTGAAAAGATCCCTAACCCTTGATGCCCCTACGCCTACAAACATTTCAACAAAGTCGGAACCACTGAAGCTGTAAAAAGAAACCCCTGCCTCGCCGGCAACCGCTTTGGCCACCATGGTTTTTCCGGTTCCGGGAGGGCCTTGCAGAAGGATGCCTCTCGGGATGGTCGCACCGATCTTCTTAAAATTATCAGGATGCTTAAGAATGGCGACAATCTCTTCCAGTTCCGCTTTAACTTCAGGGATTCCGGCAATATCGTTGAAGGTCAGACTCAGCTCTTTGCCGCCCTGCTTGACGAGCTTATCACTGGCAAATGTACTCTCTCCCTTTTCCGTAGGCTGCAGTGACCACCAGACCACCATAATAAAAAGGACCACGAACACAGAAATAACCGTCATGTAAATCAGGTTGAATCTGTCTTCCTTGACAATAATACGGATATTCTCGTCATGAATTTTTCCTAGAAAAACATTAACATCCGGTACTGTTGTCATATATGAACGATTGTCGCGATCGGTAAAGACGACCCTGTTACCGGTAAATTCGAACTCGACGATCTCATTATTATTGAGTCGCTCAACAACTTTGCTGTAATCCTGGTTTGGCAGTCTCTGCTCTAAAAAAAAGAACGAAGCGGTGAGCATGCACAACACCGCGACAAGAAAAAAGATGAATAAATTGCGAACAAGACGGGCCATTACAATAAATTTTCCCTAAATTAGACGGTTACAAAAAATTGCCGTTGATAGTTCTGTTACGGTAGAAAGCCACCGGCTTTCAATATATTCCCGGCAGTGTATCTAACAATAGCCGAAAGGATGCCCATCCCATCGGCTATTTTTGTTTGCATGCGTTCTCTTGCTATTATTTCGCCCATTCCCGGAATGATCGCTGGTTGAGATTACATCCCGGTTACAGCTCTAAACCAACCGCGAACGAGTTGAATTGGTCCCCCTGCCTGGAACATGGCACTCCCAAGACAGGCAAGAGCCCATAAGCCAACAAGCCCAGAAAAAGCCGCTACGCTACGAATTACAAGCTTATCGATTACAACTTCTGTTGCAGCATCAGCACGACTGTTTTCTTGAACTCTGCTCTGGTTCCGTTCCGCTATTTGTGTCCTATCGCTCATGGTATGTCCTCCTAAGGTTAACACATTGATTATCTGTTTTTTTGTATCATTATTTGTTTGTCCTGCATCACCTTTTGCCCAATGCTATGCACGATGTGTGCCAGGACAATACCGGAATATGTTTCACCGCTTCACGCCTTGGTTCAACTTATTGTTTTTATACATATTATTCAACTTTGCCTGCCCTCGAAAGTTCTGAACAGTTCTTTGTGGATCTGTTCGGGAATCGCCCCGCTAGTGTCCCACAGTGTTCCACAAGTGTCCCACCGGTGTCCCACAAGTGTTCCATCGCCTCTCCGAGTGTCCCGCCGTGTCCCTAAATATTGAGCCTGACAATTTGGAGTCATAATGCGGGGTGGCCAATTTTCCCTTAAAGTCTCAATTGTGGGAGGGGGATAAATAGAGCGGCGCCCTATTTTGGGGACACTGCAACGCAACAAATTGAGCGTTCAAGGAGATGGCCGATGAAATACGAGGAAAAAACAGGATTGGCGCAGAGTCCCATGCGAGCGCAGATCGGGCAGCGCACCAGGCAATACGAGGTGGTGGGTGGGCAGGAAGAAGGAGGTCGGGCTTCGTTTACTGCGGGAGGAACCGCTGGATGCCCAGTCCCGTGAGCTGGATGGTGCAATCTACAGATTGAAGGAATAGCATCGCAAAGTGCACTGTACTATTGATTCGGCATTGAAGCTTCGACAAGGCAACCCATTAGTTGCTATGGATCTCACACGAGATGGGGGGAAGGGCATTCGGATTAAATCATAGGACGAGCCTGACAAGCAGCGGAGTCGTGAATTACAGAAGATATATTGATTTGTTTTCATATCAAGGCAGTCGACGCGGACGATTACCAAGCTCACATCGCCTCTCCAAATCAAGCACCTTCTATACGCTCTCGCCAACAGCCATTTGCCGCAAATTGGTGATGTCCCGTAACGGCGGTGCACCGAATAACCGCCCATACTCGCGGCTGAATTGCGAGGTGCTCTCATAGCCGACCTGAAACGCGGCGGTGGTTGCATCCAGAGGTTCGCTTAGCATCAACCGTCGTGCTTCGTTCAAACGCAACGTTTTTTGATACTGGAGCGGGCTCATGGCCGTTAGTGATCGAAAATGATGGTGGAAGGTTGATGTGCTCATATTGACTTGCTTGGCGAGATTATCGATCCGCAACGGTTGTGTGTAGTTCCCCTTCAACCAATCGATGGCCCGCGCTATCTGATGACTCTGACTTCCTGCCGATGCAATCTGACGCAGACGTGCGCCTTGATCGCCAACCAGTAAACGGTAGATAATTTCCCGCTGGATGACCGGTGCGAGGATCGGGATGTCCTGTTGTTCAGCAAGTAAGTCGATCAACCGTTGAAAAGCGGTGAGCAGGGGTAACGTGACCTCACCAGTTGCCATGCCACGACTCGATTGTTGCGTGCGGGGTGGGGGGAGATTGCTGTCCACCATCAGTTGTGAAATCTCACGCTGATCGAGTTTCAATCTGAGTCCCAAGTAAGGTTGTTCCCGACTCGCTTCGATAATCTGTACCACCGTAGGCAGATGCACTGAGGTAATCAAATAATGGTGCGCATCATACACATAGGTGTCGTCCCCGAGGAACACACGCTTGGCCCCTTGCGCAACCAAACAGATGCTCGGTTCATACATGCTGCTTATCAGCGGGGTCGGCTCGTCCCGCCGAAACAGGGACAGGCTCGGGATCGCGGTCGTGTACAATTCGCCATTCTCGGTCCACCGGGCGATGCTTTTGCCGATTGTCTTGAGTGTCTCTTCCATACTGTCGTTCTCAATTCCGTTTTTTACTGCCTGGTACACCTTGTATTCACTGCGTCAACACTGCCAGATCCTATTTTGGGTTACAATAATTATCGAGTGCGTCGGAGGATCAGGCAATAATTAAACAGGATTGGTCTACCAGTCCCTGTTTCTTCTGGGCTACTATATGACTGTCGTAAGGTGACAAATAGATTTGAGCAAATGCTACGAAGAAATTCTCTTTTAAACAGATGCAAGGAGAATCACAATGCAAAAACGCAAACTCGGAAACAGTAATCTGGAGGTCTCTGCCCTCGGGCTCGGCTGTATGGGCATGAGTGCCAATTACGGCCCACCTGCGGACAAGCAGGTGATGATTGACCTGATCAGGACAGCCGTTGACCGTGGCGTCACATTTTTCGATACCGCCGAAGTCTACGGCCCCTTCGTCAACGAGGAACTGGTTGGCGAAGCGCTTGCACCCTTCAGAGGTCAGGTGGTGATCGCCACTAAATTCGGTTTCGACCTTGATCCCGAGATGGCGCAGCGGCGGGGAGGTCTGGACAGCCGCCCGGAACATATCAAGGCTGTCGCCGAAGCTTCGCTCAAGCGCCTCAAGGTCGAGGCCATTGACCTGTTCTACCAGCATCGCGTGGACCCAAATGTGCCGATCGAGGAAGTGGCGGGAGCCGTCAAGGACCTGATCGTGGCAGGCAAGGTCAAGCATTTTGGCCTTTCCGAGCCGGGCGCTCAGACGATCCGCCGCGCCCACGCCGTCCAACCCGTGACAGCGGTTCAGAGCGAATACTCCCTTTGGTATCGAGGTCCGGAGACGGAGATCCTGCCGACTCTGGAAGAACTTGGTATTGGGTTCGTGCCCTTCAGTCCGCTAGGTGCGGGCTTCCTCACGGGCAAGATCGATGAGAACACTCAATTCGATAGTTCGGACTTTCGCAACACGGTTCCCCGCTTTGTCCCGGAAGCACTGAAGGCAAACATGGCGCTGGTTGATCTCGTCCGCAATGTAGCAGCACGCAAGAAGGCAACTCCGGCCCAGGTCGCTCTCGCCTGGTTGCTGGCGCAGAAGCCGTGGATCGTACCAATTCCTGGCACCACGAAGCTGCATCGTCTTGAAGAGAACCTTGGAGCGGTTGCGGTCGAGTTCACCGCTGACGACCTCCAAGAGATAGATGTAGCCGCTTCAAAGATCACGCTGCAGGGAGCCCGGCTTCCTGAAAGTGTACTGAAGATGTCAGGATTGTAAGGCAGAGCAAAGCTAACTTGGGACGTTAGGAGTCCGAAAAATGCAAAAGCGCAATTTCGGAAACAGCAATCTCGACGTCTCGGCCAGAGGGCTTGGCTGCATGGGGATGAGCATGATCAGGAGGTCGATATGAAAAGTGTCACGGTACTAATAGGGTCCGGGTTGATAGGTGTTGCAATCGCGCGCAGAGTGAGTTCGGGAAAGCACATCCTGCTCGCGGACTTGAGAAAAGAGAATGCGGATGCCGCCGCCGCAGTTCTAAGTAACGCAGGGTTCGAGGTCACAACTGCGCTCGTCGACGTATCCTCGCGCGAAGCAGTTAAGCGTCTTGCTCAAAAAGCAGCAGCACTTGGAGATGTGACGGGAGTCATCCACGCAGCCGGTGTTTCCCCTTCGCAAGCATCTCCGAAACAAATTTTGGCGGTTGATATGTATGGCACCGCGCTCGTGCTTGAGGAATTTGGAAATATCATCGCGCGCGGAGGTTCCGGTGTGGTTATCGCCTCGCAATCTGGCCATCGCCTGGGCGCTCTTACCGATGAACAAAATAGGCTGCTTGCCACTACTCCAGCCGATCAGCTTTTATCGCTTCCGATGCTTCAGCTTGATCAGGTGAAGGATTCCTTGCACGCGTATCAACTTTCAAAACGCGGGAACGCTTTGCGGGTGATGGCGGAAGCTGTCCGATGGGGTAAGCGCGGTGCGCGGATCAATACGATTAGTCCGGGGATCATTATCACACCGCTTGCAAAAGATGAGCTCACCGGTCCTCGCGGAGAAGGTTACCGTCGCATGATTGAGCTGTGTCCCGTAGGGAGAGCTGGTACTTCGGATGAGGTTGCCAATGTAGCCGCACTTCTCATGGGTCCAGAAGGTGCATTTATCACAGGAAGCGATTTTCTTGTGGATGGTGGAGTCACGGCTTCATATTTCTTTGGAGAGCTTGCTCCGTAAAGAACCATCTCATTGCGAGTTATCGATTTTTAAAGCGCTGCCACCGAGGGAAACATTTGAAGGGGAAGGAGGGAAAAACTTGTCTAGCTTGAAAAGCGCAGATTTAAGGATGGCAATCCTTATGTCAATGTTATGGACGGCAATTATTTATATTTCATCAGGAGGAGCAATGGCAGCAGACTATAAATTAAATCCGTTTACTCTGACCTATGACGGTGCGATTACCGAAAACGTGAAGGGCAACGTAAATATCCATCCGGTGACTTACCAACTGAATGGCATTTCTATTGCAGCAAACGTCTATACCCCTGCGAACTATAATCCGAATAATACCTATCCGGCTGTGGTGGTGGCTCACCCCAATGGTGGCGTGAAAGAGCAAGTTGCCGGTTTGTATGCTCAGCGTTTAGCTGAAGAGGGATATGTCACTGTTGCTGCTGATGCTGCGTATCAAGGCGCCAGTGGTGGAATGCCTCGCAATGTGGACAAACCCTCTAACCGTATAGAAGATATTCATGGCATGGCTGATTTCATCACTCAGTATGCTGGCGTAGATGCTAACCACTTAGGCTTGCTTGGCATCTGTGGAGGTGGCGGCTATTCCCTGAAAGCGGCCCAAACTGACAAGCGTTTTAAAGCAATTGCCACTTTGAGCATGTTTAATTCTGGACTGGTGCGACGCAACGGCTTTATGGACTCGCAAGTAGCCACTATCCAGGAACGCTTACAACAATCCTCTGACGCTCGTGCACAGGAAGCGGCCGGCGGTGCAGTTATTTATGTAGGTGATGCTCAATTGACGGATGAACAAATCGCCAAGCTCCCCTTTGATTTGTATCGTCAGGGCTTCGAATACTACGGCAAAACGCACGCCCACCCCAACTCCACGTTCAGATACACCATGAGCAGCTTGCTCGATTTAATGAATTTCGATGCCGCCAGCAATATGGATTTAATCAACCAACCCCTACTGATGATGGCGGGGAGCAAGGCCGATTCCCTGTACATGACCCAGAGTGCTTTTAAAGGGGCGACCAGCACAAAAAATAAGGAGTTATTCCTGATTGACGGTGCAACCCACATCGAAACCTATTGGAAACCGAACTCTGTAAATCAAGCCATGGGTACATTGATACGGTTCTTCGGTGGGACGTTGAAGCAAGGAGCCAACTTATGAATATCAAGTTTGGGAAGATAATCGTTGCGCTCACGCTTACCTTCGGCGGCCTGAGCCTCTCCTCCTGCGCAGTCACTCAGCGTAGCGGAAACGCCGCACCTATGGTTATCCAGGAGCAGGGCAGCTTTGCCGTCGGGGGAACGGTCATAAGTGAACCGGGCACTTTTGACCCTATAAAGCAAGGGGCTTACAACCCCAAAGGAGTCAGCCCCGCTGGACAAACGTTTCATGGCGATCATGCCTCTGTTTTCTACCAGATACCGGAAAACGCGCGAAAGCTTCCGCTCGTCTTCTGGCATGGCCACGGACAGTCTGCGAAAACATGGGAAACCACTCCAGATGGGCGTGAAGGGTTACAAAATATATTTCTGCGCAACAGATACTGTGTGTATTTGATTGATCAGCCTCGACGTGGTCATGCGGCTCGCAGCACTGAAGCGACGACGATTACCGCTACGCCGGACGAGCAATTGTGGTTTGGTATTTTCCGGCTCGGCGCCTGGCCGGATTTTCATGAAGGTGTTCAGTTTGCAAAAACCCCGGAGGCCTTGAACCAGTTTTTCAGACAAATGGTTCCAAATACAGGCCCTTATAATGCAGAAATTAATGTCGCTGCTGTTTCGGAACTCTTTAACAAGATCGGCAAAGGCATTCTCGTCACCCACTCACAAAGTGGTGGACCTGGATGGCGTACCGCACTCAAAAACGACAACATCCACGCCATTGTTTCCTTTGAACCGGGGGGAGATTTTCTCTTTCCGGAGGGTGAAGCGCCTGAGTCAATACAGCTTGCCGGGCGTACCGTCACTCCGCCCACGGTGCCCATGGCGGATTTTAAGCGGCTCACCAAAATCCCTATTATTGTTTTTTACGGAGATAACATCCCTAAACAGCCTTCGCAAAACCCGGGGCAGGAGCAATGGCGCGTATTCCTTGAGGTGGCGAAGGCGTGGCGAGATGTCGTGAATCGTCACGGCGGTGATGTCACTATTGTTCATCTGCCCGAGATCGGCATTCATGGCAACACGCATTTCCTCATGTCGGATCTGAACAATCTTGTAATCGCCGACCAGATGGCCAGATTTTTGGAGAAAAAGCGCTTGAACTGAGCTGAGGAGGAGCAGCATGGGTAAGATGATCACGAAAATTCTGGCAAGTATTCTTGTCCCAGTACTCAGCATCACAACCATTCCGGAGGCTCAGACCATGAATAACGGAGACTTGAACCCCAAACAGGAAAACATTGTCACCATTGCGGCCTTCACCGCCAACGGCGACTTACAGAAACTGAAAACAGCCCTGAATGAAGGGCTGGATGCCGGTTTGGCCGTGAATGAAATCAAGGAAATACTAGTGCAATTGTATGCTTACGCGGGCTTCCCTCGCAGTTTAAACGGGCTCACGACCTTCATGGGCGTTATGGAAGAACGACAGAAGAAAGGCACCAAGGATAGAGCGGGCAAGGAAGTAAGCCCTTTTCCTGCCAATAAGAGCAGTATTGAGCTTGGAACCGAAATTCAGACGCGCCTGGTAGGAATGCCGGTCACCGGTCCGGTATACACATTCGCTCCCGCCATTGATCAGTTTTTAAAAGGTCATCTTTTCGGAGACATTTTTGGGCGGGACAATCTGGACTTCCAGAGCAGGGAGATTGCCACAATTTCGGCTCTAGCCAGCATGGAAGGGGTAAACCCTCAACTTCAGGCTCATTTTAACGTTGGGCTTAACACGGGATTGACGGAGCCTCAAATGAGGAGCCTGATAACAATTATCAAGGCAAAAGTTGGCAAAAAAGAAGCCAATAATGCCAACGAAATATTAGGTAAGGTTTTGAGCCGCAGAACGAATTAGCCAACCTGCCTTGGGAGGACGAGATGCAACGGGTTCGTGACGGCTTGGATGCGGTGCGCTCCCGATCGGCCAGGTCGTGGACCAACCTGCAAAATTTAAACAGAAAGTGAAAAGTGGAAGTAATGTTACACCATAAAACTCCCTTGATTTTGATGGGGATGATTACCTTGCTCTTTAGTTTTATCAACATTTCGGAGGCAAAGGATATGTCTATAAACCAGAAAGACGTGAACGCTATGTCGTCTGCCGATGATGCTAAGGCAGTTAAAATAGCACGAATCGGCACACAAGCTTCGATCAAGGGGGCCGCCAAGAATTTCACCGGCGCGGTGCGCATCGACTCGCCATTCAAGGGATCCGATCCAGCGCATGTGAGTGGTGCGATTGTCACGTTTGAACCCGGTGCTCGCACCGCCTGGCACATACACCCGTTGGGTCAGACGTTGATTGTTACAGCGGGGGCGGGATTGGTTCAGCAGTGGGATGGTCCAATTCAGGAAATCAAGCAAGGCGATACCGTTTGGATCCCAGCAGGTGTTAAACATTGGCATGGAGCTACTGCGACCACAGGGATGACACACATTGCGATAGCGGAAACGCTCGAGGGTAAAGTAGTCGAGTGGATGGAAAAGGTCAGCGACGAACAATACCATACCGGGACTTTGGGAAAAACAGTCCCGACATCCAACTAACAGGGAGGAAAGAAATCATGCAGAACCGTAAACTTGGCAACAGTACTCTGGAAGTCTCGGCTCTCGGGCTCGGCTGCATGGGCATGAGCTATGGCTATGGCCCGGCTGCTGACAGGCAGGAGATGATCGCACTCATTCGGGCCGCTGTGGAGCGTGGCGTCACCTTCTTCGATACCGCTGAAGTGTACGGCCCGTTCACCAACGAGGAACTGGTGGGTGAAGCGCTTGTCCCCTTCAAAGGGCAGGTGGTCATCGCCACCAAATTCGGCATTACGATTGAAGACGGTAAGCAGATCCTTGACAGCAAACCAGAACATATCAGGCTATCGGTCGAAGGCACACTCAAGCGCCTGAAGGTCGATGCGATCGATCTACTCTATCAACATCGTGTTGACCCCAATGTCCCGATCGAGGAAGTGGCCAAAGCCGTACAAGATTTGATCAGGGAAGGGAAGGTCAAGTATTGGGGGCTTTCCGAAGCAGGCGTGCAGACGATCCGTCGCGCCCATGCTGTCTTGCCGCTCACGGCCATTCAAAGCGAATACTCGATGATGTGGCGGCAGCCTGAAGAAGAACTACTGCCCACGCTTGAGCAACTCGGGATCGGTTTTGTTCCGTTCAGTCCACTGGGCAAGGGATTTCTGACCGGAAGATTTGACAAAAATTCGACCTTCGCCAGTTCCGACTTCCGCAGCATCGTTCCTCGCTTCACCCCGGCAAATCTTGAGGCAAATCAAAACTTGGTCAATCTGATCAAAAAGGTTGCCGTAGGCAAAAATGCAACGCCGCCTCAGATCGCGCTTGCATGGGTGCTTGCCCAAAAGCCATGGATCGTTCCCATTCCCGGCACGCGAAAGCTGGACCGTCTGGAAGAGAATTTGGGAGCAGTGAACGTTGAACTCACAGCCGAAGAACTACGTGATCTCAACGATGCACTCTCAATAATTGAGATTTCGGGAGATCGCTATCCGAAAGAATATGCAAAGAGAACGGGTAACTAACAGGGGAAACCGCAATTGAATCATGGAGGAAAAGTGATGACAACAAATGTACTTGGTTACGCAGCACAGTCCGCAAAGGACGTTTTGGCCCCTTATCGTTTTGAGCGTCGCATTCTGCGTCCTGACGATGTGGCAATTGAGATTCTTTACTGTGGTGTATGTCACTCGGATTTACATAGCGCCCGTAATGACTGGGGCAACAGCATCTACCCGATGGTGCCCGGCCATGAAATTATTGGCCGGGTGATCAGCGTCGGACCGGATGTTACCAGCTTCAAACCGGGCGACCATGTCGGTGTCGGTTGCATGGTCGATTCCTGTCAGCATTGTGAGGCCTGCGAACAAGGGCTGGAGCAGTATTGCGTGGATTTCCCGACGCTCACCTATAACGCCCGTGATCGTCACGACAAAATGCCGACTTTCGGCGGCTACTCGGAAAATATTGTCGTGTCGGATAAATTTGTGCTGAGAATCCCTGATGGATTGGATCTCAAAGGGGCTGCGCCCTTGCTGTGCGCCGGGATCACCACCTGGTCGCCACTGCGTCACTGGAAAGTGGGCAAGGGCAGCAAGGTGGCGGTCATTGGTCTCGGCGGCCTCGGACACATGGCGCTGAAACTGGCGAAGGCGCTGGGTGCGCAGGTTACGCTGTTTACCCGTTCGCCTGGCAAAGAGGCCGATGCGCGTCGTCTCGGCGCTGGAAAAATCGTGCTCTCAACCGATGCAGCGCAAATGGAAGCCGTCAAAGGCCACTATGATCTGATCATCGATACAGTGCCGTATGTCCATGATCTTAACCCGTATCTGCCGACGCTGTCTTTAAACGGCACGCTGGTGTTGGTCGGGTATCTGGGCGGATTGGAACCACTCTTGAACACGGTGCCAATGATCATGGGGCGTAAATCGGTGGCTGGTTCGCTTATTGGCGGCATCGCCGAAACCCAGGAAATGCTGAATTTTTGCGGTGAGCATGGCATTACTTCCGATATCGAAGTGATTAAGATTCAGGACATCAATGAAGCGTATGAGCGTATGCTGAAAAGTGATGTGAAATACCGCTTTGTGATTGATATGGCGTCGCTGAAAGCTTGATGGCACACCTGCCGGCACCATACAAAAAGCGCGCTATTTGAGGAAGGCACGGGGATGAGGTTTCAATAAAAAACCGCTCATCCCCGTGATTGACTTTCGACGACCGCCGAAACGTTAAACGCCTCAGGAGCCCCCGTATCCGATGGTCACCTGACCATTTGCAACAATCACCGGAACCTTACGCAGGCCCCGGCTGTGCTTCAACATTTCTTCCATTTGGCTTGGGTCAAGCTGCACGTCATAATAGACATGCTCAGGATTCGCCTCCCGGGCGCGAGTGGTATGGGGTCAGCCGTGTTTTCCGTAAATAATTGTCTCATTCATGTTGTCCTTCTCCATATTTCATTATCAGGATGCATGATAACCTCATATTATCATGAACAGTTGAATCTTCCGAATCAACATCTTTCCAATCAAGCCGCCACCCAACGGCCACACCCTAAATTTTTATGGAACCGGCCTGATTTTTTCTGCCACCTGGACTTTAATTCAGCAACAGTTCGAAATAATTAAAATTTACAGGTAAAATTATCAGACCACAATGTGATGACGCTCTATGCGTATGCATGAAGGGCGAAATAACATCAAGCTCTGCTGCAAATGCCTTGCAACGATAGAGACAGTATACGACCAATAAATACAGGCCTTGTCAGATTCATCTACCGGCCATATATTCTAAGCAGGCAAGTAATTCTGGCCTTCTCACTGGATGCCCTACCATCGCCCCAAGGTGCGTACACATGGAGCCATCTAGTTCTGCCAGGATGAATAGGCTGAAAGAGTCGAGTCATCACTGACCTCTCAATGGTGTTTTTCGCTAGCAGAGGTAGGCGGGCAAACAGACATCCGCCACGTCAGGGTGACCCGGCTTTTCTTTATTTACTCCCCCGAAAAAAATACGCTTTAAAGCGCTAAGTGTCTTGCTGATCGCGGTAGATGAGCATACGCATAGCAATGCCAGACTGGATATCACTCGACGGAGTCGGGGTATCACCGTTCATCTTTCAGCAATATCCCCTTTGTTGGCTTCAGCTGGTTGAATACTACACCATTAATCGGCACGTTTTTTCATAAAGTTTGCTTTCCAATTGACGATAGAGTCTTTCACAAAGGAAGACAGGAGTGCGCAATGAAGAGAATCATTATGTTGGGAATAGTATTGGTGACAATACTTATATCTCTTGGCGGTTGTTATTGGCCGGGGCCTTGGCACGAAGGGCATGGTGGCGGTCACAGGGGCGGAGGATATTATGAAAGAAGGTAATCCCTAGCATCCACAGAAGCTGGTTAGGTCATAAACGCCTAAAGCAGTAAGAACTATCAACCCTGAAAGAGATCCCCGGTTGGCTTCGGCTGATCGGGGACTTTTGCTGCAAACTTCTCATTGCATCGTGTCGAATCCACACAACACAGGCGATCGGATAATGATATCAGCCCACAAAATCCACCGTTCCCCATTGCATCTACGGTGGGAATCTTCAAAATATTTTTCCTTCCAATGGGCGGGGAGAGGTTATGTCGCTGGCACCCGAGAGGGTCCATTGGGGATGCTGCTTGCCAGAGCCCTTCAGGTGTATCAATTTCGCTAGCGTTTCGTATCAATATAAGTTATAAGATAATTATATCTCCTCCTTAGGAGCAGCCCAAGCCCCTTTGCCGCTAACCTCCCCCGTTCGCGCAACAAAGGGGCTTTTTTTTCTACCTTTGCCCCCTCCTGGTTAACGCTCATTTCCCGCCGGGAGCGCACCTATTCTTGTCTCAATTGCTGAGTTTCTTGGCAATGTTGGCCACGTGAGCGCCCTGAAAACGAGCACCAGCCAACTCATTGGCACTTGGAACTCGCTCACCTTGGGTACCGGCAATGGTCGTAGCCCCGTAAGGTGAGCCACCGGTTATCTCGCTATTGTCCATCTGGCCAGCAAAGGCATAAGGAAGACCAACAACAACCATACCGTGGTGCAGAAGAGTAGTATGAAAACTCAGAATAGTTGATTCCTGCCCACCATGCTGGGTTGCAGAGCTGGCAAAAACACTTCCGACCTTCCCCACCAAAGCACCCTTCATCCAAAGCCCACCGGTTGCATCGAGAAACTGACGCATCTGGCCACACATATTACCGAAACGGGTCGGAGTGCCAAAAATAATTGCATCAACTGTGGCCAGATCATCAACAGTTACAATCGGGATATGTTCCATACTCTTTTGGGCATCTAGAGCGCCCATCGCGCTGAGAATATCCGCTGGCAACGTCTCTGGGACTCTCTTGATAACAACCTCGCAACCGGGAACTTCGCGCACCCCCTCTGCAATTGCTTCAGCCATTTTATAGATATGGGTGTACATGCTGTAATAGACGATTAGAATTTTACTCATGACGATCTCCTTGTGAAAATTGCTGATTTTATAAGGTTTCCCACTGCAATCAAACTCAATAATAGCACCATCTCATGCATGCATAGGTGCCGGATCCTGCCGCGCTCTCGGCAGAGTATCCAAAGTTCCGGCTTGATTCATTTTCACTGTAAACGTATGTTATGACTGTTTGCTGCATGATGCAAGTAGGCCCCATTTTATTAGGTACTTACCAAAAGGTAAGTAGTGTCAACACCTATAGGATAAAAAAGGAAGTACGCAATTCCCAAGGAACAAGTCGGGTGGCCGTTAGTTGTTAAACTAATAGGGAATAAACCATGAGTTATCAAGCTGTTCAGAAACGCAGGATAGAGACAGGAAAGATTGTAGCAATCTATGCACTGTTTGGTATCGCCTGGATATACGGGTCTGATACTGTGCTTGGTTGGCTGGTACATGATCCAGTCCTGATGGTTAAAATTGCTGTAGTTAAAGGTTCTCTCTTTATTCTCTGCACAGCGACACTCCTGTACTTCTTAATCAATCGTTTCGTTCAACAATTGGTTGCTGCCGAAAGTGGCCAGATAGAGAGCTTAAAAAACTATCAGGCAATTTTCAACGCAACAAACGAGGCCATCTTCATTCATGATGCTCAGGATGGGAGCATTGTGGATGTAAATGACCGCATGTTGGAAATCTTTGACTACAAGCGTGATGAAGCGCTCACCCTAGACATCGGTCAAGTGTCAGCGGGAACGCCCCCGTATTCACAGGCAGAAGCGGTTGAGCATATTCGCAGGGCTCTATCTGAAGGACCACAGGTTTTTGAATGGCTTTCACGTAGAAAAACAGGGGAGCTGTTCTGGTCTGAAGTTTCATTAAAACGAGTTACAACCCATGATTATGACAAAATCATAGCGGTCGTTAGGGATATAAGCGAACGCAAACAGGCGGAAGAGGTCATTACCAATTCAAACAAACTTCTCCAGACCATCATAAACACCGCGCCCATGAGCATCTTCTTTAAAGATAGAGAATTGCGCTATATGGGTTGCAATAACGCCTTTGCCAAAGATGCGGGGTTTGAGTGTCCGGAGGATCTGATCGGTAAAGATGATTATCAATTAGCATGGAGAGCGCAAGCGGAGTTGTATCGAACCGACGACCTTCGCGTCATTGAATCCGGTGTTGCCAAACTTTCCTATGATGAGCCGCAGACCACGCCAGCAGGGAATCAGATTTGGCTGCGCACCTCGAAGGTTCCACTCCGTAACGAGGCGAATGAAATTATCGGTGTCCTCGGCATGTATGAGGACGTTACCGATCGCAAACAGGTCGAAACGGTCAATAAGAGATTTTTGTTACGCCAGCGCGCTATATTGGATAATTTGCCCATGATGGCATGGCTCAAGGATACGGAGAGCCGCCTGGAGATGATAAACGAGCCGTATGCCAAAGCCTGCGGTCATGCGGTCGATGAATGCATTGGCAAGACCGATCTCGATTTGTTTCCCGAAGAAATGGCCAAGGGATATATGGCGGATGACCGTGACGTGTGTATCTCGGGCCTGAAAAAACAGGTGGAAGAATCGATTGCCACGCCAGATGGCATTAAATGGCACCTCACGTATAAAACTCCAATATGCGATGAACAAGGCCTGATTATTGGCACAGCAGGGATTGCTCAGGACATCACCGAGCGAAAGCGGGCGGAAGAGGCCATTCGCGAGAGTGAAAAAAAATGGCGGGCCGTTTTTGAACGATCTCCGGTCGGTATTATGGTGATGAACCATCAGACAGTCATTTTAGAATGCAATCAACATTTTGCCGATATCTTCGGGGTGGAACGTGAAAAATATATCGGCCTGAATCTTTTGCAAAACCTACCGGATGGTATTGTTCGACAGAATCTGATTGAAGCCCAAGCCGACGAAGCAATGCATTATTATGAAGGGCCATACACATCGATTCTCAGCGGTAAGGACCTCTACATCAATATCACCACCGAAAAGGTTGCGCCTGAACTCATCATCGCCATCATTGTTGACAGCACAGAGCAGAGGGAATCGGCCCTGGCGCAAGAAAAACTCCAGGCACAACTCTATCAATCCCAGAAAATGGAATCCGTGGCCCTGCTTGCGGGCGGAGTAGCTCACGACTTCAACAATATGCTGGGGGTCATCCTTGGGCATACGGAGATGGCCCAAGAACAGGTAGATCCGAATCTACCCCTCTTTAAGGACCTAGAAAAAATCCATAATGCCGCCGAGCGCTCCACCAATCTTACCCGGCAACTGCTGACCTTTGCTCGGAAGCAGAGTGTCTCGCCCAAAGTCCTTGACCTCAACAATACCGTGGAAGGGATGCTGACGATGTTGAGGCGACTCATTGGTGAAAACATTAACCTCCTATGGATGCCCGCACCGGGGCTGTGGCCAGTCAAGGTCGACCCGGCCCAGATTGACCAGATCCTGGCCAACCTCAGCGTCAACGCACGGGATGCCATTACTGATGTCGGTAAAATTATTGTTGAGACCGGAAACCGTACCTTTGACGATGCCTACTGCGCCGTTCACGCGGGCTTTGTGCCTGGGGATTATGTGCTGCTCTCTTTAACCGACAATGGTTGTGGCATGGATCAGGAGACGCTGCCCCACATTTTCGAACCGTTCTTTACCACCAAGGGTATTGGTGAGGGAACCGGCCTCGGTCTGGCCTCGGTATATGGTGCCGTTAAGCAGAATAAAGGTTTTATCAATGTCTCTAGTGAGCCGGGACAGGGGACGACCTTCTCAATTTACTTACCCCGGTATGTGGGCGATTCAGGCCGGACGCAGGCATTGGGCGCGACAGAACCTGCTGTACATGGCAATGAAACCATCCTGCTGGTGGAAGACGAGTTGGCGCTCCTGAATATGATTGCAACGATGCTCCACAAGTTAGGATACACGGTCCTTCCAGCAAATACCCCGAGCGAGGCAAATCATCTGGTCGAAATGCATGATCGAAAAATAGATCTGCTTCTGACTGACGTGATTATGCCCGAGATGAATGGCCGGGATTTAGCAGAACAGCTTCTAATAAACCATCCGGGGATGAAATGCTTGTTCATGTCAGGCTATACAGCCAATATTATCGCCCAACAAGGTGTGTTAAACCAAGGCGTTAGTTTTATCCAAAAAACCTTTTCCCAAAGAGAATTGGCTGCAAAGGTGCGGCAGGCACTGGATAGCGGAGAGGGAAAGGTCTCTTGACTTGTCCTATCCAGGTGATTGGGCTCCCCCAGTTTAACCTGCTGGATGCACAGGGAAAACCGGTCCGTTCGTTCATCGGAACTCTTGCAGCGAGGCCCATTAAGTTAATTTCTATCGGGGAAGGTGGTGACCATACTAATTGCACCTGCAGTCGGGTTCAGCCGCCAAGAACGGGAAAAAGCTGTTTGAGACCATTGGCAATGAATTCCACGCCCATCGCCGCCATGATCAGACCCATAAGCCGGGTTACAATGTTGATACCTGTTTTGCCCAGCAGTCGGGTAATGGTGGGGGCCAGGCGGAACAAAAGGGCGGTCAGGCATGCCAGAAGCACAATAGCGCCGAACAGATACACATAGTGCACAACAGACGTATAGCGCTGAGCGTAGAGGATAACGGTACTGATCGCTCCGGGGCCAGCCAGGAGCGGCGTACCCAAGGGGACGACAGCCACGCTGTCACGCTCAGCCGAATCGAGTTCTTCCTCTTTCGTTTGTTTGACATTACTCATTTTGGCGTTCAGCATGGATATTGCCATAAGCAAAATCAAAATACCGCCGCCGACCCGGAAAGACCCCACAGATATCCCGAAGAATCGCAGGATGGTCTCACCGCTGAACAGGACAACGAGGAGAATGATCCCCATGGAGATGGAAGCCATGGATCCGTTTTTGTTGCGGGTTACCTTATCCTGATTGGCGGTCAGATTAATAAAGATCGGGATCGTACCGACAGGATTGACAATAGCCAGCAGGGCAACAAAAAATTTAAGGTATTCGCCGATACTTCCTGCGTCCATAACTGCGCCTATAAAGAATTTTAGAAATGTTCTTGGGGTAAAATTGGCTGACCGAGCGTAAGGAGTCTTACGCCGCTAACTGTTGGTTATCTCGTAATGAATAAACACACCCCCGTGGGCCTCATCGCAGCTGCCGGATACGCACTTCGATACCCGACGTGTTTTTCAAGAGTTCCGTGAGCCTGGTGGGATCAGTCTCATTGTAGTGGTAAGGGTAAAGAATTTTCGGTTTGAACGCGTTGGCCGCATCGGCCACCATCTCTGGCGTCATCGTAGAGGGCACGCTCATGGGCAGGAAGGCGCAGTCGATTCCTTTCAGTGCCTTCATTGCCGGTATGTTTTCTGTATCGCCCGCCACATATATTCGTTTGTCGCCAAAGGTCAGCACATAGCCATTGCCAATACCTTTCGGGTGATAGGCTTGGCCGTTCTCTCGCATATGCACCATGTTGTAGGCAGGTATGGCTGTAACTGCAATCCCCTCCACTGTCAGGGTTTCGCCATTTTTCATGATCAAACCTTCCGGAATCTTTTCAGAACAGATGGGGGGAAGGATCACGACCGTATCTTTTTTTTGGACACTTTCCAGGGCTGCCATGTCGAAATGATCGTTATGATCGTGCGTAATGAAAATCAGGTCGGCCTTGGGCAGTTTAGTGTAATCTGCCATCTTGCCGTAGGGATCGAAATGGATGATCTTGCCGCGGAAGGTCATCATCAGTGATGAGTGGCCGATAAAGATGAGTTCCAAGTCACCAGCCGATGTCTTTATGACATCCCTTTTCACCACCTCCTGGGCGGTTGCCGTCAGCGCACCGATGGTCATCATTACCATGCAAGCTAATGCGATTTTCATATGGGGTGGTCCTCAGTAGATGGATAGACGTTACATGCAGAAGATAAAAATGTCGGATTTTTTTCTTAAGCGACTGAGGTATACCCTACCAAAGCATTATTACTTTGTATCGGAGAGATTGCGCCAAGTCGCCAGGAAATTGAATCCGCATTGGAAATAATCGAAACAAGAGAGAGATGATGCAACAACAACACCCACAGATCATTGCCCATGAATTGCAGATCAGGGCCGAGCAGGTACAAACCGTCTCTGCTTTGCTCGATGATGGCGCAACGGTTCCGTTTATTGCCCGTTATCGTAAAGAGGCCACCGGCTCTCTTGATGAGGTGCAAATCACCGCTATTCGTGATCGCAAGGGCGAACTGGCCGATTTGGAAAAACGTCGTTCCGCCATTCTGGCTTCGCTTGGTGAGCGCGAGCTCTTGAATAATGACCTGCAACAGGCGGTCAACGCGGCGGTTGATCTGGCCGCCCTTGAAGATTTGTACCTGCCCTACCGTCCCAAACGAAGAACCCGCGCGCAAATAGCCAAGGAAAAGGGGCTGGAGCCTTTGGCAAAAATGCTCTTCAGGCAGGATAAACAGCAGGTGGAGCCGGAAGCGTTTATCAATTACGAGAAGGAGGTGCCGACCGTTGAGGAGGCTCTGGACGGTGCCCGTGATATCATTGCCGAATGGATCAGCGAAGATGCTGCTCTCCGCGCTCGACTCCGATCATTTTTCCAGCGGAAAGCAATGATCACCGCAACCGTGGTAAAAAACCAGGAGGAGAGCGGCAGTAAATTCAGGGATTACTTTGCTTGGCAGGAGTCGGTTGGCAAGGTGGCAGGCCATCGATTGCTGGCCATGCTCCGAGGTGAAAATGAAAAAGTACTGAGCCTTTCGTTTCGACCTCCTGAGTCGGAATCGTTGGAGATCCTGCATCGTCACACGGTTCGTTCCAATGGCTTTTCCGGACAGCAAGTGGCCCTGGCTGTTGCTGAAAGCTATAAGCGGCTGCTCGCTCCTTCCCTGGAAAATGAGTTGCGGGGCAATTTGAAAAAACAGGCCGATTTGGAAGCCATCACTGTTTTTTCAGAAAATATGCGTGAATTGCTGCTGGCTGCCCCTCTGGGTCAAAAACGCACCATGGCCTTAGACCCGGGGTTTCGGACCGGAGCCAAATTGGTTTGTCTGGGCAGCCAGGGAGAGCTGCTCCATTTTTGCACCATTTATCCGGCGCTCTCCCAAAAACAACAGGAGGAAGCGGCGCAAACCGTGCTCCAGTTGTGCCAGCAATACCATATTGAAGCCATCGCCATCGGTAACGGTACCGCGGGTCGGGAGACAGAAGCCTTTGTTCGTGGACTAGAACTTCCGGCCGAAATGGTTATCACCATGGTCGATGAAAGCGGTGCTTCCATTTATTCCGCCTCAGACGTCGCTCGCGCAGAATTTCCCGATCACGATATCACGGTCCGGGGTGCTGTTTCCATTGGGCGAAGATTGCAAGATCCTTTGGCGGAACTGGTCAAGCTCGACCCAAAGGCCATCGGCGTCGGGCAATATCAGCATGACGTCAATCCAAAAGCGCTCAAACAAAGCCTGGAAGATGTGGTCATCAGCTGCGTCAATAAAGTCGGGGTCGAAGTGAACAGCGCCAGCAAGGAGCTCCTCACCTTTGTCTCCGGATTGGGGGAAACCTTGGCAGCCAATATCCTTGCATACCGCGGTGAACAGGGGCCGTTTACCGAACGACGGCAACTGTTACAGGTTCCGCGTCTTGGCAAAAAGGCTTTTGAGCAATGCGCTGGCTTTTTACGTATCCATGATGGTGCAAATCCTCTGGATCGTTCAGGCGTCCATCCGGAACGCTATGGCATCGTCAGGCAAATGGCCAAGGATTGTGGTTGCAGTGTGGCGGAGCTGATGCAGAAGGAGGCGCAGCGGCAACAGATCGAGCTCGATCGCTATGTTGATGAGGAGGTCGGGCTGCCCACTTTACAGGACATCATGGCCGAACTCGGCAAGCCGGGACGCGATCCCAGGCACGTATTTGAGGCCTTTGCCTTTGCGCAAGGGGTGAACAAGGTAGAGGATTTGGAGGAAGGGATGCGCCTTCCTGGCATTATCACCAATGTGACCAAGTTTGGGGCTTTTGTGGATATTGGTGTGCATCAGGATGGCCTGGTCCATATCAGTCAGTTGGCCGACCGTTATGTAAAAGATCCGGCGGAAGTGGTTAAGGTTCGACAACAGGTCCAAGTGCGTGTGCTTGAAGTGGATGCCAAGAGAGGGCGTATCGCGCTTTCCCTGCGTAATACTTGACGACGGTAATCATAGAGGAAGAGCCCGTCGTTGGCGGACGATTCCTCTATTATTGATTATTCAAGTACATATTGCAGCGTGTCAACTGCCCGCCAAACGTCTGTTCCCCCTTCGTTAACGAGGGCCTTCCACTCCATAATCACCTTGGTATCAATGATGGTGACCAGCACATAGCCATAATGGACTTCATCATGGTAGTCATTGACCACTTTATCACCTTCAGCATACTGCTGCGGCTGCCATTTGGAAAAGGGAGCGCCCCCCGAACCCGGCAGCACCTGATAAATGAGATGCCCAGCGCGGTCACTGACATGGGCCCGGTTGTAAAAATGATCATGCCCACAAAAATATATTTTAGCCCCAGCTTTGCCCATGCTGTCCCAAAATGCGTCGCGCTCTTGGGGGTGAGAAGCAAGCGAATCGGTGTGGGTGACGCGAAAAGCCGGATCATGTCCGTAAACAAAAATATGGGGCAGGTGGTTAGACTTGAACTCCGCATCCAACCATGCTTGATTGACCTTAAGGGGATTGACGTATTCATCCACACCGACAAAGAAAGCATTGTGGTGGCTGAAACTGTAGGTTAACCCCTTTTCACCTTCCGGGCCGTTTGCAGGAATCCATGGATCGTTAAAGGCCTCAAGGAAAGCGGCCTTGAGTTCTGGTAAGGAGTTAACCGTCGGATTATTCTTTTCTGTTGGCGGCCACGGGTAGTGTTCGTTGTTCAAGTAGGGACCGTTTTCATGGTTGCCCCGCACCGGATACACTTTGATTCCGGCGTCATAGACGGGAGCCATTGCTTTGCGCCAGGATATAAACTGATTGGAATACGGTGTATTGATAAAGCTATAACCGTTTACCATATCTCCTGGGACAATAACTAGTTCAGCCCCCTCTTTGACGATATCCCTGGCAGCTGAATTGACAACAGCTTCATGCACACCGCTTTTATCCAGATTCAAGGGATTGCTGTCACCGCGAGTATCGCACAGCACCGCAAATTTCCAAGGCCCAGATGAGTGCGCACTGGCGCCTGCTGACCAAATTGCGATAACAAAAAGCTGAATTACGGCAATGACCGTTAGCCAAACTGTTTTTCTCTTAAATGTCACTTGATTCAAAATCTCCCTCCTTTTGCATCCAGATGAACTCATAGGGTAACAAAAAAACAGCTCTGCACCGAGCAACCACACGAAAGATGCATCAAAATTTCAGATTAACAACTGACGCTCAGGCCCAATTCGCCGCCGTAGCTGGTTACTTACGAATTGCAGAACACCACCGTAGTCACGCCACACAGCATCACCAGCGGGGTGAGTGGTGCTGTTACCGTCCGGTCCTTGCCAGCCCATGCCCGACCCACCCGCCAGTGGCGCCATGAGCGATGGCGGTGACGATCACGTGATCGATCCCAGGGTTTCCGGTGGTATGATAGCGAAAATACCCGGTATCGAGGGTACTGTCCCCAAACACGATGAACTGATTGAATCCCGCCGCGCTCGTCACGCCGAAAGCGCTCAGGGTTATAAAGGAAAAAAGTGCGGCTGCATGCACAAATTGTTTCATGGTAGAGCCTCTTACACTATTCGGAGGTATTATTTCTGGAGCTTATCAAGCGACCCAAGGAATAATTATGTAATACATTGAAATATATATGTTACATAAGTATTTCATGAGGGTGTTTGTTTACGAGAAAATCAACAGCAAGAACCGAAATGAAGCTCACCAAGAAGATATCATGGTTACGGGGAAGACTCCATCGAAGTTTCATTCCTGATTCTGGAAGAATTCTATACATTGGAGCCTCTTGCAAAATGACAAGATTCTTTCCTGCACCCTGGGTGTCAAGAACGGAACAAATCATTTTTTCCTTGTCATTTCGGATGATAGCGAGAAATCTCGCCCTTTGAATCAAGATATTTCTCCCGTTGGTCGCAATGACACGGCATGCAAGCGTTCATTTTGCAAAAGGCTCTTGATCATAATTTAAAATTTTGAGGCCACGTGGCCACAAAACCGTATTCGTTATGTTCGGCGATTAACATCCTTGTAAATATTCCAAGAAGAATAAATCCATTAGAATGAGCAATGTTAAGATTTAGCTTGCTAATTTATTACGATTTATTGGATATTAAGTTTAAGAACTTTTTCCATGATAAGTCGGATTCTGATGCCCATGCCATTCACCTGCATCTCTTAAAAAAATATAATTGTAAACGGTTACAAAGGCAGCATCAGCTTATCCTGCACCCGATTATTTAATTTTATTTAAAATAATGACAGGAGACTGTCTGATGAAATTGCAAGTGAAGGCAGATATTAAAAAAAACAGAATATATTTTACTTTTGCAGGCAAGGTGTCGAAGCAAGAAATGGAAATTCTTTATACCGATACAAGATTTTGCGTTGCTGACATGAAACCTGGATTTGACGTTATATCAGATTACTCTGACTGCTTCATGCTGTACATATCAGGAATTTCACCATTTAAAAAGATAATGAACTATCTCATAACAAATAATGTTGGTGAAATTGTTCGAGTTGTAAACAAAGGAAGCTTATTATACAAACAAATTACAAATTTGTCGTCAATAATATGCGGATATAAACCAATTTACGCCTCATCTCTTGAAGAGGCAGAAGAAAAACTTAATTTATCAGTAAAGCGTAACGGAATACGTTTCAATGTAAAACATCTACATGCTGAATATTTATGCAACGGCAATAAAAAATCAGGTGATATTGTAAATATCTCTACAAGCGGATGTTCAATATCGTCTAAATTATCAGAACTGTTGATCGACAAAGATGTTTTGATAAAATTTTCGTTAAATAAAAAAGACGAAACCATGGAAAATTTTGAAATACAATCAAAAACAATTAGAGTTAATGACGATACATTTGCTGTAAAATTTAAAAATATCAGCAATGAGCAAAAAGAACATTTGTGGCAGTGTCTCATTCTCGAATCACAACGGGGGTTGTAATCCAACACTAATATTCATAATACTCCTCTATCCTTGAGTCTTTTTCGGTGAACTTCGGTTCTGCTCCGGAAGACAATTTTGGCTCTTCTTAAAGGTTATCTCACAACCAGCGTTATTGGTTTTACTCTTCAAGTAACTAAAAGATATTATCAGTTACATATCCCCCTCCCCGTCGGGAGGTAAGATATGTACGTTTCGTATTTTACACAGACAAATGCCCCGCTTCATTAAGGAAGCGGGGCATTTTATTTAAACCAAATAGCGAGATTCTCGAACCTATCTCATTGAGCGGAATACTTGCTCAGATTTTCAACCGCCTTCAAACCCGCTGCTTTCAGCTTTTCGTTGTCTTTTGCCATTAGGCCCATCGATACAGTCACATAATAACTACCCTTCAGGATATGAAGCCCCGGAGGGGCCAAGAAGTTATCATCACCCACACCGTCAATCTTAACAGCATCTTTGCAAGCACTCTTTGTTGCCTTGTAAATAGATTCTGGTGTGTTCCCATTGTTTTTGTCCATATAGGCAGCCTGAGTTAGCCCAACCTGCAATAAAGCCCCATCCTTTTCATACACGCACAGCTTCAAACCTACTCGAGGTTCTTCTTTTACGATGCACTCCTCGAAACTGGCACCTGTCAGCGCCTTGGCATCTTCCCTGGTGATTATCCTTGCAGGCTCAATTATTTTACCCCCGGCGCTGACTGCTATATCCTTCGGCTTGCTGTCACATCCGCAAAGCAGGTTGAATGCAAGCATCATGCAGGTTGTAACCAAAAGCATCCTCTTCATTCGACACCTCAGATTTTTTGAAATAACGCCTCCCTACGAATACATGTATTGTAGGAATCATTGATTCACTTTTTTATTTAAGCCCAAGAATCTCACACCTTCTGAAACAATCCATCGCATGGTCATTAACCATTCCTGTCGCCTGCATATGCGCATAGCAAATCGTAGATCCAACAAATTTGAACCCCCTTTGCCGCAAATCCTTGCTCATCGCATCAGATTCCTTACTGGTTGCAGGGTAATCCGATAATATCACCAAGTTGTTATTCACTATCGGTTTCCCTGCCACAAATCGCCATATGTAGGCGTCAAAACTACCAAACGCCTCCTGGACAGCCAAAAAACTCCGGGCATTGCCAATCGCAGCCAGTACCTTGGCCCTGTTGCGAATAATGCCGGGATTGGCAAGCAATTCCTGCACCTTTCGATCGTCGTAGTGGGCAACCTTTTCCGGATCAAAATGGTCAAAGGCCATGCGATAGTTCTGACGTTTTCGCAGTACTGTGTACCAGCTTAATCCGGCTTGAGCGCCTTCCAGTGTAAGAAATTCGAACAGAAGACGGTCGTCATGCACCGGCACCCCCCATTCCTTGTCATGGTATTCGATGTAGTCCGCCTTGCTCAGGTCAACCCAGGGACAGCGACATTTTTCAACAATTTTTTCCATTTACAGAGGCTGTTCAGTGAAATTTTGGTTTTACTCAAGATAGTGCCAAGCAAGAGCAGTACTCTACTCGTCTTTGCGCCATGGATACTCAAATTCTCATTCAACTAACGCCAAACGGATACGATATTTGAAAGAAAAAAACTATAACTGGAATCGAGGAGGGCAAGGTCGGAAACTATCTGGGGGGCAATTTTCACCGCCGCTTGACACCAAACCTAGCTTACCTGCGCAGGTCTCAATGGCCGCAGCATTTCTTGAATTTATTACCACTACCGCAGGGACACAGGCAATTTCTTCCTACTTTTTTGGTTTGACACCCTACCTGTGGGACATCTTCCGTTATCTCGCCTGAGACATAAAGCCATTGTCCGGCTTCTTTAACAAAACGACTCTCTTCATGGAGCTTCACTATGGTATCGCGAGACAGTGCGGTTGCTTTAAATTCGACAATACCCTCATTGTCATCCTCCTGACCTTTCTCCGTTCGGATAATCTCCAGACCACACCAACCCGGAATCGTATCAGCATCTAGAGCAGGAGGTCTGGTAGAGGGATGCCAAGTTCGTAACAAATAGGCAATATCACCGGCAACGTAGGCACTATAACGTGACCGCATCAATCCTTCCGCTGTAACAGCTGCGGTTTGGCCGGAAAGCAAAGCTGCACAACACTCCGTATATAACATACCAGAGTTACAGGGACATTGTTTGCTATCAGTCATGGCTTGAACAACAGAAGATAGTTTTATCGCCTGTTTCCTCTGGAAAAATTTTGGGGGACCTTGACATTAGAACCAGAAACACTTGATCCAAAAGAGCTACCTTGCTTCCTGCACCTTCCTGAGACGTGTTCAAAGGAAAAGATTGTGCTCACCATCGTACCAATCTTGCAACCAAGGGTAGCGGGGAAAGGAAATCACGAGGGATTCTGCTTCATTTCCAACAGAAAAACCAGTATCGTGAAAATATATTATATCAAACAATTATCAATAATTGCAGCCGTCGATCATCACAAGCTTAAAATGACCCTATTGAAATTTCCCTCCAAGCATAACAATTTCCCGTTATTTAATGACATTTTCGAGGATGGCTACCACATTTTCAATCTTGAGAATGCAAAAATACCTGATTATTACCCCCATAAATTCCCCGATTATCCTGGCGTCAATCTCAAGGATCTGAATGCAGGTGATGTGATTACGATCAAAGTCTTTTTCAGGGTTGGTTCCGGGGAAAATATCCGAGCTGATGACGAGTACCTAGACTTGGAGGTGGAGTTTATTGCAGATGATACAGTCTGTGGAGTGGTACTGACAACATTACCAAAAGGGCTGCCTTTAGAGACGGGCAGTTCGATCGAGGTTTTTCAAGACGAAATTCTCTACAAATCCGAAACAACAGAAAATTGAAGGTATGACAAAAGCCTCGGAAAAACCCATCATAGATGGCGACAGAGTTTTCAAAGCCACAAATGTCAAAAAGATACACCCGGTGGCCCTCGGTCTGGCCAAAAGCCTCGCTAGTGTTGCTATGCTGAGATTTATCAAAATTTATAACGACAGGCTCTGTGCTTCCAATCTGCTGAGCACTGACGGGAAAAAAGAACCCCTCGTAGAGACCAACAGGAAAGACACCGTCGGTGTGGAAGTACTCATTGATCCAGCCTTTAAAACCGTCCAATTTTTCGCTATCGCATCATTCAAGAAAGGTAATGGCAGAAAGATAGTGGCAGCCGTTGTCGATGCTACACCGGCAGACTGGTCGCTGGTGGTGGTCATGGACTGGAGTGGCGGTTTTTGGGAAAAGATGGTGGAGGAGTACCCGCGAATTGTGGTTTTTTAAGTGCTGGGGCTGGCTGAAATATCTAGGGTGAAAACTATGAGCCCCTCCCATGTGGCTGACAATGCCCACACCGGCGAATCTTAGTCCAGCACCTCTCTGATTTTAGCGGCCAAGTCTTTCACAGTGAACGGTTTTTGGATGAAATGCACCCCCTCGTCGAGTACACCATGGTGGGCGATGACGTCAGCAGTGTAGCCGGACATGAACAATCGTTTGAGATTAGGATAAAGGGACAACAGTTTTTTGGCCAGATCTCGGCCATTCATCTCGGGCATAACCACATCAGTCATCAGCAGATGGATGCTACCGGCATGCTCCCGTGCCAGACAGATGGCCTCGCCCGGGGTGGCGGCTGGCAGGATGGAGTACCCCAGGCTTTTGAGTATTTCCATGGTCATCTCAAGGATCATGGGCTCGTCTTCCACCAACAAAATGGTTTCGCGACCGCGCGCGACCGGTTCCCCGGCATCCGTTTTCGCCATCTTCTCTGCCTTGGTCGCGTGGCGGGGCAGGTAAATCCTGAAGGTCGCGCCCTGGCCGGGTGCGCTGTCGACATTGATAAAGCCGTTGTTCTGCTTAACGATGCCGTACACCGTCGCTAATCCCAAGCCGGTTCCCTTGCCCATCTCTTTGGTGGTGTAGAAGGGCTCGAAAAGGTGAGCAAGCGTCTCGGGGTCCATACCGCAACCGTTGTCGCTCACCGTCAACACCAGATATTCGCCAGGGATAACGCTCGCATGTGCGGCGCAGTACGCCTCGTCAAAGGCTGCGACGTCTGTTGCGATGGTGACCTTGCCCGTATTACCAATGGCGTCGCGGGCGTTGACGCACAGATTCGCCAGTACCTGATCGATCTGTGACGGATCCATCTTGACCGCCCCCAAGTTCTCCCCAGGCAGCCAGACGAGATCGATATTCTCGCCGATAAGCCGCATCAGCATGTTCAGGATCACTTCAACGGTCTCGTTCAAGTCGAGTACTTTGGGGGTAACGGTCTGTTTGCGGGCGAAAGTCAAAAGTTGCCGCGTCAGGTCGGCAGATCGTTCTGCGGCTTTGCGAATATTTTTCAAGCCGGAAAAAAGTGGGTGGGTTGCGTCCAATTGATTCATGGCCAACTCTGTGTGCCCGAGAATCACCCCGAGCATGTTATTGAAATCATGCGCCACGCCCCCTGCCAAGCGCCCCACGGACTCCATCTTCTGAGCCTGGGCCAGCTGCTGTTCCAAATTCTTTTTTTCCTCCTCTGCCCGCTTACGTTCAGTGAGGTCGATAGTGTACCCAGCCAGGAAATTTTTCCCTTCGAGCAGAATCGGAAACTTGATGGTGGTGTAATAGCGATCGTTCAACTCCTCATCCTGACAATAAATCTCGCCACGGGAAACGACCAGCCAATCGTCAGCAGTAATTTTGGCAGCGAATTCAGCCGGGAAAAGCTGCTGCATCGTCTTGCCAGCCATTTGCGACCCAGGAATGCCGATCATATCTTGATAATTCTCGCTGGCTTTCAGGACGCGGCTTTCGGTGGGGTCAACCTCCTTTATGTAGGCATAAATGGGCGAGTGCTTGATGAAGGATGCAAGCAACTCGTTCGATCGCCGCAACTCTTCCACTGCCCGCTGGTGCTCGGTGATATCGATGTTGATGCCGAGAATACCCAGGATCGCCTCTCCCTCGCGGATAGGTGCCACAATTTGGTGAAATTCCCGCTGCTCCCCGCTCTTGGTGACAAAAGCGCAATCCTCAGAGATCATTTCCCCCTCAAGGACTCGGCTATTATTCGAACTCCAGCGCTTCGCAGTCTGGGCATCAAACGGCCCGTCTGATTGTGGGTCCAACGCCAAGTCACCCCAAAAAAGAACGGATTGGTCGCTCTGCATGATGATATTCTGCCTGGTGTCGCGCGCCCAAAAGTCGAAGGGCAGGTTGCGCAGTATGGCTCTCAGTAGAGCGTCCTGGCGCGCGATGACCTCCTCGGCCTGTTTTCGCTCTGTGATGTCACGCACACTGGCGATGACTCCGTTGATCGCAGGTTCGTTCAGAAAGCTCTGGGCAATGGCCTCGGAAAAAACCCACTCCCGAGTTTTGTGGATATGTCGATACTGGACGGTGACGGTTTTATCGGGATGTTCGATAGCCTCGTTCCAGGCTGCCGTGATTCCTTGCAGGTCTTCTGGATGGATGAGCGTATCAAGCGATCTTCCCTCCAATTCGGTTATTGGAAATCCCGTAATTCTCTCCGCCGCTGGACTTACATACCTTTGGCTGCCGTCGGCGTTGACGATGACCAAGCTATCCGAGGAATTCTTAACAAGAAAATGCAGCCGTTCCTCGCTCGCACGTAGCGCATCTTTTGACAGTTTATTGTTAGCGCTCAGGCGAGCAATGAGAAAATAGAGCAGAACAGAGGTGGTGCCAATGAACAGCAGCCCTTTGAAAAGGGACCATTTTGTCAGGACCTCTGGGTTGTGGACAAACCACCCGAGTGCCGTATCAGAAAAATAAATCCAGGTACACCCAAATATGGCATAGATGAGGACTATCCTGCTTATTTCTTGGTTTTGTTTCATACACGACGAGGTGTTCCGGAATTTTCAAGCATTGCTACCCTGGCACAGGCAATCTTTTGCCCCTTCATATAGCGCTTCCTCATAATTTCAAGCCCAGGTTTTCGATTCAGAAAAATTGGGCTTACTGTTTTTTTCCAGTAGGCCCCTTTTTCGTAACGGTCATCTCACACTTGTCGCAGTCAAAACCTAATTCATAATTACCTGTATTGTCGGCAATGGTCAGAGGTTCAGCGAGTGTATTGCGCTGCGTTTTTGATTTCGGACACATTCCCAACTGCGCTTTTATGCAATACTTTGTCGTCATCAAAGCAAAGCCTTTGCCATCGCCAGCCCGAAGAAGATGGGGGGATATGTGCTGTACGCCGTGATGCAGGTAAAACGCTTCTGCTTTTCTATTGGCGATGTTATCAAAGTGATCCACTTGCGTGGCAGGCCAGGGATAATCATTGGAACTGCGCTGTTGGGTATCTGAGGTGTACGATGTCAACCGCACCTCCAGATGGCCGGCAAAGGCCCTTCTGCGTAGGTCATTGAAAACAGCGGAGGGGAAAAACAGGTCAGGGGATAGTTCTAAAGAAACATCACCTACCGAAAAAACCGTACCACCACTTTTTTTGAGTTGTTGACGAGCCATAGCTTCAATGGTTCCAACATTTATTGCCTTCTCTTTTTCTGCGATGATCGTTGTTGTAGATACAATGCCATCCTCGTCAATAAGATGTAACTGCAACCCCTCAACAATTTCCACCAAGGTCATGTGGACAACAATCTTTCGACAGAGCTCACTTTGTTCGAGGCGTTTATTAAAGGAAGTGTCTGAATTTCTGAACATTTCCGAGCCTACTGGCAGATGCAATTGAGCCGTACCATCTTTTGGGTAAATTTTTCGACCTTCAACACGATTCACCTTCACGCCAACAAGTTCGCTTTTCTGATTAAAAAAGCAAAGTCCATCACCATTGTGAACGGCTTCCTCCCCTTCAAGGGTAAAACATCGTGCATCCATTGCAGCTACGCGGCCGAGTATTTTGCCAATGGATTTAGGGCTACGGAGTTCTCCCACCACATTTCTCCGTTTATTGAGAAAGTAGTCGGTTTGTCCACGACTAAATGACCGCGAAGGGTCCGGAAGAAATCCAAAGTAGCATCGCCCTGACGACGCACGCACCAAATCATCTTGCGCATCAATGATCGCATCAAGGGCCAAACGGTAGGTCGCTGTCACATTTTTCACATAGTTTGCATCTTTCAGGCGACCTTCGATTTTAAACGAACTTATCCCTGCATCAATCAGTGCCTCAAGATGATTCGACAGATCCAAATCTTTAAGACTAAGCAGAAATCGATCTTTCTCCAGAACCACTCCATTGTTGTCCTGCAGCGTGAACTTATGACGGCAAAATTGGGCGCACTGCCCCCTGTTCGCGCTCCGGCCAGCCATAACTTCACTGATATAACACTGGCCGCTATAGGCAACACAAAGAGCCCCGTGCACAAAAAACTCAAGAGGAACCGAGGTCGCAGCGCAGATTTCCTTTATCTGGGCAAGATTGAGCTCCCGTGCGAGGACGACCTGGGCAAACCCCACATGTTCCCAAAATTGCACCTTCTCCACGGTCCGGTTGTTCATCTGGGTCGAACTATGGAGTGGAATGGGGGGCAAATCTGATTCTAAAAGACCGACATCCTGAATGATAAGGGCATCAGCTCCGAGTCCGTACAATTGATGACAGAGCGCCACCGCCTGGTCAAGCTCATCGTCATGTAAGAGCGTATTCAGTGCGACATAGACTTTCGCGCGAAACTGATGTGCATAGACCACCAGTTTTTCAATATCGGCAAGACTGTTGGAGGCAGCGGCTCTTGCGCCAAACAGAGGGCCACCAATATAGACCGCATCAGCACCATGGTTTATGGCCGCAATTCCACAGAGACTATTTTTAGCAGGAGCCAGCAGCTCAATTTTTCGTAAAATCATGACCGTTTTTCTGCTTAAAATCCTTATCTATCAAAATGATTGAATACGATTATGTGGAACAAGACTTCTACCTCAGGCCAATCTACACCTCAAACGTCGTTTCAGGTACAAGTAGGAAAGTTACAACTTAACATAACCAGAAAAGCCAATTCGTGAAGTCAGGGATCGATCTTTGCTATTTGGAAGGATTGTTACTGACCGGCCTCTATCCACCTAAAAGAACTCATGCTTTTTAATTTGTTAAGCTGTTTTATGCACAGATTTGTGTAAGGAACCAAACAAAAGGTGCATCTGGATTAGTTAGGAATGCTGTAGAGTTGTTCTTGCAGGGTAAGCTTGTGAACAGCGGATATATTTGTCAGTCTCACTATTATGATCCAAATCATGTCTGTCAGCACTGAAAGTTAATTGACCTGCTGATTGGAAGAATCTAAGGAAAGATTGGGACGGGGTATTGAATTCATGCAGTGATGGGCACAGGATACCTTCAAGGCACGTACACCGAACGAGTTACTTCGTAGATAAAACGTTTGTATAATTGTTCTTTGAGTTCATCCTCAAGGTTGGTAAACTTAACAGCAAACATGTTTTCACCAGCTCGTACAACAGACGAGCTTAGTGTAAATACAGATGGAAGAGTTTCATGTTTGTCGAAATTTAATGTTATTAATGGTTTTGATCTAGGTGATAATTTTATAGTAGGTGATTCAATGGCGCAACCACTTGTTGATATATCTGTTACAATCCCCTTACCAATTTTCTTACGAACTTCATACTCAAAATTCAATTTATGAATACTAAACCTAATTATTTTCCTTCTAAATATAGATTCTAAATTTTCTAAAGCTTCTTTGAAATTTTTTGCATATATAGGTTTATAGCAATTTACTTTTTCTGATAATCTTTTTACCTGCTTAGAACTAATGTTATAATCATCAATAATGCGAATCATTTCACCTGCTCTGTTAAGGATGATATGATCAATCATTTTTTTATATATCGTCAACCCTGCCAAATGCATGAAGCTGCACTGAGAAAGATCATTAATAACTTCGAACCCTCGCTTAAGTTCCGCAACACAAGATCGAACATCTACACAAAGTTTAGTTATTGATTTTTCGTCTACATGCCCCGCCATTGTAATGATTAGTCTATTTTTTTCTATATCGATTGCTGCTTTACATCTAGGTTTTGAATCTATCATCCTTCCACCTATTTCCCGGTTTTTTTTGGGGGAAAAGTTAGCGCACTGGGGGGCGCGAAATTTCTTCGCTTATCTTGCATGCTACTTTTCAGTAAAGTCATTATACTACAAGAAGCCTTCTTGACCTCATTTTATTGAATATTAACATGGCCGTTACGGTAATAATGTTCGAAAATTAACTAACTCATAAATATGAGTTAGTTTCCAAGAGAGGATAACAGGGCCAGGTTATTGTCGGTTGCCCCGTAAGTGGGTGGAAAAAAAGAAAGTGTAGTGAGGAGTTATGTCAAGTGTCCACGGACAGGAATGCAATAGGAGTTGCCGGAGAGGGAGTCTATATTTCGAAGAAAAAAAACGGCCTTGATTATGCAAGGCTAACTCTTAGAATTGGTTATTATCAACTAGGAGAATGGTCATGATTTCTGGAATCCAATCTGCTCTTTCAGGTTTGCAGGCTTATTCTTTGGCAACTGAAGCCACTGCCAATAATATCGCCAATGTGAATACGAACGGTTTCAAAAAAGACAGGGTCACTTTGTCCGCTCACCCCCCTCAAGGAGTCTCTGCTACTGTCGATAAGATCACTACTACAGGTGATTACGCAATAGAATCGACTAGCCAAGGTGACCAGATGGTAGAGCAGTCAAACGTTGATATAGGTCAAGAAATGACTTCACTAATGATCAATAAAGCTGCTTTCAGTGCTAATATTAAATCATTACAGGCATCCGATCAGATGATGCAAAGCCTGCTCGATATTAAAGCATAACTGGCAGTGATCTACATCATTGGCCTATTGGAATATGCCTACGATGGGATTCAAAAATGAAATTAGAATTACCGGGTTGTAACAAGGGGAGGCTATCATGAGTATCAACGGATTGGGCAGCGCTGCCTATAACCAGATGTTTCAGGCACCACCACAAAAGAGTGGAGGCCAAATTATTCAGCAGCAAACAACCGTGGCGCAAGGTCCCTCCGAGGAAAGCAAAGAAAGTTTCCCCCAACAGAATCAGGAAAACGAGGGGATGGAGCCGAAATCAATCAACTTATACGCCTAATACCATCTGACAGCCTACAATAAATCGGAATCACAAGGCAGAGCTTAACGGCTCTGCCTTTTTTTAACACTACGCAGCCCTGGTGGATATGCAAGGGGCCTCTACGGGAACATTTAAACCTGCCCCCCCGTCAGTTGCAAATACAGCCCAGGTGCGGTTCTGTCCGCTTTTTCAAGCTAAGCGTATACACTGAACTATCACCGTCGGAATGATGGAACCCAACCTTCCTTCATTCCCTCCTAGATTATCAGCAATCAACGGTATGCTTTGATAACGTGACCCTAAACGTTTAAACTTTTTTCGAATTAATCATTTCATCGTAGTATTCTGGGTACAGTTTTTGAGTGCATTCCGGGCAGATACCGTGAGAGAAATCAGCTTCTGAATGATCTCTTATATAATTCTCGATTTGGGTCCAGTACCCCGCATCATCTCGAATCTTTTTACATGAAGAACAAATTGGAATTACACCCTGCAATGTTTTTATTGTTTCAAGAGAGTGTTGCAATTCGCAAATTAGTAATTCACGTTCTTTTTCTAATTGTTTTTTTTCAGTTATATCTCTAAATGCTGTAGCAACTGACACAATCTCTCCATTTTCAAAAATAGGGCTAGCAATAACTGATATTGGGAATATCTATACCATCTTTTCTCGTAAAATATTCATCAGTTGATGAATATATTTTTCCAGTTTTCATAACACCAATCATTTTGCAATCTTCGATTGGCGTTGGAGTTGAATTGCTCTTATGATGGACAAGATCATGAACAGACTTATCTTTCAACTCTTCAAATGTCCATCCTATAAGGTTCTCAGCCTCTTTATTCATGAAGCTGAATACTCCATTTTTATCGATTACATATATTCCCTCAGCTAAGCTTGAGGTAATATTGTATAATTTTTTTTCATTTTTCAGTGCTGATTCTTCTGTTTTTTGTAGTTTGAGTATATTCACTGACATTGAATTAAAAAGGGGGATTATCATTATCAATCCAGTCAGCATCAATATAGAGATGAGGAGAGCTATCAATTCGATAGACAAGTCGATAGGAGGGATTTGTTTCGTTTGAATAAGCTTAACAAATGAAATACTGCGCCTGATAGCCATTAAAAAAATGGCCAGAGAAATCAACCCCCATGAGATAGCTTTTCCAGTTACATTCATCAGCCTCAATGCTACAAAAGCAGCGGCGAACTGCAGCAACGCTGAAACAAAAATTATAATACCGCCTATCATAATGATGTTCCTTCTCTAATCACACTGACAATCCAGCACAAAATGTATGCCATCCTTTTGGGAGAAGTTCCTATAATTCAGTGTATCAGTCTAGCTAGCCAAATCAATCAGTTTTATTGAAAATAAAAAGCAATGGGGTTAGGCAGTATTAAAACCTGATTTTTATCTGTTGCAAATTACGGCTCAGGCGTAGTTGAGGTGGTAGGGAAAAGAGCCGGCCTTCTTTGCGAACGAATCGGGGTGCGGTATCAAATGATCGATACCGAAAGGAAGGCATACCCAATATCCCTGTTATGTAGATTATTGCAAGTATCCAGGACCGGATACTATTCTTGGCGAACACGCGGAAAATCAGCGCGGCAGAAAGAGTATGAATTTATGCTTCCCGTTGTTCAACGGGCCCATGAAATATCTAAGGCGACATATGGGGCTCGACGGATCTCGGAAGAAGTCGAGGCTCACGGAAAGCCCTGTGATCGGGTCAAGGCAAAGACCCTGATGGGGTTAGCAGGAGTTTCTGCGAAACAGAAAAGGAAATTCAAAATAAACACTGACAGTAAACATAACCTGCCGGTTGCGTAAGCTTCCCTAAATGATAGACATGTCAAAAGTAGAGTTTTCTGGCACAATGCACCCACCAGGAGGCTCTGATGAAAAAGACACGTTTTACCGAGAATCAAATCATCGCCATTCTTAAAGAAG
>TBL_comb47_HYPODRAFT_10000517_pt1 | contig 51448 bp, 48 predicted proteins | sample TroBogypolimnion_40_FD_10682 | JGI IMG/M metagenome (IMG submission 10682)
AAACTGTAATTAAATATATCCGGACTTCCAGGCTCAACTGTCCCTGGTTCGGGATCGATATCTGTCTTCAGGTTCTGATTGCAAAAGGCAATCAGATTGCCTACCGAGGTTGGATTGGCATACCAGTCGCCGCCGCCATTGTATTTCAGTAGGGCAATTTTCACCGAAGTTGCCTGTGAAAAGACCATCACTGGTAGAAAGAATACTATGAAAATTCCAAGCTTCCTCATGTCTTTTTATTTGTCCAAAGATAAAAATAAAGCATGGTTTCTGCAGTCTGCACAATTTCAATTTAAAGCATAGGTGTTTTTAGTAAATATTTACCAAATTTGTTGAATCAATAAAAGCAGATAAACTGAAGTCGCTATCCAGTGTTTTGATTGGATGAATAAGGAAGCAACTCAAATATACAAATTACCGAAATGAAAAGTTTTACTACCCGATCGTTGAATATACCTTTCCCAAAAAAAGATCCGCACAATGCCCTGGCAATGCCGATATACGAATCGGTGGCTTTTGATTTTGCTTCGGCAGAAGATATAGCAGCCAATTTTAGGGGTGAATTACCTGCACACACCTATTCACGGACAAGTAATCCGACTGTTGAATACTTTGAGACCAAAGTCAGGACATTAACGGGAGCTCATCAGGTGCTCGCACTGTCTTCAGGAATGTCAGCCATTTCGGTCACTATGCTGGCAATCTGCAAACAAGGGGACAATATCATTTCAGGAAACCATCTTTTCGGACATACAGTAGCACTATTCGAACAAAGTCTTTCAGCCTATGGACTGGAAACACGATTTGCAGATACAACCCGACCTGATGAGATCGAACAGCTAATTGACGAAAAGACCCGTGCCATCTATTTTGAAACAGTTACCAATCCGCAACTTGAAATTGCAGACATTAGCCGGTTAGTTGAAATTGCAAACAGGCACGACATATTATTGATTGTCGATAGCACTATCACTCCTCCTTCAGTATTCAACTCGAAAAAGTTGGGAGTCCACATTGAAGTCATGTCAGCCACTAAATTTATATCGGGTGGAGCTACTTCAGTTGGCGGACTAATTATTGACAATGGATTATATAATTGGAGTAAGAACCCAAACTGTGGGTCAGCTTCGGATAAATTTGGCAAAGATGCCTTTATTGCACGCTTACGGAAGAATTATTACCGCAATTTTGGCATGCCGATGACTGCACATACGGCAAATTACATGATTGCGGGACTTGATATTCTTGAATTGCGAGTAGAGCGTTGTTATCAGAATTGCATGAAGTTGGGCGAATTCTTCAAGAATACTACAAAAGTGAAACAGGTAGATTATCCGGGGTTAAAGGATTCAACATATTATGATTTGGCAATTAAACAATTTGGTGGTATTCCGGGAACAGTAATGACCTTTGATCTTGAAAGTCAGGATGAATGTTTTCGTTTTATGAACAAGTTGAAGATTATCCGCAGAGCCACGAACCTCAATGATAATAAATCATTGATCATTCATCCGTATTCAACCATTTATACCGAATTCTCGGAAAGTGAACGCCGGGGAATGGGTATTCGTCCGGGCATGATGCGCCTTTCCGTTGGAATTGAAGGGGCTGAAGACTTGATTGAGGATATGGAACAAGCTATTGGATTAATATATTCCTAACGAATAATTCACTCAGCAAAATAATGAAAAAAGAAATCTTGTTTATTTTACTGACATTAGCTTTTTTTCTTGGGATCCAGGGATACACTATCAAGGGTCAAACATACTGTAATCCATTAAACCTAAGTTACCTATTTAGTCCGGATCTGGTAGCAAATCATGATCTTTCCGACCCAACTATAGTGCTATACAAGGACAGCTATTATTTATTTGCTTCAAATGCCGGAGGATATTGGTATTCCAACGACTTGCTTTCCTGGAAATTAATCTCTGATACAAACCTGCCTTTAGGAAATATGGCACCAACAGCTGTTGTCATCGGTGACTATGTCTATTTCTTTTCTTCACTCAGCGAAAAAATATTCCGATCCAAAGATCCGGCCGGTGGAAAATGGGAACTGTATTGCAATTCAATCCTTCTTTCCATGATAAGTGACTATGCAGTTTTTGTGGATACCGATGGAAGAGTATATTGCTATTATGGTTGCTCCAACAATGACGGGGTGATGTCACGTGAATTGGATCCTAACAATCTTTTCAATCCCATAGGAGTGCCAGTTGTATGCCAAAAGATAAATCCGTTGAAAAGCGGTCGGTATAAACTTAAAGATAATTCTGACAAAACCAGCAGTCACAATGTTAAGGGTTCATGGATGAATAAATATAATGGAAAATATTATTATCAATGTGCTGAGATCAACAGTGATTTGAATAATTACAGCGATGCTGTCTATGTTTCGGATGCACCAATGGGACCTTTTACTTATGCTGCAAATAATCCATTTTCATATCGTCCTGATGGTTTTGTATGTGGAGCAGGTAATGGGTCGACTTTTGCGGATAAATATGGCAACTGGTGGCATGTTGCAACCCTGACTGCTCCAACCGGTCGTGATTCTCATTACGGATTGGGACTCTTCCCTTCGAGTTTCGATAAAGAGGGGAACTTATTTACTAAAACTGATTTTGGTGATTATCCGATGATGATGCCAAATAATAAAAATACCAATATAAGTAAACTTGATCCTGAATGGTCACTATTATCTGATCACCTGACGGCACAAGCATCTTCAAGTCAAGCTTCCAGCCTTATCTCATATGCTTTTGATGAAAATATAGAAACATATTGGAGTGCTCAGACCGGGATTAAAGGAGAATGGTTATGTGTCGACTTAGGTTCGGAATTTACGATTAATGCCTTTCAACTGAATTTTGCTGTGAATAAGACAAAAACCAACCGTAGCGAAGGTATATCTGCTTACCAATATCTTGTTGAATATTCTATTGATAAGAAGAATTGGAAAACACTAAGCGATAAAACCACCAACACTGAATACCGGACAAATCCTTATGAAGAAATCAAAACTCCTATTCAGGGCCGCTATGTAAAAATCACCAATTATCATGTACCTGTTGGCAATTTCGCTATAGCAGGATTCAGAATCTTTGGTTCAGGAACAAATCGAAAGCCGAAAAAAGTGAATACATTTCGTGCAGTGAGGGATTATCGCAATCCACAAATAATAAAAATGTCCTGGGAAAAGCAGGCCAATACTACAGGTTACAATATCCGGTATGGTGCCGATAAAGATAAACTATACCATAGCTACCAGGTATATAAGAAACCACGTTTAACAATTCATTGTCCCGATAAAAACAAAACGTATTGGTTTGAAATTGATGCCTATAATGAAAATGGAGTTTCACCAGGTAAGCCTATGCTTGCGCACTAGGTTACTTAAAATCAAACACTATTCATTAAGCAAGTTGAATGTATGACAGGCAACTACTCCGGCAGTTTCGGTACGAAGTCGACTGTTGCCAAGGCTTACCGGATGAAAGCCCTCTTTTAGAGCCATTTCAATTTCTTCCGTTGAAAAGTCGCCCTCCGGTCCAATCAGTATCAGGTATTTTTCGCCTGGCTTTATTCTGCTTTTCAGTAAAGCGCGCTGCTGGTCTTCACAATGCGCAATGAATTTCTGTCCCTCGAATGGTTGCTGAATGAAATTGCTAAATTTGGTCAATTCATCGAGCTGGGGCAAATATGCTTTCAATGACTGTTTCATGGCTGAGATCATCACCTTTTCGAGGCGTTCAATCTTTATTTCTTTACGCTCAGAGAAACGACAAAGCAGAGGTGTAATCCGATTAATACCTATTTCTGTAGCCTTTTCAAGGAACCATTCAATACGGTCCATGTTTTTGGTAGGCGCTATAGCGATATTAACCTGAAAGCCTTGCAATCCAAAATTCTGTAATGATTTAATAACATCGACCTGGCATCGTTTTGGATTCGGATCAATTATCTTAGCAGTAAAGAACCCTCCACGGCCATCGACCAAAGTAATCAGGTCTCCCTTTACAAGTCGCAAAACCCTGGCACAATGCTTCGATTCGGATTCGTCGAGTGTATAGCTTTTGCCTGAGATATCAGGGGTGTAGAAAATATGCATGATACTAGTTAAAGAGTTTTGGGTGTGAACTGAAAAGTCATCTGGGCTCCACGTGCAGATACCTCCAACCATTTTTCAACCGGAAAGTCCAGTACCACAGTTGAACAGGTTGGCATGTCTGAATTAAAATACTTTACCAGGTTATAAGCAAGATAATAAACCGCAGGATTGTGACCGAAAACAAAAACTGTTTTCACATCATCAGATAATTCCTGCAGCATATCAATAAAGTCCTGAGTGACCATACCTTCATATAAAACATCTTCTTTTCTAATGAGACCAACATCGTAGCCCATATTATGACAGTATATAGTTGCGGTACTCATAGTACGTGTTGCCGGACTGGAAATTACCAAATCAGGAATAATCCCTGATGTATTCAACTTCTGACTAATCTTATTGGCATCATTTATCCCCCTTTCAGTCAGATCACGATGAAAATCATCATCATATCCATAAGGAACTGATTTTGCATGTCTAACTATTACAACCCTTTTCATAACATCGTATTTTATTGCAAAAATAATCTATTTTTAATGCATAAGTAATGCTTTTTTTCATGAAACGAATTGGCTTATTATCAGATACACACGGAATATTAAGTTCAAGAATTTTTAAGTTCTTCGATGAAGTTGATGAGATTTGGCATGCCGGAGATATCGGAAATGCAGAAACTGCCGATCAGCTTTCTGCATTCAAGCCGTTTAGAGCAGTTTACGGCAACATTGATGACCACATTGTGAGAAGGATGTTTCCAATCGATCAACGCTTTTACTGTGAGGAAGTTGATGTTTTAATAACTCACATAGGTGGATATCCGGGAAAGTACGAAACCCGTATAAGGAATCTGTTTCAAATAGATTCACCTCAGCTATTTATTTGCGGCCATTCACATATTCTGAAAGTCATATTCGATCCCAAATACCATTTGCTTCATATCAATCCAGGCGCTGCCGGGAATCGGGGTATTCACAAGGTTTGCACGGCAGTCAGGTTTATCATTGACGGCAAAAACATTAGAGACCTGGAGGTACTTGAATTTCAACGGAATGCATTTCATGAAATAATAGATGGATAAGGACTCAATTATTCATTTAGTTCTAATTTTTCCCTTTTAACCGAATCCAGTTATTCAACCTTTTTAGTTGCCAACTGTTTCTGAATAAAAAAATTCTCATGTCAAAATATCTGTATATTTTAATCATTTTAGGTATGTCACAACTATCAGGTTCAGGTCAAACAGAAACTGCCACATTCGGAGGAGGATGTTTCTGGTGTACCGAAGCTATTTTCACGAGCTTAAAAGGTGTTGAAACTGTTGAATCAGGCTATTCAGGAGGGAAAACCAAAAACCCTACCTATCAGGAAGTATGCACAGGAGAAACAGGTCATGCAGAGGTTATAGAAATCACCTTTGATCCCAAAGTCATCAGTTTCCGGGAATTGCTCGAGGTTTTCTGGGAAACACATGACCCGACAACATTAAATCGTCAGGGAGCCGATAGGGGTACACAATACCGTTCTGCCGTTTTCTATCATTCACCTGAACAAAAAGAAATTGCAGAAAAATACAAAGCAGAACTAAATAAGGAAAATGTATTCAATGGCCTCATAGTCACTGAAATTACTCCATTTGACAAGTTCTACAAGGCAGAAAACTATCATCAGGACTATTTTGCCAATAACAAATCACAAGGATATTGCCAGATGGTTATTGTACCCAAGATCGAGAAGTTCCGAAAGATCTTTAAAGACAAATTAAAATAGAACCTTCATGTGCCTCAAAACTATTCTTTTTGGTTTATTCTCAGCAATGATAAGTCTCACCGCATTTTCGCAACGCGAATTTAAAATGCCTGGTGATTCTGGTATTGTTATGAAAAGGTATGTATTCATGCTGCTTAATGAAGGAAAGAAACGCGACCAGGATTCAGTAACCTTGGTTAAAGTTCAGGAAGGACATATGCAACACATTAGCGAAATGGCTAAAACAGGCAAGATGATTATTGCCGGTCCATTTGATAATGGTGGAAAACATCGCGGAATCTTGATTTTTGATGTGGACTCTATTTCTCAAGCCATCCGGATGGAATCTACTGATCCGGCTGTTTTGGCCGGCAGACTGGAAATGGAAGCAATCTATTGGTATGCTGCAAAAGGAAGCAAACTGCCATAAGAGTATCTTTATAAAATGAATACAGGTTATAGTAAAAAATATGATCGATCTATAATTCTAAAACAGGTAATTCAGTCCAATGTACATGCCTGAAGTACCATCCTGTTTATTGGCCGCAATACCATAGTCAGCCGCAATGACAAAGTTCTCGTTCATGGCAATTCGTATTCCTGAACCATATGAGAAATGGAATTTCTCAGCACCTGCACTATAATATTCAGCTGGGAGTATAGCTAGAATACTTTGTGGCACATCAATCTTTTTTGTCACCTTCCCAAAGTCGGTAAATGCATTTAATCCAAGATAAAAGTTGTTTTTAATCCAATGAAATCTCGCAAACTTCCATCGCATTTCTGCATTTCCATAGACAAAACCATCCCCTATTATACGATTGCGAAGAATTCCCCGTAAGGTCTTTGCTCCTCCAAGCCCTTCAGAGAGAGCACCAGTAAGAATAGAGGTAATCACCTGTGACTGATAATAAAATGGAGTATGACCTGCTACAGTTGTTTGATAGGCAAGTCTGTACACCAATGATAAGTTTTTAGGAATCAATGTAAAATACTGCCGATGAATCAAGCTAAATTTGACAAACGAGCTTTCTGAACCTAAAAATTCCGGAGCACCTTCAAGAACTGCTTCTGTCCAGATCCCCCTCATCGGATTGGGCCTATTATCGCGGCTGTCGAATACGATTCCGCCTTTAACAGTTGGTACAAATCCTCCGTTTGCCTCTTGTGGCGAAATAATTCCCCACTGCTGATATTTTTCAAACAAGCCATCAACCTTTGGAAGAATATCGCTTCCCGACTTCCCTTGATTAAGCTTTTCGAGATTCACACTACTCAAAACAAAATTCTGCAGGTTAAATCCACTGATCCAACGGATATGATCTCCTGATATGCGTCCCTGTAGATCAACCTTGAAGCGGAATAATTTCCGGTCATACTTATAGAACATTCTTGTTTTATAATCACTCGATTTGGTATCAACCCAAGAGGATTGGTATACGGCATCATAACCATTAAACCCATAAAAATCGTAAGCCTGATCTGAAAGATAACTTAGGTCAACCGAAGTTTGCAATCCTTTAATTAATCTATCCGAATCGTAATAAAACCGATTAATACCACTTCCTTTTGTAAACCTTGAAACCTCGAAATAGAAGGATTGATTATATTTGGGGTATCTGCTGCCATCTCCATAGTCGTATAAATTCATCAATGCACCATACTGAAATCCAAGATCCGTATCAAAAGCGACGGTTGGTAAGGCTCCAAAATTCAGGTTCTTCTTGATTAATTCATCTTTACTTTCAGTCTGGGCAAATAGTCCTAATGAAAGAAAGATACATACTACTGTAAGGAGGTTATTTTTCATTGGTATTGATTTGATTGAAACGAAGATAAAAAAAAGAAACACAATCTCTTATAAATACAATTATTTGGTTTTGTATTCTCAGATTCTTATCTGCATTCTTATTCTATGAATTCCTTATGAAAATGTATTTCTCCCAAATTATCTATATCCAACCCCTCAATTTATAATAACCCAAGGCAAACAATTCACGGGTAATCAGGATCTCATATTTCAAGTGGTTCCAGAATTGATATCGCACTTCTGTATTACTACCTATTTCCGGCACCAAAGTCTTGTTGCCGCCAAGCTTGGCATCATCAAAATAGAGATTTGCTTCAATTGCATTTTCAAAGGTTGGCAATGCGTTTATCCTCGAAAATCCTGCTTTTCTAAAGGTGAGGATCGCCCGTCGCATATGTTCGGGTGATGTTACCAGCAATATAGATTTTTGCGTCATATCCATACCATTAAACGCTTGCAGATTCATGGCTTCCGAGCGGGTATTGGTTCCCTTTTGCTCGTAAAGTATTCGATTTACATTAATGCCTTTACTGATAAGTTCTTCAGCAACTAGGTGTGCAGTGCTGGCTGTATCATTTGCATTGCCGGGTATTGAAATCACAATGAGGCTATTCGGCGACTCTTTGGCAGCCCGATGGACAAAAAACACCCGCATAAGGCTTGATTCGCTGGGCATTCCACCACCACCTAATAATATGATGTAATCAGGTTTTTCAGTGATAACTGACTTGCTTGTACCAAGCCAGTAATAACCCCAAAATGGCAAACTGGTAAAACTCAGGGAAAGAATTACAAGGAAGAATACTCCGAAAACAAGAAAAACCTTTTGAAGAATACTGCCGATATGATTTATAATATTCAGTTTTGCCATTCCTGATTAAATAAGATCGAAAGATAAAGAAAATTCCGGATTAGAAATCACCTGAACGTAAGAACGATTGGCCAAACAAACATCATGATGCCTGCCAGCCAATCGTTCTCAAATATGATTCAGGAAACTTTCCCGAAGTTTATCTAAGTATTATAAACTTTGGGAAAGTTAGTTTTAGTACCAATATCCTATTTTACGGGTTCAATGTCAAGCACCTTAAATGTATTTGGTTTTACAGGACGTCTTCCTGTTCCTTCACCATATTCAGCACATGAAACATAAATATGATGTGTCGTTTGATTTACTGCTATTGTTCTTGCGCTTGGCTGGCTGGCCAGGTTTTCAAGAACTTTATACTCATCGGCACTTACCTGCTGAATAACGGTGATGTGGCCTTCTCCGCAAGATGCAAAAATTCGTTTTGTGGTAGCATCAAATGACACACCATCGCAACCATCCCCAATTGGAGCAGTAGTGATTACCTTTCCCGAAACGGCATCTGAAACAACCATCATCTTATTGCCGCATACCGAAAATAAGCGGTTATTGGCCTTATCAAAAGCCAAACCTGAAGGTTCTTCTCCGGGAGCAATTGACCAGGTTTTCTCAACCTTCATCGTAACAGAATTAATAATTGACAAACTGCTTTTATCTTCAATATTGACAAAAACCTTTCCCTTACCGTCGGCTTGTGAGAATTCAGGTTTCCCTGACAGAGGAATAGTTGCCACAATCTTGAGTGTATTTGCATCGATCACGGTAGAATTGCCGCTTCTGCCATTGAAGGTAAATACTTTTTTAGAGAAGGAATCGTAAAGAATAGCATCAGGATTTTTACCGGTTCCCTGAACTCTGCCAAGTACTTTAAAAGTGGTCAAATCAACAACCAAAACCGATGAATCCCTTCCACACGAGATAAAAGCCTTATTCAGATCATTCGCAACTGCAATTCCATGAACACCACTCGTTTCAGGAATAACAGCCACTTCTGCGTCTGTTTTCAGATCAACAACGTTTACCTGATTGCTGTGTGAAACAAACAGCTTTTGGTTTACATCATCAACTGCCAGGTAATCCCAGCCACCTTCGCCGGTCACCTTAATCGCTTTGGCTATTTTATAAGCAGATTTTGGGGTTTGTGCTTCCAAAATTGAATAGCAAGAAAGAAAGATCATTCCAATAAATAATAACGAGGTAAGTTTCATAAATTGATTTTTTAAAGGTTGTTTAATATGTTAGTTATAATTAAATCCAGATACTTTTCATTTGATATTAAACTGATATAATCAATCATTTCCGTTTATCATTCCAGAGACGATGCCTTTGATCCTTCCATTTTCGGCAATAATTACACCTGCCAGATGGACGACAATAAAGGCATACATCAAATACTGAATGATAGCATGTAAGTTTTTAAAGCTCCTGTGAAGATCACGACTGAACCCTAATTCATGGCCAAAAGCCATACCCAGTCCGGTAAGAGCCATCAGGAAAAGAAGTATAAAAAATATTGTATAGGTTAGTTTTACCCGAATATAATGTTTGTATTCCGCACTGATTTCAGTATTTTGTTTCGACATAGCTATGGCTTTTTTAAACCTGTTTCGCATCCTTTCATCTTCAGGCAAAGCAAACTCAATTATCACCCTGGCCAACAACAGGAGTGCAATTCCATAACCAATCAGTTTATGAACATCCCACATTTTGTCCTCATATTCGTGCGAAACGGCAAAAGCCTGATCGTCTGTAACCGTAACTCCCTTCCTGCTCAATTGCTCCTGAACCAGTTTAATGTTTTCACGGGGTGATAGTAGAGTTGAATTAAACAGCACTGTGACGATAGATCCTGTTATAAACAAAAAAGTCAGCCAGTGCCAAATACGCAATGAAGCTGAATGATGTTGAAGAAAGGGTGATGATTCCAGATTGGTAGTAACGTTTTGTTGAGCCATAATTGTGGTTTTTTAATTGTTTCTGATAAAACAAATCAAGCCAATCCAAAGTTTTGAAGGTACTGAAAGATTATCAAGACAATAAATAAAATCGCTTGTTAATTCAATGATTTTCTGGAATCATCAGATAACAGTCAATCTTTCAAAAGATCAAGTAATATACAACATTTCTTTGGACATTCAAACTTACAAAAGGTTTAATAGAAAAATTCCCGGTTGTCTTAACGACCGGGAATTTTTACTTTTTCTCTTCCTTTTCTGTCAGCTAAAGTAGACGGCTAATGATATCTCGTTCCATTGTTCCCTTTTCCTTTTTCCCTTTTCCTAATGGCAAATAACTTTCCCCTTTTATTTATTTCTTAACCGAAAACTTATAAATCGTAGTTGATTTCAATGTTTCACCCGGTTTCAGCAAGGTATTGGGAAAGTTAGGATGGTGTGGAGAATCAGGATAATGTTGTGTTTCCAAACAAATACCGTTACGGTAATTATAAGGATTTCCACGTTTCCCAATGATTTTTCCGTTTAAGAAGTTACCAGTGTACAATTGAACAGCAGGTTCGGTGGTGAAACATTCCATGAATCGTCCGGAAGCAGGTTCGAGCAAGCTGGCACACAAAGTCATTTGATTACCCTTCTGATCTTTATTCAAAATATAGTTATGGTCATAACCACCGGCCATACGTAGTTGTGACATTGGATCTCCTATACGTTGGCCAATCACGTGAGGGGTGGTAAAATCCATGGCAGTACCACGGATATCCATAATTTCGCCGGTTGGGATCAATTGTGAATCGGCAACAGCGGTTGTGAAATTTGCATCAATCACCAGCACATGATCAAGTATATCGCCTATTCCTTCACCTTTCAGATTAAAGTAAACATGGTTGGTGAGATTGAAATAGCAGGATTTATCAGTCGTTGCTTCGTAATCAATCTTTAAACCGTTGTCTTTTGTAAGGGTGTAAGTCACTTTTACATTTTTATTGCCCGGAAAACCCCATTGCCCATCCGGGCTGGTTAGTGTCATTTCAACCGCTGGTCCGTCGGCAGTCTCAATTTCTTTGGCATCATAAACCTGGCGGTAAAAACTTCCCATTCCCGAATGCAAACAAGCCTTCATGTTATTTTGCGGCAATTGGTATATATGTCCATCAATTTCGAATTGTGCATTGGCAATGCGGTTGGCATAAGGACCTACAACTGCGCCAAAACCTGCTTCTCCGGTAACATATTTATCAATCGAAGTATAACCCAGAATGACATCTTCCATTGCCCCATTTTTATCAGGAACAAACACTGAGACTATTTTAGCCCCATAATTGGTAAGAGTTACCATGATTCCACCTTCATTTTTCAAAGTGAATAAAGTGGTCTTTTTCCCATTTACTTCCTTTTCAAAATCTGCTTTGGTATAAGAGGGTGTAAACTCTTTTTTCGGTGCCGAACACGAAACAATCATTCCGGCAATGAGCAGTGAACCGATAAATTTCTTCATGACAGTTGTGATTTTTAGATTTTAGTATTTACTGGTAAAGATAAGTGTTTAAATGACTCATCAAAACAAACCATGATAAAGATGTTTGCTATAAAAATATCTTTACTTTTCACCTCAATTCCTTACCATTGCGGAAAGTATTTGAATTCTCAGAATCTTTCAGAACAATTCGAATGATGAAGAGCTGAACACGAGGATTGGAATCAATCCGAGTTGGGAACACCCAGGGATCACGAAATGAACTCTCTTTAGTTTATGTATGTTTTGAGTATGTTTTCTGTATGTAAACTTACAAAAAACTTACCCGATATAAACTATAAACATGCAAATTTACAAGAGGGTTTAACAGGGGTTTATGCCTAGGAAGTGAACAGGGTACAGGTTGCTTTCATTGCATATCCCGTTGGGGTATTGGGGAGATTAGTTTAAGGGTTCAGACGAACTGCTATTTATGAATGGGAAAAAATTCGCTTCAACAATTTGATGTGAACCCACATAAATATCGTCAAACATTCAATGTTGTATTCTGCGGATTACCAAATACGGATTCGCCATCTTACAGAAAGATCAGGCACTCGCCAGAATGAATATCTGTGTTCAATTCCATTGATTTTAAAAATCTAATTAAAGGGGGGATTTCATCCTTGAAAAAATCGATTGTTGGTCGATCGTAGCTTTCAGGTATACTCGAAATATCCGGCAAAAGTGATTTGGGTAAATTCAATATACAAAAGAGCATCACGGCCCCACAATTGGTGGTGACTTCGAAAAATCAACCAGGGCAAACATGGAGGATCTTCGTTCAAAGATGTCGTGGCTTTCGTTAACTGTTTGAAAATACAACTGATAAACAACTCCGTTCCGGTAGGCCAGCAGGGTTATGTTGTGACCCTCAATGTATCCGTTCGGGCTGCTTTCAATGGTATCGTTGACCGAAGCTGCAATACTCAGGTTATTATCTAGCATGTTTTGATCCTTAATCACCGCTGAGCCAACACAATAAATCCCATCGAACACTCCTATTTCATCGCCGGTCAATAATCCGGTAGAATCAATAGCTACAAGGTTTATATTCATATGGTCGAGACCGTTACCATAAAAGACCTTATGGAAATAACCTGAGGTCTGAGTCGGGCTTCCTGAAGAATCAATAAATGAATGATTTATTTCCGGAACAAAATGCGAAGAATAACCCTCAACTCCCCCATCGATAAAGGATGTTGTCAGAAGATTGTTTTCCAGGTTATAGGTAGACAGTTGATTCTCAACCGCAATTTGAATGGAATTACGGCCCTCGTATTGTTCGGTATTGTTCACGTAATTCCCTTTATCCTCACCAATAAACGAACAACATAAGATCAAAAGAATAACTCCTGAACTCAGATTCATTATCGTGGAAAGAGATGCTTTCCATCTTGTTGTTTGATTGTATGTTTGGTTCATCAACATAGCAGATAATATGGGTTTCTCCTGCACTTTAATTCACTATTACATATTCTCCGGTCGAATAAATTTACTGAATTTTCGTCACATAAATTGCATTTATAAAACGTAAGAATGAAATATTTGTTGAACCCAAATTCCGAAATAATCGCTGTGGTTGAATCAGGTTATTAACTAATTACCTTCCTTCTTTCCTGAATTCCATTGGACTTTGACCGGTTTTATCTTTAAATATTCTGGAAAAATAGAAATAAGATTCAAAACCCAGTTCGATGGCTATTTCCTTGAAGCTCTTACTTGTGGAAACCAACATTTCTTTTGCTTTCTGGATGCGGAGTAATAAATGGTATTGAGTCGGTGAAATCCCGGTATATTTCTTAAACATTTGCCTGAAGTATGAGTAGCCCACATTCAGTTCATCAGCGAGTTGTTCGATATTTATATTCTTGTTCAGGTTTTCTCTGAAGTACAAACAAGCTTTACGAATGGTACGCTCAATGGATTTTCCGGCAAATTCCTGATTCCTAATTATCGAAAGAATCTTACTGAGCATCAGGATGGTATTTGCAGCCGAAACCTGCTGGTGACCTGACTTTTCTTCCTTCACATGCGTTATAATTTCGAAGAAAAGTTTCAGCATACTTTCCTGGAAGCCAATAAAAGTAACCGGTTTACCCAATTGAAAGAATCCCTCCTGAAAAAGATGAGAACAAAAATCACCGTTAAAACCAATGTAATGTTCATTCCATCCGGTATTTGGATCAGGTTTGTACCGGTGCCAGACTCCCGGCCTCAAAATCAATATAGAACCCGGAACTACTTTAAATTGATCGGTACTGGTTTCAAATATTCCTGATCCTTCGGTAATGTAATTAATTTGATATTCCTGAAGTATCCTTCCTTTCTCCCATGTGAAATAATAACCGCTTGGATGTTCCCTGGGTGGATACGTCAAATTTGGCAGTATTTGAGCATACCCTGCGACAGTCAGGTATAATCCCCATTCTTTGTCGAGTGGTCCGGCATTAATGTATTTTGCAAACGATTCTCTGGACATAGTTTGTGTCATTTTGTGTAAAATAAGAATCATTTCACACATTGATTCGCATTAAATACAAAGTAACTTTACACTTACAAATTTAGAAAATAATGTCATAGTAGATAATCAAATCCAGTTCGGACTATTAAACCAATCTATTAACTGAAAAGCAATATGAAAAACGCACAAATCAACCAGGCATTTGAATATGCAAAAGTCCGATATGGCGAACTGGGCATAGATGTTGAAAAGGCCATGGAACAATTAGATAAACTTCCCATTTCACTTCATTGCTGGCAGGCAGATGATGTAAGCGGCTTTGAAAGTGGCGACGGAGAACTCACCGGAGGAATTAAGGCAACCGGAAATTATCCCGGAAAGGCCAGGACTATGAACGAACTTCGTGCTGACATCGAAAAAGCAATGTCTTTAATTCCCGGAGAACATCGGGTCAATCTCCACGCTTTTTATGGTGACTTTGGCGGAGGAATTGTTGACCGTAATCAGATTGAACCTAAACATTTCCAGAGTTGGATTGATTGGGCCAAAGAAAAGAATTATAAACTCGACTTCAATTGTACCTGTTTCTCGCATGAAAAATCAGGTGACGGATTCACTTTATCTCACCGCGATCCCGCAATCCGTGAATTCTGGATTGATCATGTCATTCGTTGCCGTAAAATTGCTGAAGAAATGGGTCGTCAACTGGGATCAAAATGTATGCATAACATCTGGGTTCCGGATGGTTCGAAAGATTTGACTGTAGATCGTCTGTACTATCGACAAAACCTAAAAAATTCGCTGGATAAAATCTTCGAATATAAGACCAATGACCTTTACATGAAAGATTGTATCGAAAGTAAATTGTTTGGTATTGGCGCCGAAAGTTATACAGTTGGTTCACACGAGTTTTACATGGGTTATGGCGTCCGGAATAATGTAGTCGTCACACTTGATTCCGGTCATTTTCATCCAACAGAAGTAATTTCCGATAAAATATCTTCTTTGTTGCTGTTCTTACCTGAAGTCATGTTGCATGTAAGTCGAGGCGTACGCTGGGACAGCGACCATGTGGTTATTCTGGGTGATGAGCTTCAGGCTATAGCCCAGGAAATTGTTCGTGCTGATGCAGTGGATAAAGTACATATCGGTTTGGATTATTTTGATGCATCCATTAACCGGATTGGCGCTTATGTGGTTGGAGTTCGTGCCACACAAAAGGCATTGTTGCAGGCATTGCTCGAACCAATTACTCAATTACGGGATTATGAAGCAAAAGGTCAGAATTTTGAGCGTTTAGCCTTGTTGGAAGAAGTCAAGTCGTTGCCCTGGGCTGCCGTTTTCGATTACTATTGTATGAAAAAAGGCGTAGTTGCAGGTGAAGCTTATATTGCCGATATTCAGCACTATGAAAAAGAGGTAACTGGAAATAGAAAATAGGAAAGAAGAAAAGGGAGATAGAATGAAATCGATGATCTCAGTGATTTTCCTTATTCCGTATTCCTCTTTTCTATTTCCTGTTAGCATGGATATTTCATTGATTATGATTAAACTTAACTAAACTCAAACATGAACGCATTACTTGGTGTTATTTTTCATTCGATTGGTGGATTTGCTTCAGGAAGTTTTTACATGCCTTTCAATAAAGTAAAAGGTTGGGCATGGGAAAGCTTTTGGATTATTGGTGGACTTTTCTCATGGCTCATTATTCCTCCATTGGCGGCATATTTAACTATTCCCGGGTTTGCCGGAATTATTGCTGCCAGTTCAACTCAAATTCTTTCAATTACCTTCCTGATGGGATTGCTTTGGGGAATCGGTGGTCTGACTTACGGTTTAGGTGTTCGATACCTGGGAATGTCACTTGGAAATTCAGTTGTATTAGGTTTTTGTGCAGCATTTGGTGCAATAGTTCCATCAATTTATTATTCTATCAATCCAACGATTGGAAAAATCTCCTTTACTGATATGATGGCCAGTTCAGGCGGACAATTGGTTTTACTGGGAGTCCTGGTTTGTCTGATTGGTATTGCCATTTGCGGAAAAGCCGGAATGATGAAAGAGGGCGAACTTTCAGAAGAACAGCAAAAAGCCAGCGTTTCTGAATTTAGCCTGGTAAAAGGTCTGATCATTGCAGTCATTTCAGGAATATTAAGTTCATTCATGAATTTCGGCATTGAAGCTGGGCAACCAATGGCAAATATTGCTGTCGCCCATGGTTGCAACCCATTATTTCAAACCAACGTGTCTTATGTGGTTATCCTTTGGGGCGGTTTAACGACCAATCTGATCTGGACTACTATCCTTAGTTTAAAGAATAAATCATACGGCGATTTCACCAATAAGTCTACTCCTATCACCAACAACCTCATTTTCTCGGCTTTGGCCGGGACTACCTGGTTTATGCAGTTTTTCTTTTATGGAATGGGTGCAAGCAAACTGGGAAATGGTGCCAGTTCATGGATTTTGCATATGTCAACCATTATCCTGACTGCCAACATGTGGGGAATTTACCGAAAAGAATGGACAGGTGTTTCACCCAAAACCAAAGGAACAATTACTGCCGGTATTGCTATCATTTTGTTGGCGGTTGCTTTGGTAGGTATCGGAAATTCAATGTAGAAAGATTCATTTTCTTAGATTATGCACTAACCAAAAAACTATAATATCATGAAACATTGTGTAAATTGGACGATATTTTTCGTCATGTTTTTTCTACTAAACAGCCTGAATACATTTTCTTCAGTAAAAACCGAAGTAAAGGAATTGATCTGTGAATATCACACCAATCCCATTGGAATAGATATTCAGAAACCACGGCTTAGCTGGCAGATTGGTTCTGCTGAAGACAACCTTCTTCAGACTGCCTATGAAATCAAAGTAACGGACCAAACAGCCAAAGGGAAACTGATCTGGACTTCAGGAAAAGTTAATTCTGCTCATTCGGTCAATGTGGCCTATGAAGGTCCTGCACTAAAATCGATGCAGCGTGTTTACTGGCAGGTTCGCGTTTGGAACAATAAAGGGAAAGCGTCTGAATGGAGCGCTCCGGCTTTTTGGGAAATGGGTCTTCTGGAACCTCAATCGTGGAAAGCGGATTGGATTTCTTTCGGCGCTGAACCAATTCTGAAAGGTTCGAAACCTTCACAATACTTCAGAAAAGATTTCACAACCGGAAAGAAAGTTAAATCTGCCCGTGTTTATATTACTTCCCTCGGTCTTTATCAGTTATTCCTGAACGGACAGAAGGTAAGTACCGATTTGTTTACTCCAGGTTGGACCAGTTATAAAAACAGGATACAATACCAAACCTACGATGTCACTTCGATGATTCAGCAGAAGAATTCAATTGGAGCAATCGTTGGCGATGGCTGGTATCGCGGAAACATTGGCTGGGGAAATGAAAATGGTTATTACGGACACACGCTGGCTCTTCTTGCTCAGTTGCAACTTACCTATAGCGATGGAACAAGCGAAACAATAGGCACTAATGATAGCTGGAAAGTAGCTACCGGGCCAATCGTATTGTCTGATATTTACAATGGTGAAACCTACGATGCCCGTAAAGAAATGCCGGGTTGGTCAGTAGCAGGGTTCAATGACAGCAACTGGCAAAAAGTATCCATCACTGACCAGTCGAAAAAAATACTGATTGCCCCCCAGGGAGTGGTTGTTAAAGCTATTCAGGAAATAAAACCGGTGAAACTGATCACAACTCCGAAGGGAGAAACGGTTTACGATATGGGACAGAATATGGTTGGATGGGTCAAACTTAAAATTCAGGGCAAAACGGGTGAACAGGTAATTCTTAAATTCGCTGAAGTGTTGGATAAGGAAGGCAATTTTTATACTGACAACCTTCGCGCCGCCAAAGCAACCGATAACTTTATCCTGAAAGGCAATGGAGAGGAAGTATTCGAACCTCATTTCACTTTCCATGGATTCCGTTTTGTTAAAATCGAAGGAGCTTCCGCAAAGCCATCACTCGACCAGATCATTGGGGTAGTGATTCATTCGGACATGAAACCTACCGGATCATTTACCTGTTCCGACCCGATGATTAACCAGCTTCAGCACAATATTCAATGGGGACAGAAAGGTAATTTCCTCGATGTACCGACTGATTGCCCTCAACGCGACGAGCGTTTGGGCTGGACCGGCGATGCACAGGTGTTTAGTATGACTGCTGCATTCAATTTCAATGTGGCTCCATTCTATACCAAATGGTTAGGTGATGTAGCTGCCGATCAGCTGCCTAGCGGAAGGGTGCCTCATGTAATTCCAGATGTTTTAAAAGGCGACGGGGGATCAACTGCATGGGCCGATGTTTCGATTATTGTCCCCTGGACAACCTATCTTACTTATGGCGATCAGCGAATTCTTGAAATTCAGTATCCAAGCATGAAAGGCTGGATTGAATACATGAAAAGCCGGGCAGGTGTTAGTTTTCTTTGGACCGGAGATTCCCATTTTGGTGACTGGTTAGCCTTTGCAACCAATAATTCCGATTATCCCGGTGCTACTACCGAAAAAGATCTGATTGCCACGGCCTATTTTTCCTATTCTTCAGGTTTATTGAGCAAAATTGCTGCAATTATCGGCAATAAGGAAGATGCAAAGAAATATGCTATGCTTTCAGAAAATATAAAAAAGGCATTCGTCCATGAATTTGTTACTCCGGCCGGACGTTTGGTTTCGCATACACAAACGGCCTATTCCATTGCACTGGCTTTTCACCTTCTTCCCGAAGATTTAATTCCGAAAGCAGCAGCATTCCTTGCCGCAGATGTGAAGAAATTCGGACATCTCACCACAGGATTTGTTGGTACTCCCCTGCTTTGCAAAACACTGTCGGCTTATGGTTATGACGATCTGGCCTTTATGCTTTTAAACCGCAAAGATTATCCTTCCTGGCTGTATCCTGTAACACAGGGAGCGACTACCATATGGGAACGCTGGGATGGTCAGAAACCTGACGGATCATTTCAGGATGTAGGCATGAACAGCTTTAATCATTATGCCTATGGAGCTATCGGCGAATGGTTGTATCGTTATGTCGCAGGAATGGACATCGATCCTGAGAATCCGGGTTACAAACATATTTTGCTTGCTCCACATCCCGGAGGAGGATTAACCAATGCCGGCGTTGAATTTACTTCCCTTTACGGAAAAGTAAAATCAGCATGGAAGATTGATGGAAACGACTTTGTTTATGAAGTGACCGTTCCGGCAAATACTACTGCAACTGTTACTTTGCCTTCAGCAAAAGCGGATCAGCTAACGGTAAACGCACAAGCATTGTCAGCCTCAATAAAAGAGAGCCTGAAACAAACGGATAAAGGAGTTTCATTAAACATTGGATCAGGAAATTACACGTTTAAATATCCAAATGAATAAAGAAGAACGAAGTCAGAAGTCAGAAGAACGAAGGCCAACTCCCAACTCCCAACTTCTGACTTCCAACTTCTGAAGTAGCTTACTTTTGTGATCCCACCGAGACTCGAACTCGGATCATAAGAACCGGAATCTTACATTCTATCCATTGAACTATGGGACCGGCTATTTTTAGCGATGACAAAAATAATAAATCCTGACTTGAATTAACCAGTTTGGTAAGAAATCCTGTAAATCTGTTCTTTTTTATATTCACAATTATTTTAAGCTACATCAAATCAGCCTGTTGAATAGAGGAGTTTTGTTAATAATTTTATTTCTTAATTCAACTATTGAGTTCAGAATTGTACTACTTTTGAAAGAATTAAATTCATGCTATGATCACTGATGTACTTCTGAAGGAATGCCGCCTGGAGTTTGAAGAATATTTCCAGTCACTTATTATCGATTCACCTGAGCACAAACACAAGGCTGAGGAAATACGGGCGCATTCGTTGCGTGTTGCAGCTAATTCACTTATGCTGGCGAAAGCTTTATCACAGACCGAAGAGGATCAACGCATTGCTGAAGTTTCTGCACTGTTTCATGATTTAGGTGAAGTAAGTATGATCGTTCAGGGTACTGAATCACCCATGAATATTCAACGTGATCACGCATCTGTTTCGGCTAAACTGATCCAGCAAATGGACTTTTATTCCAAATTGACGGCTGATATACAGTTAATTATTTTGAAAACCATTGACGGCCACAATAAGCTGAAACTACCAAAACTCGATAATGAGCAGCAAACTCTTTTTGCCCGTTTGCTTCGTGATGCGGACAAACTTGATATATACGAATCATCTTATCGTTTTTTCAAGGAAAGACTCGGTGTACAACCCATAATGACATTTGACCTGATCAATAGTACCGAGGTTTCTGAGAAGATAATCAAGAGTATAATAGCCGGCAAAACGGCAGCCGTAGAGGATATGAAAACCATGAACGACTATAAGTTATTCCTCTTATCGATGGCTTTCGACCTGAACTTCAAATATACCTTCAGGATTATGAGCGAAAAGCAATATATTCAGAAGATTTATGAAACATTGCCTAAACGCGATCAGATTATAGATGTCTACAGAAATATTAAACTGTATGTCGAGAATAAATTTGTTTCCTGAACATTTTTTTTTGCAGAAGAATCTAAAATGAGCACCCGTTTGGTTTGCATGTGTAACGTAGTTTCTGAGAATGAAATTAAGGCAGCACTAAAAAAAGGAGCTACAACAACTTCCATAATACAGAAAATGACAGGTGCAGGAACCAGTTGCGGCAAATGTTTAGTTGTCGTTGATGGATTGCTCGAAAAACACCTTGAATTCTTACCTGACAATCCGCAACAGAAAATCAATTTTAGTGACTGACACTGCAGTAAAAACATGTGTAATAAAACTTACCTTAACTTACCCTTTTAATTCCAGAGAAGTTTTCGCGGTATTGAACAGGAGTGCATGCTTTAATCTTACGGAAAATACGGTTAAAATTGGAAATATTAAAGAATCCGCATCGGAAAGCAATTTCAGCAATGGTTTGATTCGTCTCTGTTAACCAACGACTGGCAAAGCCAATACGGTAATCATTTACGAAATCAACAAACGATCGTCCGGTTCGTTGTTTCATTAGACGTGAAAGAGTGGTTTCAGTCATATTCAGCAAATCAGCAACATCCTTTACTTTAAGCTTATCCTGAAAGTTCTGTTCAATATAACTACAAACCTTTTTTATACGGTCGCTATTTGCAAAGTCAGAGTTATTCATTCCCGCGGAGCATAATAACTTCTGGTTGTCAGAAACGGAAAGAAGATGAAGAAGTGAGATCAATTCGATAAATGCTTCCATTCCATTCTTTCCTGATAATTCTTTCAATCGTGGCGCAACTTCATTGGTTATGTTCTCAGAGAACAATATTCCTCTCGAGGCTCTGGATAACATTTCCCTGATGGGTTTCATCATATTACGTGCCAGTAAATTTTCATGAATCAGGTCACGGTGAAACTGAATGGTGATCTCATGAATCTGTTTGCTTTTGCATTTTCCGTCATTCCATCCATGATAGGTATTCGGTCCAACCAGTACCAATTCGGATTGACCGATCAGACCTTTATGATCGCCCAGAATACGTTCTGCATCCTTTCCCTGGCAGATAAAATTCAACTCGTATTCAGGATGAAAATGAATTGGGAAATCGAAATGGCTTTTTACCCTATCGAACACCAAAAGGCAATCGCCCTGTGACAATGGAGTGATTTCGCGCTGTATATTTACCTTGGTCTGTTTCATTTTGAGTGTTGGAAACCTGGCTGCTAAGATAGCTATGTTGTGAAACGGATATTCAGTTGATCAATCAATAAAAAAGGAAAGGAGATGTTTTTGAAGCATCTCCTTTCCTTTTACATTTGTCAATTCCGACAGATCGTAACTGCTAATTTCGTTTAGCTACCCAATCTACTGCGCAGCCAATATGTTCTATAATTTTCGGATCCAAAAATGCTTCAGGTGTGTGTCCGAAAACGGTGTAGAAAGAACGTGTTTTTCCCATTTCCTGATACCATATCAGCGGATGATCACCCATTTTCCATTTGTCTTCCTTCATGGTTGCCTCATCAAGCGAAGTTTCGTCCAAACGTGCCAGGACATGAACTTTTGCCCGTGGATTTGCCTTAAACGAATACCATTCATCAACAGTACGGTAAGATTTCATTCCTTTGAAAGGAACCATAGTTGGGTGGTCTGTGTTTTCAAAGATAACTGTTCCGGTCTGACAAGCAGGGTGGGTTCTGAAGTAAGCGCCGTTTAACTCACCATACCAGGGCCAGTCATACTCGCAATCGGCAGCTGCATGGATACCCACAAAGCCCTTACCGGTATTCATAAAATCTTCGAAATTCTTTTGCTGTTGGTCGTTGAGAACATCCCCGGTAGGACTCAAAAAGACAATGACATCAAATGTTTTCAGAAAATCGGGAGTGAAAAGATCTGCATTTTCAGTACATGTCAATACCCATTTCCTTTGCTGAGCCAGTTCACTCATCATCTTAAGACCTGTGGAGATTGATGCGTGCCTGTATCCGGATGTTTTGGAAAAGACAAGTACATTAATTTTTTTGTCCTGTGCTATACCTGAGAATACAAGTATCACGAGGAAACAAAATACAGAAATGATTTTTTTCATGAGTTATTATTTTTAGTTAATTGGTATGCAAGGATACAAATTTTAAGTCATATAAAAGGATTATTCGGCCCGGTTATTTGTAGGATGATTCATGAACATGACTCTTCTGTTCAATCACCTGTTTGTCTTTATCCAGTTTATTTTTCAGAGGTTGAGGCTCCCAACCCATAAAGAAGAGCAGTAAAAAGAATCCAAGAATATAAGCAACTATAATATGCCAGCCTGATTTTAGCCAACCAAATACAGAACGGGCTTCATGAAATTTATTTGTAATGGCGACCCCTGCAGAAGAACCAAACCAAATCATTGATCCTCCAAATCCTACAGCATAAGCCAGCATTCCCCAATCATAACCATTCTGTTCAAGTGCCAGTTTGGTTAAAGGAATATTATCAAATACCGATGAGACAAATCCTAAAGAAAATGCCGTTTGCCAGGATGCTGCTGGCAATTCGCTGACCGGCATTATGGAGGCACATGTTACCAATGCGATCAGGAAAATAGAGCCACCAATTGATCGTCTGGCTTCCTCCCAATCCGTTTTCCGGATAAATGCCCCAATAACGATTGCAATCCATACTCCGAGGGCCGGGAAGTTAAATGATATGTTGGTAGCGATTGTGAACAACAAAATCATTACCACAATTCCCAGACGGGTCCAGTCGATTATCACTCCGGCATCAGGATCTTTTTGAATCCTCTGGTATTTGTCCTGCTGAATGGATGCAAATACTGAAAAGAAGGCCAGTGCTACAAATGCAGCGATATAGCCATGAAGAACATTAACAGGATGAACACCCTCGATCCACATCAGGGTGGTCGTAGTGTCACCGATTACACTTCCCGAACCACCGGCATTACTGGCTGCTACGATGGCAGCAATATAGCCCAGATGAACCTTGTGCTTAAAAACAACTATGGCAATTGAGCCTCCGATTAAAGCTGCCACTATATTATCTAGAAACGAGGACAGAATAAATACGGCAATCAGAAGTACAAGAGGTCCTTTCCAGTCGTCAGGAAGTAATTTGGGTAAGTATTCCGGGACTCCTGATTCTTCAAAATGCCGGGATAAAACAGCAAATCCGATTAAAAGACCTAGCAGATTAAGTAGGGTACCCCACTCTCCCACCCGCATATCCTTGTGTAAGACCTGATCTAAAAATGCAACATGACCGAATAAATGTTCAGAGAGATTGAAGGCAGGATCGAATATAAACTTAAATGCAAGGATAGAGCACAACCCAATCAGAGCGACAATCATGGTATAGCGGTGAAATAAGGCTACTCCAAGAAGTGTGAGTCCAAAAAGTAGAAATTCGGGCCTGATCCCGAAAATCAATGAAATAATTTGTGCCAATATCATATACAGGTTATTTCTTTGATGAAGATATAAAAGAAATTGAAAAGGTTAAGGATTATTAAATAATTGTACTGTTTTTCATGTAGTTTTGCAGATTAAATACCAATGCACTAAAATTTACGTTCATCCAATACTAGTAAAACTACGAAAGGAATGATATGCTTCATTTTAAAAACAATCTTTTAGTTATTGTATTACTCCCGATCTTTATCCTGCTACTTACAATAAATCAAAATTTATTTGCACAGAAAAGCATTCCTGGTCAGGGGATTTACGATGGTAAGATCGGAACTGACCAGATTATACTGGTTACCGAAAAGACTGATACCACCCTCTTCAATGGTTATTTTGTTCTAAACAGGGGAAAAGCGGTGGAAGAAAGTCATGCATTTTCATTAAATACTTCAGGACCTAAACCGATATTTCAATCCGATTTATATATCGGAAAGATGAAGTCAGCTAAAATCAGTTCTTCTTCCTTTAACGGAGTTGTGAAGCTCATGAATAAAAAGCGACGTTTTTTCTTTTGGCGGCAGAAAGCGAACCTGAGCTTTGTACAAAGGCCCGAAGTAAAGCAAAATTCTACAGATAGGTATAAAAAGGAAATTTTCAGCAATGTGGTAATTAAAAGTGACCTCATATACGCCAAGGCAAAGGGATTATGGACCAGGTCACCTTATTCGGATGATCCTTACATAGAGGTATTGGGAAAGGGTCTAGTCAAATCGTTTAATGATCCTGAAATAATGGATCTGAAACTGGACATCTATTATCCCAAAACAGACCTATTTAAGAACAGGCCCGTGGTAATGTTAATTCACGGCGGAGCATTTTATATCGGAAGCAAAGAGTCTGCAGCGGAGAGTTCTCTTGCAACCTCCCTGGCCAAAAGTGGCTATGTCGTTGCCTCGATCGATTATCGTCTGGGGTTTAAGTTATTGCCCAGTGATGTTGAAATGAGTGGTTACCGGGCTGTTCAGGATGCGCATGCTGCCCTTCGTTATCTGGCCCATAACGCTAAAGGTCTCGGGATAGATCCCAATCAGATCTATGTCGGAGGTACGAGTGCAGGAGCAGTGGCATCACTTAATGTTGCATTCATGAATAATGATGAACGTCCGGAGCGAATAAAAAAAGCAGAACGGGATGGAACCGCATCGAAGATTGAAGCTTCCGGGAACAAATACACGGAGAAGTTTACCATTAAAGCAGTCGCCAATATGTGGGGAGCTGTTTCTGATCTTAATATAATTGACAAAGACGACAAGATATCAGTATTGTCGATTCATGGCACTGCAGATGATATCGTGCCTTATGAATACGATCATCCGTTCAAGAATTCCATGATGGTAAACCGTCTTTTAATGGATAAGATGTATGGCTCAAAACCAATCCACGAACGCCTGCAGATGCTTGGAATCAGAAACCGGCTGATTTTGCTAAAAGGTCTTGGTCATGAGCCTGAACTTGACAATTACAAGACATTGAATCATTACATGGATACGATCACTTATCAGGTCACCCGTTTTTTTTATGAAGAAACAGCACCGACAGTAAATTTGCCGGTCAACCAACTCAGCATTTCAAAAAACGCAGATCAAAAGTCTATTTACTACGAAGTCAGTAACGGGTCATTGGTTCAAATCACTGTGATTGGAGGAGTTAAAACCAATGCCAATCCGACTGATGCGACTGTCATATGGATTGAGAATAAAGAGGACCGTAAGCTAATCTTCCTGACAATCAATCAATTTGAAGCCTGGAATACAAGTGTATTTCCTGTTAAAATAGTCAATAAATAAACTTCATATCATTCAACAAGAAGGTTTTATCTTATTGCAAATATGTGCCTGATTGTGCTTATATTCGTCAGCAATTTCTCCCGTTTGGGAAACTAATTGCCATTCGATTCATCTTCACTTCTGTCTTATCCTTGTCATACCACTATCATACCACTATCGTACCACTGTCGTATATAATTCAATACAAATTCGTATCTGTTCGTATTTGTATCGAATTATATTCGTATTATATTCGAATTTGTATCGAATTATATACGACAGTGGTACGATAGTGGTATGATAGTGGTATGACAAGGATAAGAATCATTCCTTCCGGGAAAGTATAGGAATAAGGTATTTATATACGAAATGCAGGAAATGGCTCGTTTCACTTGAGTGTTAAATTAACATTAAAAGGCCACCTTCCAAAAATCAATTATTTAATAAATAAATAACTTGCCACCCTTTTTGAAACATTATGCTTCAAGGCAGGATAAAGCTAAAATTTCTTTTTTCGATCCGGTAAAACTTTATAGTCTGTAATTATTTTTATCAATTTGACAATAGATATAGGTAATTATATCAGTAAAAATATAAACGATTTTCTCATTTTGCAGAAAATAATTGTTTTATAATTGTACAATGGGGAATTCAATCACAGGAACAGCTTAATTCTCTATAGACAAAGGGCTCAAAGAGATTTCCATTTTATCTTAAATCAGGAGATTTGAATAACAGATATGATCAATTTACAGCAAAAAACAATCAGATTGGAACCGGTAATTTTGATTACAAGACCAATTGTTTCAGCATTATTTTTGTTTCTTTGTATATTCAAACAGGAAATTTTATACTTTAGCCGTTCGTTTTTTTATACAAATAAAGGTATTTGGAACGAAACGAATATTTAATTTAGTCTATTATCCGTTTTAAGAAATCCTTAAATAAGGGGATGTGATGAAAAACTCAATTATAACAACAGGTAATGAAACTTTTTTTTCAGATTTATATATAAATAATCAGTCAATTAAGTCAATAAGTAACTAATTATAATTATATTGTGTATTTAGTGTGGCAAATTCTTATTTTAAAAATTAATTAGAAATTATCTCAAATGAAATCAAACAAAAAAACATCAAAGAGCCTGAAGGGAGGCTTTTCAGCCGCTGTTATCCCTGCATCGTTAGTTGCAGCAATTCTGGTTTACCTGTTTGTATTTGGTAGTGGCTCCAATTTCGTGGGTGGAAACAATGCCAATATTCCAATTCCGGGAAATTATTTTGGAATTATCTACAAAGGTGGTCCAATTGTGCCAATTATTATCAGTTTGTTGCTGACCGTTCTTGCTTTTGCAGTTGAACGTTACATGGCTATTACCAAAGCAGCAGGCAAGGGTAAAGTCGTTGATTTTGTGTCAGACATTAACGAATTCCTCGATGGTGGTAAAATTGAAGCCGCTAAAGAAGCTTGCAATGTACAAAAAGGTTCGGTTGCCAATGTAATCCTAAGTGGACTGGTTAAATACCAGGAAATGGAAAAAGAAAAAACACTTCCTAAAGATCAGAAGATTGTTTCTATTCAGAAAGAAATTGAAGAAGCAACTTCACTTGAATTACCTGCACTGGAACAAAATTTGGTTGTTTTATCAACGATTGCTTCTATTGCTACTTTGATGGGTCTGTTAGGAACAGTAATCGGTATGATCAAGGCTTTCTCAGCTTTGGCTAATGCAGGTGCTCCTGACTCGGTTCAGTTGGCAGCAGGTATTTCTGAAGCGTTGATCAATACTGCATTCGGTATTGGAACTTCAGCTTTGGCAATTATTTTTTATAATTTCTTTACCACTAAAATTGATAAGTTGACCTATTCAATTGATGAAGGAGGTTTTACTATCGTTAACACATTTGCTGCAAAAAATCAATAAGATAAAATAAAAAATGCCAAAGGTAAAAGTACCCAGAAAAAGCACGACAGTCGATATGACTGCCATGTGCGACGTGGCTTTTTTATTGCTTACATTTTTTATGCTGACTTCCAATTTTGTAGCCAAAGAACCCATTGTGGTAGCTATTCCAGCCTCTGTTGCGGAAATTAAAATCCCTGAAAGAGATATAGCTACTGTCCTTATTGACAAGGATGGCAAGGTTTTCTTCGGATTGGATACCCAGCAGGATCGGAAAGAATTACTGAAGACTTTAGGTTTAGCTTTCTCCGTAACACCAGCTTTTGATGAGAAAGAGCTTAATGAATTCAGCAAAATCAGTAGTTCAGGAGTGCCGATCGAAAAAATGCATGCATTTCTTGCTCTTAAACCTGAAGCAAGAGATAGTAAAGATGCTGCTATTGGAATTCCGGCTGATTCGATAAACAATCAGTTTAAGGAATGGATGAAAAATGCCCGGAAAATCAACCCTAAATTGCGACTAGCAATCAAGGCTGACCAACAGACACCCTACAAGGTTATCAAGCGAGTCATGACTACGCTTCAGGATATCAAAGAGAACAGGTATAATCTGATCACCAGCCTCAAAGAGGTCCATAAATAGAAAGGATAGAACTATGGCTGAAATGCAAGTTGAAGATAAAGGCAAAAAAGGTAAAAAACCAAAGCAAAAGAAGCACGCTACCCGTGTAGACTTAACGCCAATGGTTGATTTGGGATTCCTCCTGATAACCTTTTTTATGCTTACAACCTCTATGCTGAAACCTCAGACGATGGAGCTAATTGTGCCAACAAAAGATGATGTAAAGGAAGAAGATCAGAACAAAGTGAAAGCCTCCCAGGCTATTACCGTTTTGCTTGGAAAAGAGAACAGACTTTACTATTATTTTGGCGCACAGGAAAATGGAGTTGATCCTGAACTGGTTTTAACCGATTATTCTTCGAACGGAATCCGGCAAATGCTGGTCAAGAGGAACGCAGAAGTCGTGAATAATGTGAACCAATTAAAGCTTGATAAAGCAGCTAAAAAGATTAGTGAAGAAGACTATAATAAAAAGCTGTCAGAATACAAAGCTGCCAAAAGTGCACCGACCATAATGATCAAAGCCACTGATGATTCGAACTATAAAAATTTGGTAGACATCCTGGATGAGATGAATATCTGTAGTATAGCCCGATATGCGATAGTAGATATAACCCCGTATGACCTCGGTTTGATCGATAAAAAGACCCCACCGGCGAAGTAGTCACAATTTATAGAACAGTCTATGTCTCAAAAAATAAACTTGTTTAACGATGCCTGGGTTGATCTTCTCTTTAAAGATCGCAACCAGGAATACGGAGCCTTTGAACTTCGAAAAGACAGTTCAAGGCGTCATCGATTGGGTATGATTATTGCCTTCTCATTTTTTCTGGCCATAATATTTGTACCGATTTTGTACAAACAAATTCTGGCCAGCCGAAAAGAACGAAATGTAGAGGTCACTACCCTATCTAATATTGTGATCGAAAAACCGGCGGAGAAACCTAAAGATATTATTATCGAAAAGCCTCTGCCTCCTTTGAAATCATCAATCAAATTTACTCCTCCTGTGATTAAAGCGGACGAAGATGTTGCGGACGATGAAGTCATAAAAACCCAGGAGGAACTTACAAAAACCGATGTAAACATTTCAACTGCCGACGTAAAAGGTACAGATGAAGTGAATGGTGTCGATATTGCCGAACTCAATAAAATGACTGTAGGAGAGGATACAACATCCACACCTTATAGCTTTGTTGAGCAAATGCCCGAATTCCCGGGTGGAGAAGCAGCATTACGTAAGTATTTGAGTGCTTCGGTAAAATATCCAACCATTGCCATGGAAAATGGCATACAGGGTAAGGTTTACATAAGCTTTGTTGTTGACACAAACGGTAGTATCTCGAATGTAAAGGTAACCCGTCCAGTTGACTCATCCCTTGACAAAGAAGCAATGCGCGTAGTAAAAGCAATGCCAAAATGGATTCCCGGCAAACAAAATGGTGAAGCTGTTCGGGTAAGTTATACTGTGCCTATTAACTTTGTATTGGAATAGATAGAAGACCGAAAACTAAAGAACGAAGACTAACTTCAGACTTTCACTTCCGTCTTAAGCTGATTAAAAAAATGAATTGGAGAATTTCTAAGATTTTATACAGTTTATTAATTGTATTTTTGTACTTAACGTTTGGTATCTTACTGCTGCTAAAATATTTAGTTTGGCAGAAGATACCAAACATTAGTCTTTCTATATTTGGCATTTTAGTAATTATTTATGGATTATTCAGGGGATATAGAGGGTACAGATCTTATCAAAAAGAAAAAGAAGAACAGAATGAGATTTAAATCGAAGTCCGAAGACCGAAGACTGTCTCCTGTCTCCCTTCTTTTGCTGATTGTTCTCACTATTTGCTTTCTGAATTCGGGTTGTCATCATACTCAACCTGCAATACCTGAAACGATGCTGACCGGTCATGGAACCATTGCTGCTGATGAAGCCTTAAAGCCAATGATCGACGCAGAAGTGAATATATTTCAAAGTTTCTACCATTTTGCCTCGATCGATTGTAAATATGTTACAGAATATGATGCAATCAATCTTTTGCTCAAGGAAAAAATTCGTCTGGCAATAGTTACCAGACCTTTAAATAAAAAAGAAAACGAGTATTTAAAAAGTATAAATATTGTTCCTGAATCGATTCCAATTGCCTATGATGCAGTAGCAGTAATCGTAAATGCAGGAAACAAAACTAACGCATTAACCACCAAACAAATTGCCCGAATACTATCGGGTGATATTTCGGACTGGAACCAAATTGAAAATTCAGGAAAGGTGGGAAGTATTCAACAATTTTTCGACTCTGAATCATCAGGAATTATCAGGTCACTCAATGATTCACTAAATTTGAATAATAAAATTACCGGTAAGGTAAGTTTCTCGGGGAACAGCGAAAAATTGATTAACGAGGTTGCATCCGATGCAAATGGCATAGGATTTGTTGGGTTAAACTGGCTGAGTGAAAATGAAAATCTGATTGTACAGGATAACCTCAGAAAAGTAAGTTTCGTGGCTGTTTCAAAAGCAGCAACGGCAGATAGCACAAACAGTTATACACCTTCATTGTTTAACTTGTATAATTTTCGCTATCCATTAATTCGAAAGGTTTATGCTATTTATACTGACCCATCCGCCAGCCTTGCACGCGGATTTCTGGCACAATTGACGAGTGAAAGAGGTCAAAAGATAATTTATCGTATGGGGCTAAAACCTGAACATGATTTTCAACGTCTTGTAAATATTAATAAAGAATAATAAATGAAACTGAAACTGACATTATTTATAGTTCTGATAGCTTTAGGGGTTAAGCTTGTAAGCGCCCAATCAGAATCGGATGGCTTCGCAAAATTAGATAAAAAGGAGTACAGTGGTGCAAAAAAGATTTTTTTGACATTAGTAAACACTAATCCTAAAAATGCAGCTGCGCTTTATGGTTTGGGTGAATGTTATTATTTCACCGGCAAGACCGACTCAGCAAAAATAAGCTATCAGAAAGGACTTGATGCCAGTTCATCATACGCAGGCAATTATGCAGGTATGGGTAAAGTAAGTATGCTTTCAGCTCCAGCTGATGCTGAAAATTACTTTAAAGATGCGGTTAAGAAATCGAAAAAGGATGCAACTGCCATAATTGCAATAGCAAATTTTTATTACTCGCAAACACCCAGAAAACTTGATGATGCCAAACGCTATATAGATATGGCTATAGGAGTTGATTCAAAAAATGCTTCAGCCTACTATCTTAACGGACTAATTGAGGTTGAAAGAAACAATACCGGCGCTGCATCGCTTCAATTAGAGCAAGCCATTTATTTCAATCCGAACCTGTTTGAAGCCTATTTCGCTCAATCGGCAATTATGGCTGCCGCCAGAAATTTTCCTCAGGCAATTGAATACGTCAATAAGGTTATTGCTATTAATCCTAATTATTGGATTGCCTATAAAAACTTGGGTGAATTATATTACAACAATCAGAAATATGCCGATGCGGCTAAGAATTTTACTATCTATTTTAAGAATGTACCGACTGATAATGATGTTACACATTATGCCTATAGTTTGTTCTTCGATAAGCAATTTGATAAAGCCCGTGAATTGATGAATAAGCTGATCAATAAAAATCCAAATGACTATGTACCATTGCGTTTATTAGGCTATATAAGCTATGAAACAAAAGATTATATCAATGGCAAAGGTATTATGGATAAATTTTTTACACTTATTCCGGCTGATAAAGTAATGACTGATGACTTGTCCTATTACGGGAAAATGCTAAGCGCTTCAGGACAGGATTCACTTGCAATTGTAAACTACTTGCTTGCACTGAAAAAGGATTCCACACAATATCAGATTTATGATGAACTCGCGAAATCAAGCAATAAGCTAAAGAAATATGAGCAGGCTCTTAAGTATAACCAAATGTTTGTCAACAAAAAACCAAATGTCGCAATCTCTGATTATTTTGTTTTAGGCAGGACATATTATTCTACAGCTAATAGTCTGAATGTAAAGAAGGATACAGCAAAGATTGTTGCACCCAAGACAGTTGCTTTAAAGACGGACTCGCTTATGAGCATGAAATTGAAAACTGATTCATTAAAACAATTGAAATATTTTACTGCGGCCGATTCCATATTTGCCAAGGTTGAAACTTTATCACCAACTTCATACCTGGGTACATTTTGGAGAGCCAGAGTCAATTCAGCCATAGATAAAGAAACTACACGAGGCCTTGCGAAACCATTTTATGAAAAGGCATTAATCATACTTCAAGCGGATACAGCTAAATATAAGAAGGAAATATCTGAGGCTTACTCTTATCTTGGATTTTATTATTATCTGAAAGATGATAAGGCAGCTTCAATTGACTATTGGAAAAAACTACTTCAATTGGATCCAACAAATACCAAAGCAGCAGATGCAATTAATATGCTAGAGAAAAAGAAGTAATATATCATAATTATATACTTACTTTGAAAATAAAAGCGGCTGATCCTATTTAAGGATTAGCCGCTTTTATTTAAATGAAATTAACAGCAGTATGAATTCAGACTAATTGTTATGATAGTTGCTTATAAAAACTAAGAAGGTGAATCCCTTTGTAATTTGGAATTCACCTTCTTTTATTTTATAGAATTATAATTAACCGATTTCGATCAGGATGTCGCCTTCCATAACAGCATCCCCCTTTTTGAAGTTAACCGAAATAACTTTGCCACTTTTATCGGAATTGATTACATTCTCCATCTTCATTGCTTCGAGGGTAATCAATTTATCTCCTGATCTGACCATATCACCAACTGCGACATGAACATTCAGAATGGTTCCAGGGAGCGGTGATTTCACAAATCCTGCACCCTTTGGAGCCGAAGGAGAGCTGGTTTTCTGTTGCGACGGTGAAATGTCTGTCGATGGAACAACCTGTTCCCTAACTAATTTTGGTGTTTTGGTTGTTTCAATAGCGCGGTCGAATTCTACAGAATAGCTTGAACCGTTTACTTCAACATCAGCAACATTGTCATCTACGTTTTTAACTGAAACATCGTAATCGTTACCATTTATTTTAAATGAATATTTTTTCATACTGTTTGATTATCTGGGATTTTGACGTAATGTGTAAATTTTTGAGCTCCAGGGAGAATAGATCCTTGAAACTTTCTTCAAAGTAATTGTTAAACTTTCGATATCATGCAGTTCTCTTTTGTACATATGAATAGCTAATGCTATTGCAGCGGCTTCTTCCTCCGCTACATCACTATTCTTTTTAGCTTGTACCAATAACTGGTTCTGACTTGCGACCTTTTTACCGGTTAGAAAAGAAAAGAATTTCATAATTATAGTGGTAAGTTGGAATGTTTCTTCGGAAGGTTTAGCACCTTTTTCGTAGCCAAACTTTGTAATGCCCTGATAATACGGAAACGGGTGTTACGTGGTTCGATAATATCGTCAATATATCCATAACGGGCGGCATTATAAGGATTAGCAAATTTTTCCTTATAATCAGCTTCTGCCTGCACAATATATGCTGCACGTTCAGATTCATCTTCAATGACTTCAATCTTTTTATGTCGAAGAACTTCAATGGCACCTTTTGGCCCCATAACTGCAATTTCTCCGGAAGGCCATGAGTAATTAATATCTCCACGTAAATGTTTTGAACTCATTACGCAATAGGCTCCACCATAGGCTTTGCGTAAAATCACTGTAACTTTCGGAACGGTAGCTTCTCCATAGGCATATAATAATTTGGCACCGTGTGTAATAATTCCACCATATTCCTGAGTTGTTCCCGGTAAGAATCCAGGTACATCAACTAAGGTAACAATTGGAATATTGAATGCATCGCAGAAACGAACAAAGCGCGCAGCCTTACGCGAAGCATTGATGTCGAGTACCCCTGCCAGATAATTGGGCTGGTTTGCCACAATACCAGTTGAAACGCCATCAAAACGGGCAAAACCAACAACTATATTCTGTGCGTAGTTCCTGTGAACCTCCAGAAATTCATTATTGTCCACGATAGAATGGATAATATCTTTTACATCATATGGTTTGTTTGGATTTTCCGGGATGACCGTATTTAATGAATCTTCCAAACGATTTATCGGATCCTTACAAGGCAATAACGGGGCATCTTCCAGATTATTCTGAGGAAGATAACTTAACAGCTTCCGAATCAATAGAATTCCTTCAACTTCGTTTTCAGCAACAAAATGAGTTACGCCTGATTTTGAGCCATGAACCGATGCTCCTCCAAGTTGTTCATCCGTTACAATCTCACCGGTAACTGTTTTTACTACTTTAGGACCGGTTACAAACATATAAGAGGTATCCTTTGTCATAAGGATGAAGTCAGTTAATGCTGGAGAATAAACTGCACCACCAGCACAGGGACCAAATACAGCCGATATCTGCGGGATTACACCTGAAGCCAAAATATTGCGCTGGAAAATTTCAGAATAACCAGCCAATGCGGTTACCCCTTCCTGAATACGTGCACCACCCGAGTCATTGATCCCGATTACGGGAGCACCGACTTTCATAGCCATATCCATTACCTTGCAAATTTTCAATGCATAGGTTTCAGAAAGAGAGCCACCGAATACAGTGAAATCCTGAGCATAAACGTATACTACGCGACCGTCAATAGTTCCCTGACCTGTTACAACACCGTCGCCAAGAAACTTGGTTTTTTCCATTCCAAAGTTATCGCAGCGGTGAGTTACAAACATATCATACTCTTCAAAACTACCTTCGTCCAATAACATCGCGATACGTTCGCGGGCAGTATTTTTGCCTTTTTGATGCTGGGCGTCAATTCTTTTTTCTCCGCCGCCTAGTTTTGCTTCAACGCGAAGGTCAATGAGTTGTTTTATTTTTTCTTGATTATTCATGGTATATAGAAAAATGGATTGGTTTTATTTATCAGAGCATAGTTCAGTTAATACGCCCAAGGTTGATTTGGGATGAAGAAATCCAATATTTAGCCCTTCAGCGCCTTTACGACTCGTCTTGTCGATCAACTGAACACCTTTTGATGCAACATCATTTAACGCTTCATTTACGTTATCAACGGCGAAGGCAAGATGATGAACGCCTGGTCCTTTCTTTTCAAGAAACTTACCAATTGGTCCTTCAGGATCAGTTGACTCTAATAACTCGATTTTAGTTTGTCCAACTTTGAAGAAGGCGGTTTTTACTTTCTGATCCGGCACGTCTTCAACGGCATAACATTTCAGACCTAAAACGTTTTCATAATACGGAATAGCTTCTTCAAGACTGTTTACAGCAATTCCAATGTGTTCAATATGTGATATTTCCATTGTATGTAAGAATTTGATAAAATAAGACAAATATTATTTTCCAATAGTTTGATTCTCTTGCGCCGCAAAAGTACGTTTACAATAAATCTTTTTTAACCATTTGCTCAATTATTCGAAAAACAGTGCGTGTGTTTTGCAGCAGTATGTATTAAAATCTATTTCTTTGATGGTTAATTCTTCTGGTTAACAGGCTTTTCTGACAGTTTGTGGTATTCGTCAGATTAAAGCCTATTTGTGCAATGTAAAGTAATTGTAAAGACAAGAGGCAGGATAAATCCCGCCTCCTGATAACTTCTTTATAAAAGTCTGCTGATATCCTTTACGAAATGGTAATGTGAACCATAACGTTCGAATGCTGCTTTATCCAATGCTTCCCGATGTGCAGGATGAGCGATTGAAGTAAGTAGTTTAGCTCGTTCCTGTAATGTTCTTCCGTATAAATTGACAGCACCGTATTCGGTAACCACCCAATGCATATTTGAACGGGTACTTACAACACCCGATCCTTCAATAAGTGTCGGACATATTTTTGATACACCCTTAGTTGTAATCGAAGGGATCGCAATAATTGGTTTACCACCTTTTGAATGGCCGGCCCCACGAATGAAATCAATTTGTCCGCCAACACCTGAGTAGTGTTTAGTTCCGATAGAATCAGCACAAACCTGACCTGTAAGGTCAATGGCTAATGCTGAGTTAATTGCAGTCACTTTGTCAAGTTTGCGGATTACAGCTACATTGTTTGTATGGCCAACGTCCATCATTGCAACAAGAGGATTATCATCTACGAAATCATAAACAGCTTTGGTACCCATGAGAAATGATGCCACCATTTTACCTCTGTCTATGCTTTTATGTTTTCCGGTAACAATACCTTTTTCAACCAAAGGTAAAATACCGTCTGAGAACATTTCAGTATGAACTCCCAAATCTTTATGGTTTCCTAATTGGGCCAGTACTGCGTTTGGAATTCCACCTATACCCATTTGCAGGCAGGCACCATCTTCGACCAATGCAGCCACATTTTTCCCCAATTGGATTTCAATGTCCGAAAGAGCTGCTTCGCTATGAGCATATAATTGAATATCATCTTCAACAAAAATATCGATCATGTCAACACTGATCATGGCATCACCCCAGCATCGCGGTACATTGGGATTTACAGCGGCAATAACAACATCAGCGCACTCAATTGCAGCCAATGTGGCATCAACCGAAGTTCCCAGCGATACAAAGCCATGTTTGTCAGGAGGAGAAACCATAACCATGGCGACATTCACTTTCAGGTAACCTTCGCGGATCAGTTTCTGAGTTTCACTAAGAAATACCGGAATATAATCTGCAAATCCTGCTTGTGTTTGTTTGCGCATATTTCCGGCAACGAAGAATTGTTCGCCCTGAAAGATCCCTTCAAATTCAGTATTTGCATAATCAATTTGCCCTTCAATGTGAATGTGTTGAATTTTCACATCATACAGTTCTCCATTCCGTCCACGCTCTACCAAAGGTTTTATCAAGGTATGTGGTGTCACGGCAACGGAACTCAAATGAACCCGGTCACCCGATTTGATAACTTTTACTGCTTCCTGAGGAGATACATATTTAATTTGCTTCATAAATGTGATTTTGATTGAATTGCTTTAAAAACGCGGCAAATATATCTATAAATATTTCTTCAAAAGTTGAAACAAATCCTATTTGAAGGTATCTGTGTAAAAGAGCATGGTTTGTGAATTTTTTGTTAAGAAATATGTTTATAGTTGATATACACCTAAATATGTAGAATTATGGATATGTTGGTTCTCTTAAAATCAAACATGTATTTAAGGACGAAGGTGGATACTTTTCAGTAATTGTACTGTTCCCGTTTTCTAAATTTCAATGTTTATAATGGTTCCTGTTTTGCAAAAACAGTTTTATCCAATTGTTAAGACGAACCTGTTATTCGTATTTATGACTGGTTTCATCCTGATTTATTTATCTTTGTCGCATTCATTTTCTTACTATTTGTATCTAAAATTAATTCCAAAATGATTCAATTCTTTAAAACTCCTCAGGACACATTTATCGCACTATACTCTATACAAAACCTTAATCAGGAAGATATTGAAAAGTTAACATGGTTGTTTGGAGAGGCTAAGAAACTCGATGATGAATTTCTAAACGGTTGGTTTGTTGGTCCGCGTAAGGAAATGTTGACTCCATGGAGCACAAATGCTGTTGAGATTACTCAAAACATGGGGATTCTGGGAATTAAACGAATTGAGGAATATATTCAGGTGGCTGATCAGAAAGCCGGTTATGATCCAATGTTAAAGGCTTTGTACCATGATCTGGACCAATCAATCTTCACTATTAATAAAAAGCCTGAACCTATTCTTGAAATAGCCGACATCTCTGCCTATAATAAACAGGAAGGACTAGCGCTCAGTCAGGATGAAATTGACTATCTCGATTCAGTGGCGGTAAAATTAGGTCGTAAACTAACCGATGGCGAAGTGTTTGGTTTCTCTCAGGTAAACTCAGAACATTGCAGGCATAAAATATTCAACGGCACATTTATAATCGATGGGATAGAGCAGGAAATGTCATTGTTCCAACTCATCAAGAAAACATCGAAGGAACATCCAAACAAAATAATCTCTGCATACAAGGATAACTGCTCCTTTGTACAGGGCCCGGTGATTGAACAATTTGCCCCGAAAACTCAGGATAAACCGGATTATTTTGAAGTGACTGATATTGAGAGTGTTCTTTCGTTAAAAGCTGAAACTCATAATTTCCCAACTACAGTTGAACCATTCAATGGCGCGGCTACCGGTACAGGCGGTGAAATACGTGACCGTATGGCTGGTGGAAAAGGAAGTCTGCCCATTGCAGGTACTGCTGTTTACATGACATCATACCCACGGACTGAAGATGCACGAAGTTGGGAACAGGCCACCGAAGAACGAGAATGGTTATACCAGACACCAGAGGAAATACTGATCAAAGCCTCAAACGGCGCCAGTGATTTCGGAAATAAATTTGGGCAGCCTATCATTACAGGCTCAGTACTTACCTTCGAACATTTTGAAAATAACCGAAAATATGGTTTCGATAAAGTGATCATGCAGGCTGGCGGAATAGGGTTTGCATCTAAGAGAGACAGTTTAAAAGACACACCCACCAAAGGTGACAAAGTGGTACTTTTAGGTGGCGACAATTACCGTATCGGAATGGGTGGAGGTGCAGTTTCATCAGTAGCTACCGGCGAATTCAAGAATGCCATTGAGTTGAATGCTGTTCAGCGCGCCAATCCTGAAATGCAGAAACGCGTATACAATGCCATTCGTGCCTTGAGCGAATCAGCCGAAAACCCAATTATATCGATACACGATCATGGCGCTGGTGGTCACCTTAATTGTCTTTCGGAATTGGTAGAAGCTACTGGAGGAAAAATAGACACCTCTAAATTGCCGGTTGGTGATCCTACCCTTTCGCAAAAGGAAATCATTGGTAACGAATCGCAGGAACGTATGGGACTGGTTATTCATGAAAAAGATGTACTCTTACTAACGCGCATTGCTGAGCGCGAACGCGCACCTATTTATGTAATTGGTGAGGCTACCGGTGATATGCAGTTTACTTTCGAGAATTCGAAAACCGGAGAAAAGCCAATTGACTGGCAGCTCTCCTATATGTTTGGTAAACCGCCAAAGACGGTTTTAACCGATACAACAAGAAATGAGCGTTTTGCTGACATGGAATATGATCAGTCTAAAATAGAAAGTTACCTCGAAGATGTACTTCAGCTTGAAGCAGTAGCCTGCAAAGATTGGCTCACCAACAAAGTTGACCGCTCGGTTACAGGCCGCATTGCAAAACAGCAGTGCGCCGGTCAATTACAGCTTCCGCTGAATAATGTGGGCGTAATTACGCTCGATTACCAGGGCGAAAAAGGATTGGCAACCTCAATTGGTCACGCACCTGTGGCTGCGTTGGTTGATGCTGAAGCTGGGTCGGTTCTTGCAATCGCTGAATCACTCACCAACCTGGTCTGGGCGCCTCTTACTGATCAGCTTAAAGGGGTTTCGCTAAGTGCAAACTGGATGTGGCCAGCCAAAAATGAAGGTGAAGATGCCCGTATCTACAAGGCCGTTAAAGCTGCCAGCGATTTCGCCTGCGAATTGGGGATCAACATTCCAACAGGGAAAGATTCCATGTCGATGATCCAGAAATACAAAGAGGATGTTGTTTATGCCCCCGGAACGGTCATTATTTCGGCTTCAGGTGAAGTTTCGGATATAAAGAAGGTAGTTGAGCCGGTCTTGATAAACAACCCCGAATCGACTCTCTATTTGATCGATTTCTCTAATATGAACCGTTGTTTGGGTGGAAGTGCTTTCTCTCAGGTCATCAATAAACTGGGTAACGAAGCTCCTTCTGTTACCGATTCAAAATACTTTGCAGCCGCTTTCAACGCTATTCAGGACTGCATTGAAGATAGAATTATACTTGCAGGACACGATATTTCCTCAGGAGGCTTAATTACAACCCTGCTTGAAATGTGTTTTGGGGACAATTATTCAGGAATGCAGCTTGATCTGAGCGGAATCGGTGAAGCTGACAGCGTAAAAGTATTATTTAGTGAAAACCCGGGAGTAGTGGTTCAGGTGAAAGATTCAACCGCTTTTGAAGCTAAACTGAATGCAGCCGGCATTAGTTTCTTACTTATAGGTAAACCATCAGGAAGCCGACTGTTTACAGTTATTAATGGCACTTATATATTTAATTTCGATCTGAATTCTTTACGTGAATTGTGGTTCAAATCATCCTATCTGCTCGACCGCAAACAATCAGGAGAAAAACTAGCCCTTGAACGTTATCAGAACTACAAGAAGAATGAACTGATCTATGATTTTAAAGGATTCACAGGAAAAGCAGCTGATTTAGGCATTGACCTGAAGCGTCGCCAACCAAGTGGAATCAAGGCTGCCATCATACGCGAAAAAGGTGTAAACGGCGACCGTGAAATGGCATATATGATGTATCTGGCCGGAATGGACGTGAAAGATGTCCACATGACTGACCTAATTGCAGGACGCGAAACGCTGGAAGATGTTAGCATGATAGTTTTTGTAGGCGGTTTCTCCAATTCAGACGTTCTTGGTTCTGCCAAAGGTTGGGCAGGTGCATTCAAATATAACGAAGCTGCACGATTGGCGCTTGATAATTTCTATAAGCGTGAAGATACGCTGAGTCTGGGTGTTTGCAATGGTTGTCAGCTTATGGTTGAACTGGGTTTAGTTTATCCCGGACGTGCTGAACAACCAAAGATGTTGCATAACGAATCCCATAAATTTGAATCCGGATTTATTAATGTGGAGATTCTACCCAACAAATCCGTGATGCTTGAGTCGATGGTGGGGATGAAACTTGGCATTTGGGTTGCTCATGGTGAAGGAAAATTCAGTTTGCCCCAGCATGAATCGGCTTACCTGATTCCAATGAAATATTCCAATACTGCTTATCCGGGAAATCCGAATGGCTCTGACTATAATACAGCATCGCTTTGTTCTGAAGATGGTCGTCACCTTGTAATGATGCCACACCTAGAACGGGCTTTTAAACCCTGGCACTGGCCCTATTATCCATCGGACAGAAAGTTTGATGAGCTTGCTCCCTGGATGGAAGCCTTTGTAAATGCCCGCAAGTGGATTGAAAATAAAAAGAAATAAACATTCCATTTTTTAAAATATCAGGGTTTTCTCATTCAACCGGGAAAGCCCTTTTTCTTTTTGTTATTTCCACTACTCCCGTTATCTTTGACAAAGACTTTAAGCCTATTTCTATGCTCGGATTTTTTCAAACGCTTGCAGGCTGGTACATGCAGCATATCAACTACTATACCATCACTCTCTTAATGGCCATAGAGAGTTCATTTGTTCCCCTTCCTTCAGAAATCGTTATTCCTCCGGCTATCTGGAAAGCCGCCTCAGGTGAATTGAATATGTACCTGGTGGTTATGTTTGCAACGTTTGGAGCTATTATCGGGGCAATGTTTAATTATCTCATGGCACGATGGCTTGGCCGTGTAATTGTTTACGGTCTGGTCGATTCAAAAGCAGGAAAGTTGTTTTTACTGAACCGACGTAAAGTTGAACATGCCGAAGCCTATTTCTTGAGTCATGGTCGCAGTTCTACATTCATTGGACGGTTAATCCCGGGCATCCGTCACTTAATATCAATTCCGGCAGGTCTTTCAAAAATGAATACAGGGCAGTTTATTCTTTATACCGCCTTAGGATCAGGAATTTGGCATATTATACTGGCGATTGTGAGCTATTCAGTATATACCCAGCAGGAATTATTAAAAAAGTATATGAGTGAACTCTCCTGGTCATTGCTTTTTGTCGGTGTGCTTTTTGTAATTTACCTGATCCTAAAGAATCGAAATAGTAAGAACAAGCCGAATTCCACAAATTATTCTAAATAAGAATATTATGGATTCTTATATTACTATTGCAGTTTGATTATCTAAGAGATGGGGTATTCAGTCAATGAGAGTAAGTTCCCATCAGGATCCTTAAACCATGCAACTTTTGCACCGCTGGGTGAAGTCCAGGCACCCAATTGATCCTGCTCTAAAAAACCGTACCTTTCAAAATGCACTCCTTTATCAGTTAATGATTTAATCATGAATGAAAGATCATCAACATCCCAACCTAAAACTGTAAATGGTTGTGGTATTAATTTCTCAACTGTGCTTATTCTTAGCAATGTTCCGTTTGCAATGAATTCCATTGCATAATGATCCTGTGACAATAACTCCAATCCTAAAATATTCCTGTAAAACTCTTTTGCATTCTCAGGATTAATAGTTGGAATAAATACTTTTAATCTATTATCTGCCAGCATATTATTGATTTTAAAGGCATTTTCATTCTGTCTCTTTAAGCGACAAGGAAGCCAATACAAGAAGTCCAAACAGATATCCTGCAAGGATTCCAAAATCGACTAATGTTTCCGTAATCCGGTATTCGGGCTTTATAATTACATTTATGATGTTTACCGCATAATGAAGTGGCAAACACTTGCCAATGATTTGCGCCCAAACCGGAAGACCATCTGTCTTGATGATGAGTCCTGTCAGAAAAACTGACGGCAGTATAATAAGCGGGATAAATGGCAATACTTGTGCTTCCTGCCTGGCGAAAGTAGAAATAAAAATACCCAGCATGACCGAGACAATGGCAAGCAGCCAAATGACTATGAATAACAGCACAACTGTTCTGGTGTCGTAACTGAGGCCAAAAAGCCATATGGATTCTCCAAGTACTGAAATGGCCTGTACCGTTGCCAGACTAAAGTATCCAAGTGTATATCCCCCAATGATCGAAGTCTTCGAAAACCCGCCAATCATCATTCGTTCCAGTGTTCCCCTTGTTCGTTCCTGAACAAGCAGAATTGCACACAGGATAAAACTTAAAAAATGCACAATGAAAGCACTGATAGGAATGGTAAAGCTTTTTACATCAACATAGGGAGGGAATGTGGTAAATAAAAGCTTCAGAAAATAAATGATGATCAGTGGTCCGATGACAGATAGTGCAAGAAAACGAGTGTCCCCTTTAAGCTGTAAAAGTACACGTCGGGCAATAATGAAAGTATGTCTCATGAATTCTCCTCCTTCTCTCTTTCAAGCACGATGGAAAGAATAATGTCTTCAATATTATCCGACTTAAGTTCTACTGCTGATATACCTTTGTCAAGGCCGTATCTCTTAAGCTCGTCAGCCAGATTCTTAGGAGTAGAATCAATAACAGTGTTTCGTTCATCACCGTCAACAACGATCTTCAAGCTTGTCTTTCCCCGAAGTAAAATGTTTTGTGGAGTATCAACTGCAAGGATTTCACCATTACGTAGAATAGTTACTTTATCGCAGAGCATTGCTTCATCCATCTGGTGAGTACTCACAAAAATAGTCACCCCACTCTGTGCCAGCTTTTGGAATAGAAGCCAGGACTGCATTTTCAGGTGTGGATCAACTGCTGCGGTAGGTTCATCCAGAAAAATGATTTTAGGGTTATGAATCAATGCACAACAGAGAGAAACTCTTTTTTTCATCCCTCCCGAAAATGTTCTTACGGTATCATCCGCCCTGGCGGTCAGTTCAACAAACGAAAGAATCTCATCCACCTTGTTTTGCAGATCAGGAACATTCTGCGCCTTTCCGAAGAACAGGATATTATTGCGAGCCGAAAGGTCGTCATACAGGGCTGGTGACTGTGGCATATAGCCAATCTGCTTCCTCAATTCCCATTTATCCTTGAGAGGATCCAACCCTAACACTCTGGCATAACCAGAACCGGGGCGAAGCGATCCAACCAAAGCCTTGATGAGTGTAGTCTTTCCTGAACCGTTAGGACCAACTAATCCGTATATAGTTCCCTCAGGAACATCGAGACTCAGGTTATTGAGCGCACGGATTTTCCCGTAATTCTTCGAAAGATTAACGATTTCAATGGCATTCATACAGTAAATGTACAAAAATGCTTTCTATAATTATTTAATGCTTCATAGAATATAGCCGTTAATCGGTTGACATATTGCAGAACATATCCTCGCTGGAATCGCAATCTTAGTGTCGCTGCCAAGGGATGTATCGTTTATACCAGGCATCTTAATACAAGAAACCAAATATCATACTGCCTACATGTAAGTTGTTAAAGATTGGTTCTCAATTATACTCCAAACTGAGGTGAGGGTAACAACTGCTGAGTGCTATCCCAATCTGCATTGGGGAGTTCGCAAGTTCGCAAGTTCGCAACTTTATTTATTTATGAAATCATCAACTGCTGAAACTGTCAAATTGAAACCCAGAAAAGTAAAAATACCAACTTGCGAACTTGCGAACCTGCGAAACCGGCCACTGTTTAACACAAGATCACTGCTCCTGGATCTCTTGCTGAAGCATAATATTAGGATACCAACCTCATAGTATTGATAGGCTAATATTTATATATTGCGGCTAGTGCGGATTTGCAATCTGCACCTCTTAACTGCGGATCTGTGATCTGTTAGCTATCCAAAGTAGAATTACCTTTTATATATCAGGTTTATCTCCGAAAGCTCCTGCCCTATCTGATGTATTCCAAGTATTATCTTCCGGGTTTGGATATCTGATGGTTTCTTTTGTCCTTGAACATATTGAGACAAAAGTGTAGGGTTCATACCTATCTTATCAGCAAGAAACTTGGAATTCAATACCCTGTAATATTGAAAAAATTGTTTAAAGTCAATCTCAAATTTCAATTTATCCTGCACTATCTGTCCCTTATCTTCCTCAAAATAAAGCGTAGTAGCTTCGTATGCATGATCCATCAACTCCGAAATTGTACTGCCTGTTGTAAAAATCGGATACTTTTCAGAAAAAGCCGAGAATCCCGTATCGGTTTTCTCAACAATCATTTTTATCTTTTTTCCTATGGTCTTCATCACTTTAATCTTTTAATCCCGCATCCTTTTTGATTTTCGTCAAAAGACCCTTGCCAACCTCCTGACTACCGTGATTTGGGAAAATCAGTAATCCTGGTTTCTTATCATGCTTCATCTTTATATGAGAGCCACTTTGCGAAACAGAATACCATCCATCTCTAATCAGAATCCGGTATAGTTCAGAACATTTCATCGATAATCATTTGTCAGAACAATTCTCCAAAAGTAAATAATTATTGACTTTAAAGCAAATCCTTTTCAAGAAGATTCTTATTCAGGGTGAGCATTTACTAATCTCCACTTCTAAATTGCGAATAATTGCAATCGCTACTCTGGATTTATATTCATCTTACTCAATGCAACTTGTACAGATTTGTAATTTGCACCTCTTAACTTCGGATCTGCGATCCCCTAATCATAGATTTTGCTTATTTTAGCTTCTTTTCCATAAATCTATATCCAAGAATAATGGAGAACCTGCTATAATCAGTACTTGAAGAACTTGCATTAAAAGTGAATTCATCTTTTGATATATTCCGACTGGAATAATACCTGGCTTCGAAGCTAAATCTCTTATGATCAAATCCACCCCCAAAAGCAACATTACTGGAGGATATAATATTATTTGGACCAGTAGATTCATCCGGCGCAATAGTATATTCAATTTTCGAGCCTAAATTAATTGATAATCCAGGTATCAGAAATGCGTTCAAATAAAACCTGGTGTTATCTGTGATGTAAATATAATATCTCAATCCGATTGGAAATTCAATTGAATTATAGCTGATAGTTGCAGATTCATTTTTACTATCACTTACTTTATTAGTCTTAAAGGATTGAAATGTTGGTTCAAACAGAATTCCCCATTTATACTTATCAAAGGGAATAACCAGTTCGGCCTCAAGACCTAATCGAATACCTTGTTTGGTCGGAAAGGCCAACTGAGGTGACTGTGTTCGTTCAATAACTGTCATTGATGCTGAGGAAAAGTTCATTCCCGGAGTAAGCTTCAGGTTCAAATAACTTCTTTTTTCCACAGGTTTCAGTTCAGTAATCGGCTCTGAGAAACCCCCATTATATGATTTAAAATATTGCTTCAGGTCATTCTCCGTATAATCAATCTTCGTGATCAGTTCCATACTCGCTTTTGGCATTCTGAGCTTATCCCAAAGCTGTTGCCTGAAACTGGTATTCCTGGTAACTGTCGATCCGTGCTGAATCTCTTTGTAGATTAAAGGAGTAATGGCTGTATCGTTAAGCGAATAGAAATACCGCCTTAATTTTGGGGCTTCATAACCATACAGATTCGCTTTCCCTTCCAATAGTACCCTTAAGAATAATGTTTTACGGGACCAGACCGGGTCCAGTTCATTCTTTGCACCTTCCGCAGGCATGTTTGAAGGATCAATCCGAACGGTTGCATTGACAAACCGACAGGAGTTCGTTATACCAAATTCCCTGACTGTAATTAAATTACCCTTTACTGGTGTGCCCGATTCTTTAAGTTTATAGGTAAAATCAACAGGATTGTATGTCCAATCCATATTCTTGATCAAACATTCTATCCGCTTGTGATCATTAGTAATTAAATATCCTTTTTCATATTTGATTTGTCCAAAGCTGGCAATTGCAATGAAGAATACAAGGAGTAAGGTGGTCAATGTTCTCATAGAGGTCTGGTTTTGATAAGGTGTTAGTTGAATGCTATTATATTCAATTGATTTGTATATTTCAGGATTAAATTCAGGCATATATTTGATTCAGCAAATGTAGCCCTGTTTTTATATTTTCACATAGAAATAATGAACAAAAACTATACCATTAAACAAAATGCAGCAATCTAAATTAAAAAATCCTGCTATTATTTACATATCATGCCGGGCAATGCGTGCCACATGAAGTCCTGGTTATTAATGGCTGGCAATTGTTGACTTCAAATAATTTCCCGGAGTCATTACACCAAGCGAGCTATTCTTAAAATCTTTGATATTTTTTGTGATAATTAAATCAATTTGACCATTTAATTCTGCCGAATAGTTTTGTAATGCGTCTTCAAAATCCTTAAAATTCGAGTTCAGAGCTTTTAGTATAACATCTTTGTCAGTTGTAAGTACTTCTGTAATCGTTATTAATTGCCTTAGTTTTTCGATAACTTTCTCGTGAGTAGAACTTTGCCTTAACAGATAGTATACATTACTGATTATCACCGATGTGATGAAACCTTTAATTTCTCTGGATTCACAAAGTGACAAAACTTTTGCAGCATCGTCCGAATATGGTTCCCTATCAAAAAAGAAGTCTAAAATTAAGTCAGTATCAATAAGAACTCTTTTCATTTGCTAAAGATATTTTTCAGTAAGTTTTTTCGAAAGTTCCTTTTTGTAATCGAGGTCTTTGGAAACTTTAAACGAACCTTTTAATGATTTTACGATTGGAGTCAGTTCAATACTTTCAACAGTATCTTCTTTTGTTATGGCTTTCAGGTAGTTCTCAACAATGTCAGATAAACTACGACCCTTAACATTAGCATATTTCTTTGCCTTTTCGATAACTGTTTGCTCAATCGTTAATGTCAATTTTGTATTCATGGCACAGGTGTTTTGTCAATTAAATGTATACGTGCAAATATACAAATAAATACACGATACGTGCAAATATATTCCATGTCGCACGTGTCTTTTTGCCATTAACTTATTAGCGTTGTATTCAATGTTACCCCGAAATTAAGTTAATCATATAAGAGAACATACCTGTTAAGCAGATATTTCAATTGGATGCATAGGAAAATATTGAATGTAACCCTGTTGGAGCGAATTTGCTGGCAGCTACCTCCTTGTAAGTATATCCCTGAGGAATTGTATAAAACGATTCAGTAGGTGTGAATGCCAATCTATGCTGACGGGCAATTTACAACTCTTAACTGTAAATCTGCGATCCTATCTAATATTCTCAGCTCCATCAGTTGTTGCGAACAAAGGAAAGTTCAAAATTTTTCTTTCCAGATTCAATCCTGATCCTCTCCTTTTGCACTCATCCATTTTCTGAACTTGATCAGGGTATCAATCTGTGTGAAAAGTACCGAAGCAAAAATGACCTCGAACAGAAGGGTAAGGTTCATAGAATTGATTCCGAAGATTGGTTCATGGATCTGGGTGAGCAGCACCGAAAGGATAATTCCAAATAACGAACCCATGATAAAAAAGAATCGGGATAACCTGAATTCTCTTGAAAAATCATGCTGATGCAAAACTTCTTTTTCAATTTGTCCCATCACATTTTCTTCAAAATCACTGAAAGGCAGGTCCAATTTACTCTTCGACAAGAGGTCCCTGAAGAAATCATCTTCTGATCTGTTATTTTCGTTCATGATTGAAGTATCTTTTTGTCCGTATCATACTGTTTCATCAGAATCTCTTTCATTGTAATCCTTCCCCGGTGCAGGATTACCTTAATATTTGAGGCCGTCCAGCCTGTCATCCCGCTTATTTCATCAATGCTGTTCTCTTCCAGATAAAACAAACGTAGTGCAAGGCTTTCCTTTGCCGACATCATCTTTAAAGCTTCATTGATATAATATCGTTGTTCTTCAGCATCCATCTCCAGCGAGAATGAATCAATATCAGGAGTTGTAAAAGCCGGAGAACCTTCAAAACTTACTACTTCATATTTTCGTTTCCGTATCGCATTAAACGCCTCATTAATCACAATCCGGTACAGCCAGGTGCTGAATTTTGATTTTCCCTTAAAGGTTGAAAGTTTGGTAAAGGCTTTTACAAAAGCAATCTGCACTACATCCTGGGCCAGATACTCGTCTTTAACAACCGATATTGCCAATGAATAAGCAATGTCCTTATAATTTCTGATCAAATATCTAAATGCATCAGAATCACCATTGAGCACCTTTCGAATATAGAGTTCATCCATTTTTTACTCCCGGCCTTTTGGCTTGTCCAAATAATTCGCAGTTATCATTCCAATGCCTCCAAAAAGGAAAATAGCCCCAAAAATAAATACAGGATCATGTGCTAAACTTCCAAGGACCAACCCAATGCCCATACTGGCAATAACGATACCAACCTTTAACCATGGGAAATTAAAGTTAGATTTTCTTTCCTGACGAAGTTGCGAAAGGTCAACCCCCTTTTCAATCATCAACATTCTTTCTTTTGATTTTGCCTTATGCATAAAGAACCAGGTTAAAAACACGCCAGTCATAAAAATAATCAATAAAACTGAAATAAAGGTAATTTCAAAAGTTTCCATAATCATAATTTTTTGGTTTATATGGCTTTAGATACACCTGGAAGTAAAAAGGTTACAGATCGAATCAATTTTTTCGTATAATCTGAAATTATCTGCTCAAAGCCCTTCCCATTCAATCCTGATCGTCTCTGGAAATAATCATCCTTCCACTTGTCATTCTTTTTGTCATTTCTGAAACCATTGAGCAGGGACAACGTATTATGCGATCTATACCAGGCTGCCTGTTTAAGTATACTTTATGTATAAATTTAGATTAGAATATGTATATCTTATGTGTTCATGAACACACAAGGTATACACAAGGTATACACAAGGTATACACAAGGTGACAATCGAGGGGCAATCGATGGGCAATCGATTAACAGGAAATATCCGTATTTCTACCTGTTGGTAATTGAGAAATCAAGCATCTGTGAAAGATTTGAACATGAAAAAAGAGTCAACTCACAGCATTGTGCTGTGGGTTGACTCTTTCACAAGTAAAAGGATCAATCGAAATTGAACCGGATGCAATCCTTATTTCATTCCGAATTCAACCAGTTCACCTAATTTCAGATACTGGACATACAGGGTCTGATACTTGGCTGCATTAATTGCATCAGGGAAATAGGTGGTTTCGAAACCTCCGCCCATTTTTTTCTGTGCTTCATAGGTGTTTGGATAAATACCTGCAACTACAGCGGCAGCCATAGCCGAACCCAATGCACAGGCCTGCTCTGAACGGGCCACCTTGATTGGCATATTCAGCACATCGGCCACAATCTGCATCACAAAGGGTGATTTTTTGGCTACTCCGCCTAAGGCAATTACTCCGTCGATACGAACGCCTTCACGGATGAAGCGATCGATAATGGCTTTGGAGCCAAAGGCAGTTGCTTCAACCAGGGCACGGAAGATGCGCGGGGCATCCGATCCCAGGTTCAGGCCTGAGATGACACCCTTCAGGTTCTGATTGGCATCCGGTGTACGACGACCATTCATCCAATCCAGCGCAACAATACTGCTATCCTCTATTGGTATCAGTTCTGCAGCCCTGGTCAGTTCAGGAATGATACCTGATGAAATTTCAGCAATCATCTTTGACTTAGTGTCCTTATCAATCAGTTTACTGTTCGAAATGATCTGTTCGGAAGGCCATAAAAGTACGCTCTTAAACCAGGCATAAATGTCGCCAAAAGCCGATTGTCCGGCTTCCATGCCCAGCATTCCGGGAACAATTGAGCCATCAACCTGACCGCATATCCCGCTGATGAGTTTGTCGCCTACTTCATCCATGGGGGCAATCAGCATGTCACAGGTTGAAGTACCCATCACCTTGCTCAGGTAATATGGTTCAATTTCGGCACCCACAGCACCCAGATGAGCGTCGAAAGCCCCTACCCCAACTTTCACTTTGGTCGATAGTCCAAGTTTTGCGGCCCATTCAGGTGTTAAAGTTCCGGCAGAAATATCGCAGGTAAATGTTTCTTTAAACAAACGATCTCTCAATCCACTGAGCAGGGGATCGAGTTTTTCGAGGAACTCTTCGGATGGCAGACCGCCAAAAGCATCATGCCACATGGCCTTGTGACCAGCCGCACAACGCGAACGTTTCAATGTTTTGGGGTTTGTATTACCTGTTAGAATAGCCGGAAT
>TBL_comb47_HYPODRAFT_10000519_pt1 | contig 51357 bp, 62 predicted proteins | sample TroBogypolimnion_40_FD_10682 | JGI IMG/M metagenome (IMG submission 10682)
AAGATTATCAGGGGGTAATCCAGACGGATGCTTATGCGGTATATGATATGTACGAGAATAAAAACGGTGTCCTTCCCATTGGTTGCTGGGCACATTGTCGACGACGATTTGAAGAGGCTTTGAAGGAGGATAAAGCCAGGGCAACGTATGCTCTGGAGCAGATCGGCCTGCTCTATGACGTGGAAAGACGTGCCGATCAGGAAAATCTCTCCCATGAAGAGCGTTCTGACTTACGTTCCCGACTCTCTTACCCCATTATGGTAACCTTTGAAAAATGGTTGGTCAAGGAATATCCCAAAGTTTTACCCAAAGGGCGTATTGGACAAGCGATCAATTATACGTATCGAATTTATCACAAGCTGACCCGGTATCACCTGGATGGCCGGTTGAAGATGGATAACAACCTGGCAGAAAATGCAGTCAGGCCAATTGCTCTTGGCCGCAAGAACTGGTTGTTCTGTGGCAATCACGATGCAGCCGAAAATGCAGCCATTGTCTATTCTTTACTGGGATGTTGCAAAGCAAGTGGCGTAAACTTCCGTGAATGGCTGGTCTTTTTCCTAAACAACATCCATCAATACGACAATGATTACAGCAAAGACCTGGCAGAACTGCTTCCGCACAACTTTAAGCTGAAAGCTCAGAATTAAAACAAAACTATCTCTGAAGTCTATCAAAGTTCTCCGAACATATTAGAAGAACTTTGAAAGTGTAACTGGATTGATCTGGAAAACAAGACGGGGTTCACCATATGCTTACGCTGATAATAGATACAAATTCAAAAATGCCCAAGGGATAGAAATAGAGCAAATTATGACAGGGGCAAATATACTCGAAGTGGATCAACTGTTTATTCCTGGTTCCAGTGGAAGTCCCATAATAGATTCTAATTCAAGTAAAGTTATTGGATATGTGCACGGATTTAAGTCTTGGCCAGTACCTACTGCTACAGAATTAGTCCAAGAGGTTGAGATTGCTGAAAATGAAGAAAATAAAAAAGTAAAGATGAAATATACTGCATCATTAATGGCATCTTTATCTTTGGGTATTGATTTAAGAACGGTTAAAACTTTCTTGCAAGAGCAAAATTTCATTCAGGAGAATAAAGGTCATTAATTCACCCCTAAAAAACATTGCATTCTTTATTTAATTATTATAAGATACTCTGTGCCCCCATTTTCGGGCGAATCTGAACCAGCCATTAAAACTATAAATAATCAAACAAATTCAGAATTAGGATACTCCAAGTGAGTTAAGATTTTTAATTAACTTGCTAGTCTGTCGTTTTTTACATCCATTCGAACATCATCCCAAGTTCGGAGCAGACAATTTAACCAATATTTTTTATATGAATTTTTTTGTAGATTGACAACTTATCTATTTAGAAGTAATGTGAAGAAAAATTGTTTAACTTTAAAAACGAATTATATGAAAAATCTAATCTTTTTGTGGGCAAGTTTTAATCAAAATTTAACGGAAACTCATACTGTATTAAAAGTAGAAGTTTCTGAATGTAAAAAAAAGTTAATTCTAATTTCTTCACATTCACCTTCTTATAAAGAAAGCAGATTTGATTATACTCCTGAAGGCATAAATTCAAGAGGAAAATCTTTAGTGGGTCAATTTAATAGAGGAATTGTATCCAATTTGGAATTTGATTCAAGTCCTTGTGGTAATAGATACGGACTATGTATTGCAAAAACAGACAAGAATGGTTTTATAGAAATTTGCAAACACGAAGAAGGAGACATTGAAAAATTGTAACTTAAAAAACAAAATATAATGAAAAATTATGTTTTTATTGTCACTAATAATGAGAATCATTGGAGTGATATGACTAATACTTTAAAGAAAAAAGCAATTCCTTTTTATCCTGAAAAAATAGAAGATTTTAATAAATTGAGGAACTACTGCAATTTTGATCATTGTATTAAAAAAGAATGCTCAACAAAAGCAAGAAATGAAATAAAAAAAATTATCAGCAAATTGCCTAAAAAATTTTCCTGTATTATTAGATTCCAAATTACCGAAGGAGATGTTCTTGAAAAGGGAATATTGTTTTCCAAATTTTATGAAGATTTTTTAATCGATAACCCTGAAGTCAAGTTGGTAGTATATTTTAATTATGGCGATAGTTGTATTTGTGATCATTGTATTGAAATCAGGGAGTATCAACAAAAATCTAGCGATAGATTATTGTGCTGAAAAAGGAATACCTTTTTATTATTGGTCTGCTAAGGGATCTCATTTTTTTGTTAAAGATAGGTCTGAGTTTCTCTCAGTAAAAAACCGAAAAGAATTATCTATTGATATGTTGCTGTAGATATTTAAGAAATTAAAATAAGGTCCTGTTTAGAAATAAATAGGACCTTTCTTATTTACATTCCCTTATAATAGTTCCCACTTCGTCCCAAGTTTGGAGCAAACAATTTAACTCATATTTTTATATGAGTTTTTTGAAAATTGACATAATTTCTTTTTGTGAGTAATGTGAAGAAGAAGTATTCATCTAAAATTTAATGAAATGAAAAAACAAATTAAATTTACCAGATTCATGATTGCTGGTATTCGCTATTCAGAATCTTATTGTCCAGCTTGTGGTACCCCGGGTTATAATGGGTTTTGTCACAATTGCGGATGGCCAAGTTAGTCAATTAATTAAATTTAAATTATTAAAAAGTCACTCATATTTTAAAGTGGCTTTTTATTTTAACTCATTAAAAATAGTTCCAACTTCGTTCCAAGTTTGGAACAAATGATTTTAGTTTATAAACAAAATGGTTTTTTTTGTGTGATATGGACAGTTCACAAATTTAGAGATAAAATTTAACTATGATAAAACTAATATATGTTCTAATTATGGTAGTTGTTATTATTAGTACAGATTTATTATTTTTTAGAAGCCATGTGTGGACACTGGCACGATTGATTGTAAATATTGGTATTGTTTTAGTAGGTGGTGCTTTTTATCTAAGATTTTTTAAATAGGTTTTTACTTCGTCCCAAACTCGGAGTCAATGAAATCGCCTTAATATTTTAAGGTGACTTTATGTTATATAAGTAATATAATTTCATTATGGACATAAAACATGAAAGTTCTTATCTGGTTATATTTAATTATTTAAACCCTGTAATGTTTTTGTGTATTTTTTGGTTATTATTTAAAGTAAATTTTAAAATGGGATTTTCATCAATGCCTTTGATAATATTAATCTGGTGTATGTTTTTAATTTTATTTGTTTATGGCATTAAACGTAGTATTAAAACTAGATATATTATAGCAACAGATAAAAATATTTTAATTAAAAATATAAATCGTTATAAGGTCTTAGAGTATAAAGACATAATATCAATTAATGAAAGCAGTATAAAGAGTGTAATTATTAGTATAAAATATAAAGATAGCATAACAGGTAAAAATTACTCAATATTTACAATCCCCAGAAATAATTATAAATCTTATAGTTATAAAAATAAATCTGATATGTTTAATTATATACAAGAAAGAATGAATTTAATTAATCAAACAGTTATTTAATAATTAATAAGGTTCCAACTTCGTCCCAAGTTCAAAGTATTGACATTTCATCATACTTATGATATTTTAGCAAAATAGTAGCTCTTTCATATTGTATTTGATTGGTTTTCAGAGAGGCTTTTGGCTTTTGTGATAACCAATTAAATATTTAAAAAATGGACACAATTGAACAACTCCTTGAAAAAATTACAGCTGTTACTTATGTAGGTGAATTTAGAAATACAAAAAACATTTTTGTATTTATTGAAAAACTCATTAAAGATGATCTTATGAATACTTTCAAGTTTGAAGAAAGCAAAAAAGAGCTTGAAAATAATATTACTTATACTCTTATTTCAATTTCGAGAAAAATACTAGGAGAACTAAAGGAAAACAAGAACGATATCTCTCACATAACCGAAATTAAAAACGGAGAAGTAATTCATATTTACTTTGATCGTAAAGAGAACAAAATTTTATCTTCAATGTTCGATGCTTACCCTGCAAATGACATTCTTCTTTACTACAATAAAATTCTTCAAGAAACTGTAGATTTTATTGGAAAAAAAGAAGTCCTAGATCTTTTCTACGAAACATATCTGAAGGAATTAGCTTTCGAAGCAAGAATGGAAACTCATAACCGTAGAAATATGGATACCTTATTGGATCTTTTTAATGACCCAAGATACAAGGAAGTAAGGGAGGAATCTATATTACCAGCTTTAAGTGATAAAGTAGCAGAACAGTTACCTTTAAGCGAATTAAAATTTAAAAATATAGAGGAAGCTACAAAAGCTTATGAAAAAGATGGGGCATTGGAAACGTTGGCACAGTTAAAAAAACTCTGTATTATTCAAGCCATTAAAAATACAAAAGATTGTTCTGATTATGAAGAGTTGGGTAAAATGCTTCATGAAGCTAAGCTTGATTGTGTTAAAAGGATTATTATCAGAAGATTAGCATATTTGGATTTTACCGAATCTTAATCCATTTGAAATAATAGTTAAAAAACTTTTATAACCGTCATTTAACGAAAACCGTTAAAGGGCGGTTTTTATTTTACTTTAATAAAAAAGGTTTTCACTTCGTCTCAAGTTCGGAGTAGATAAAGTCACCTTATATATTAAGGTGACTTTATTTTGTATAAGTAATATAATTTTATTATGATTATAAAATATAGGAGTTCTACTTTAGGTGTTGGTTTTAATTATTTAAGTCCGATATTATTATTATTTTTATCTTGGGTATTATTTAATATAACATTAGAAGTTAAGTATTCAAATTCTTCTACAATAATCTTTTTGATATTAGTTTGGTTTCTTATTTTGATTTTTTTTATTCTTACAATTAAATATTGTATGAAAACCAGATATATTAAAGTAACAGATATGAACATTTTGATTAAAACAATAAAAGGAGAAAAGGTTTTAGAATACAAGGATATAATATCAATAACTGAATATAATACAAAAGGAGTTACTCTTTCTTTAAAATATAAAGATAATAAAATAGGTAAAAACTGCACAATATTTACAGTTCCTGGAAGTTATTTACATTGGGGGTATGGCATTGACCCTAAAAATAAATCAGATATGTTTAAATATATACAAGAACGAATAACTATTAATAATCAATCTATAACTTAATTAAATAATCTATAGTTTTTATACCTAAAAAGATTCCTACTTAATCACAAATTCGAAGTAAAAATAAAAACCCTAAAAAAGGGTTTTTATTTTTACTTTCTCGATAAAATTTATAATATTAGAAACCAAGAGTCTTAAGAGATTTTCTCATGGAAGTTATGTCTGAACGTATTACTTTTATATCATTATTTAATGCTAACTTTGTAGTTTTGATTGTGGCATTAATAGTCTTATTTGAAGCTATGATAGTTTTATTTCCATGATCAACTGCGAGTGTTCCTGCTGCAGTGATAGCATTTGTAGCTTGAGTATTTGCATCAGCAATCTTGGTTTGTGCATCAGTGTATTGTGTTTTTATTGCAGTTACGTCTTTGCCTGCTGTTTGTGCTTTCGTGATACGTGTTTGAATATTGGTAATTACAGAGTTTAACGAGGAAATAACAGACAATAAATTGTCAGCATATGCTGATACTGTTACTTGAGGTGTCACAACCATATAGATTCGATTATCGTTAAAAATTGAAGTGTAATCTAGTTTTGCTTGTGCTAAATCTGTATCTGCATCAAGTTTAGTTTTTGCAGCGTTCATAGCAGTGATAGCATCATTTATAGTTTTGGAATTTAATGCTTTTTGATCGGCAGTTAAATTTTTCATTTTATTAACACGAACTGATAAATTATTCAAAGACTTAATACGAGACACTATGGCATTATCACCCTTAGTTATAAGTACTGTAATTTTACTAGTTTGACTATTTTTAGTAGCAGAAACGGTTTCTGCTGCATTAACTGTTGACAAACCAGCCAATAGAATTAATGCAAAAAAGACTGATATTTTTAATAGTTTGTTTTTCATAATGACTAGAATTTTTAGGCTATTTTATGTATAAAATAGCATTATTTAGATAATAGAGTAATTGACATTTACTCATACACTATTACGCATGTGCTGGTATGTTTATTGCAATGCCTATAGAAAGTTTTTATCTAATATTAATAAAAAATTGATGTGATATAATATTGTATATGGAAAATAATAAAAATCTAATTAATGATCCACTTTTAATGATTGAGATAATGAAAAACATCTCACAAGGGATTTGTCTTATTCGTGCTGATAACTCTATTATTATTTATACAAATAAAAAATTTGAAGAGATGTTTGGGTATAATTCAGGAGAAATGGTTGGTAAGAATGTTGACATTGTGAATGCTCCAACAGATAAAACTCCAGAAGAAACTAAGAAAGTGATTGTAAATGTTTTAAATGAAAAAAAAGAATGGCATGGTGAAGTAGAGAATATTAAAAAAGATGGAACTCATTTTTGGTGCTATGCTACTGTTTCATTGTTTGATTATTCTGATTATGGTAAAGTTATTCTTGCTGTTCATAATGATATAACAGATCAAAAAATAATTGCGAAAAAATCAGCTGAAAATGAATTGATGTTAAAAAGTATTTTTGATAATGCTTTGTTAGGAATAACATTGGTTTCTCCTACTGGAAAATGGCTAAAAGTAAACAAGGCTATTTGTGAAATGTTGGGGTATAGTGAAGACGAATTATTAAATATGAATTTTAAGGACATAACACATCCTAGTGAAGTGGAAAGAGATTTAGGTATGTTGAAAAAGATGTTAGCTGGGGAAATGAATGAATATAGAGTAGATAAAATATATATCAATAAAGATGGTCAAAATATTTGGGTTAATATTCAAACTTTATTAATTCGTGATAATAATAACAAACCACTTTATTTTGTGGCCGTAATTGATAATATAAACAAGAGAAAGAAAATAGAAGAGGAGATAAAAGAAAGCGAACAACGTTTTAAAATTATTTTTAATAATAATAATACTGGATGTATTTGTTTGAATAGTCTTTCAGATGGAAAGTTTATAGATGCAAATGATGCATTTCTTAATTTAATTGGTTATAGTCGCGATGAGATTATAGGCAAAACGGCTATAGATTTAAATTTATGGGTTATTCCTGAAGATCGAGATGATGCATTAAAACAAATGCGTGAAAAAGGTAAATTTACTGGAATTGAGACACAGTGGCACAATAAATCCAAAGAGCTTATTGATGTGATAGTTGATACTGTAGTTATAGATATAGGTGGTAAAAAAAACTATCTTGGTCTTATTGTTGATATTACTAAACGCAAGAAAACAGAAATTGAATTTAATGAAAAAATGATTGAAATGAAAAAAATGAATAATCTTATGGTTGGAAGGGAACTTCAAATGATAGAATTAAAAAATGAAATAGATAGTTTGAAAAAGAAATTGGAGGACACTAAAAAATAGCTTATATTTTTAAAGATAATAAATATTTTAATAATATATTATCATATTTTTAGACTCCAAAAATAAGTTTACATCACATTATACAATAGTATTTTGTGGATAAATTGTTCTTGATTTTTAAAATTTTTAAAATACAATATTTATTGTCGAGATTATAAATTATTAATTTTTATAAGTTTTATGTTTAAAAATAAAATTTTCAATTACATCATCTTTACATCGTTAGTTTTATTTTTTACCAGTTCTATAGCTGTAAAAATTGCTTCTGCTGATCCAGAATTACCAGATAACGTAAAAATAACTACCAGTCCAGATGGTTCTAGTACTACAATAGTAGTAGATTCAAAACCAGGATTTACAACTAATGTTCAAACTAATTGTGTGAATGGTAAATGCACTGAGAGTGCTACCTCTGATCCTTTAACTAATGCTGATATCAAAACTATGCAGGATAATTTAAAGAAACAGCAAGAGGAGGCGGATAAGTTTTGGAAGATTCAAGAAGATATATTTAATCAACAACAAAAGATGTTTAATGAACTAATGGATTCTAGTTGGTTTTAAAGATATATATAAAAAGCCCTAAATAATTTAGGGTTTTTTATATTTATAAATTAAATATTTACTCAAGATTTCTTGTTATTTAACATTATTTGTTATAATTAAAACATGAACACATATAATTGGTACTCGAAATTAATTAAACCATCTTGGTCGCCACCAGCATATCTTTTTGGCCCAGTATGGACATTTTTATATATATTAATTTTTATTTCTTTTGGTAAGGTTTTTATGATGGCATGGCAAAAGCAGATTCCTTTTATTGTTGCTTTACCTTTTATTTTGAATTTATTTTTTAATGCTATATTTACAAATTTACAATTCCGACTACAGAATAATTTATTGGCAGCTATAGATATTTTTCTAGTCTTGGTAACTCTTATTTGTTCTATGTTTTTGATTTTTCCATATGCAAGATGGATAACATATATCCAAATTCCATATTTATTATGGGTTTCCTTTGCGACAATTTTGCAATTTACAATAACTTATTTAAATAAATAATTATGAGAGTTTGGGATGTGCATCCTAAATATCTATGTAAAAAACATTTGCTCGCTGAGCATAGGGAACTACATGGATTGTGGAATATTTTAACTAAACACAAAGCAAAAGGTGGTTATTCTCGGCATCCTGAGACTTTGCGTTGGGTTGGAAAACAAAAAGCACTTTTTATAAGACATGAATTGCTCGTAAAAGAATTTTCTCGTCGAGGGTATAAGCATCACACTCCTCTAGATAAACGTTTAGCTACTGGATCAAATAAACAATCTTTATTTATAAATACAATAAAAGAGCAGAAAATAATCTTAAATAATAAAAAATGCGATTGCTTTTTTTAAGTGATTTATATTGCTATAAATGATAAAATATAATTAAAACTTCATGCCAACGAACCTGCTCTCAAAGGCAGATAACATGGATGGGAAAATAATAACTCTTAGAGGTTCGAATCCTCTCGTTGGCACGTAAAGTAAACTGCTTTACTTTACAAAATAAAAGCCTCGCAAAAACGAGGCTTTTTTATCTAAATTTTACCTGTAAATTAATTTTATTGATTAATTATAATTAATTCTATGAATATCCTTTTGAATATGTATAAAATTCCATTAGTGTTAATAATTAAAAATAAATGCTATAATATCTATACAATTAAATAGTTAGATATCAGGAGTATGGCGAGAGCACTGGCTCAACGACCCATCAGCAACCCTTAGAGATAAAAAGGTGCTAAATCCAGCCATAGTGGCAACACTAATGGAAAGATAAGACTAGTCATCTATCTTTCCTCTTATTAGAGGAATTTTTTAATTTTAAAATATATGAGTAAAAAGACAGCAGAATTCGTTAGTCCTAAGCATCCAGATAAAATCTGTGATTATATAGCAGATAGTATTCTCGATGCTTTTTTGGAAGGCGATAAAGATAGTCGTTGTGCGATAGAAGTTATGGGTGGACATAATTTAATAACTATAAACGGAGAAGTAACTTCAAAAGTCAAAATAAATATTGAAAAAATTGTGAAAGATATAGTGGGAGTAGATTATAAAATTATTTCAAATATAGTAAATCAGAGTCCTCAAATAGCTTTTGGTGTAGATAACGGTGGCGCTGGAGATCAAGGAATAATGAAAGGTTATGCGACGAATGAGACAGAAGAATATTTACCTCTCGAATATAGTCTGGCTCGTAATCTTTGTCGTAAAGTATTTGAAGTTTATCCTTATGACGGTAAGACTCAAGTTACTATAGAAAATAGAAAAGTGAAAACAGTTGTATGTAGTTTTCAAAATACAAAAAATGATAAATTATTAGAATTGGTAAAAAGTATTATTGAAGCGGAAGAGTATTATATTAATCCATCTGGTGAGTGGAGCCAAGGAGGTTTCGATGCTGATACAGGTCTTTCGGGCCGGAAACTTATAGTAGATAATTATGGCCCAGAAGTTACTATAGGGGGCGGATCATTTTCTGGAAAGGATTATACTAAAGTTGATAGATCAGGGGCATATATGGCTCGTATGATAGCTGTAGACTTACTTAAGAAACATAAGGCAAAGGAAGTATACACAAAGCTCGCATATGCCATAGGAAGAAGTGATTCGGTGATGGCTATGGCTGTGATAGACGGAAAAGAAGTTGATATAGAAGGATATGATTTGACACCAAGAGGTATATACAAGCAATTAAAACTTGATGAGGTAAGGTATAGAGATACTTGTACCTGGGGTCATTTCGGAAGAGGTTTCAACTGGGATTAGATTTAAAAAACTTTATATATTAAAGTTTGATGATATAATAAAAAATATGGAAACAACAATTTTAGTTATAAAAGTTTTGGGTATATATATGATGTCGAGTGGACTCTTATTAATTTTAAAAAAGAAGAGCTTGATAATCTTATTGAAAGATTTCTATAGTCATCCTGCACTGATATATCTAACTAGTACTATTTTGATTTTCCTTTCATCTATATATCTGCTCCAATACAATATTTGGGATGGCACTTATAGAACAATCGTTACAGTAATAGTATGGTTAACTTTGGTGAAAGGTCTTAGTTATATATTTATACCAGAAATGTTAAGTAAAATTTCAGTAAATAAGTATCAGAAATATTTTATATTATATGGATTGGTAGTATTCTTTGTTGGTTTATATCTTTTTACTATTATTAAATAGACATAATATATTCGAAAATGAGTTCAAAATCCACAATTATGGTTTTTATGATAATTGGTTCTACTGTAGGTAGTCTTATCCCTATGATATGGGGTGCTACATTTTTTGATACATCATCAGTCATATTAACTGCAGTAGGTGGTGCCTTTGGTATCTGGCTTGGTTTAAGAATTAGTAATTAATTTTTTTAATTTAAGGTAGTCGAATTTTATTAGTTTGTAAAATAATTTTTTAAAAAATAATATGTATATATCAATAATTTTAGGTACAGGAAGAGAGGGAAGGCAGTCAGAAAAAGTTTCTAATTATATGTTGCAAGAAATAATGAAGAATAATATCCAAGGTGAAGTTGTGGATGTTCGTGACTATAGAATAGATGCTACTGATGCATCAGGTCTTTCAGAAAAAGCTAAAAAATATAGAGAAATTATTAGTAAATCTGATGCATTAATTATAGTTTCCCCTGAATATAATCATGGTTATCCTGGTGAATTAAAAATGATGCTAGATATGTTGTATAAAGAATATGCACATAAGCCTGTTGGTTTTTGTGGTGTGTCTGCTGGTGGATTAGGAGGAGCCAGAGTTGTAGAACAGTTGAGATCAGTCAGTATTGAATTTCATATGATTCCCATAAGAGAAGCTTTATATTTCTCTGTAGTACAAAATATGTTTGATGAATCAGGTAATATTAAAGACAGTGCTTTTTCCAGTAGAGTTAAAGTATTTCTAGATGAACTTGTTTCTATCAAAAATAAATAGTAAATTCTGCTGCTATTAGCTACTTATTGTATAGAATTTTTAGTAATAGTATAATTATATTATGAGAAAAATATTACCATTTATTATTATTGTAGTTATAATTATCGTTGCTGATATCTACCTTTATAAATTACCCTCAAAAAAAATAACTGTCATTCCAAAGTCTAATGATATAATGGTGAATTCTACTGTTTTTAACTGTTTAGAAAATAAAAATATAAAAGCAGTTTTTTATACAAAAAAAGTAGAACTCAGTCTTAGTGATGGAAGAAATTTGATTCTTTCTCAAGGTATGTCAGCATCAGGAGCTCGTTATATCAATACAGATGAATCTTTTGTTTTTTGGAATAAGGGAGACACTGCTTTTGTTGAAGAAAAAGGCGTAACTACTTTTAAAGAGTGTTATATTCCACAAGTTAATTTAAAAAAAGATCAAATAAATGATAATGTAGATAAAACTACATTGGCTAATCCCGCATCTCTTAATTGTGTTAAAGTTGGAGGAAATTTAAAGATAGAAAAAAATGGAAATGATGATGAATATGGCTTATGTTATTTTGAAGACAATAGAGCTTGTGAAGAATGGTCTTTATTGAGAGCAGATTGTCCAGTAGGTGGTATGAAGACTACTGGTTATGACACAATAGACCAAAAATATTGTGCTTGGTCTGGAGGTCAGACTTTTGCAGTGGCTAATTCTATTTGTACTTTTAAGGATGGATCAAAATGCTCCACTATAGATTTTTATAATGGAAAATGTATTCAAGGTAAATTTACAAATACTACTGTAATTTGCCCAATGATAGCAAAGCTGTGTCCTGATGGATCATCTGTAGGTCCTACAGGTCCTAATTGTGAATTTGTTTGTCCTAAATAAAATTTAGATTGTATGATTAAGCAATGACTTGCTTTTAACCTAAAAACTTCTATGATTAGAGTAGATTATTAATTATTTTTTATTTTATATATGATGTATACAATTTTAGGAATTATTCTTGTTTTGGTGGCATCAGGGTTAAGAGTTGTTAAACAATACGAACGAGGTGTCATTTTCTTCTTAGGTAAATGTACAGGAGTAAGAGGACCAGGACTTATATTTGTGGTACCTATTTTTGAGCAAATGACAAGAGTTACTATGAGAACTGTGACAATGGCAATTCCTTCTCAAAAAATTATTACAAAAGATAATGTCTCAATAGATATTGCAGCTGTTGCATACTATCATGTTGTTGATCCAGAAAAATCTGTTATTTCTATCGAAAATGTTTACAATGCAGTTAATCAAATAAGTCAGACGACTGTTCGTAATGTAGTTGGGCAATTCCAACTAGATCAACTTCTTTCTCAAACTGTAGATATCAATCTCCAAATTAAAAATGTTATCGACTCTCATACAGAACCCTGGGGTGCAGAAGTAACAGCTGTTGAAATAAAAGATATTACACTACCTGATAATATGCAAAGAGCTATGGCTAAAGAAGCTGAAGCTGAAAGAGAAAGAAGAGCTAAAATTGTCGCAGCCGAAGGTGAATTTCAAGCCGCAGAAAAGCTAGGTCAAGCTGCTGACTTAATATCGAAACATCCAGTAGCTTTACAACTTCGTACATTACAAACAATGGCTGAGATAAGCGTAGAGAAGAATTCCACTATTATTTTTCCAGCTCAATTTATGACTACTGTAAATGAAGCAATTAAAATGATAAAAGGGGATTTTTAATTAAATTTATATTATGAAAGAAATAAAAAATGAAGTATTAGGAGAAGAAATGAAAGTAACTTGGCATGATAAACATAAGCAATCTATGACTTTTGGGGATCGCATTGCTGATTCTGTTGCAAATAATATGGGATCTTGGAAATTTATTATAATTCAAACTATTTTTGTTTTACTGTGGATGATTTTTAATATAATAGCTTTTATGAATCATTGGGATCCGTATCCTTTTATACTTTTAAATCTTATTTTTTCTACTCAAGCGGCGTATGCAGCACCTATTATTATGATGGCACAGAATCGTCAAAATGAACGTGATAGACATCAAGCTTTGAGTGATTATGAGACAAATCTAAAAGCTAAACTCGAAATAGAAGGTCTTCAAAAAGAAATATCGCGTATGGATGATGATAAACTAGAAAAAATTATACAACTTATATCTGAACTTAAAAAATAAATATCTACTAAAAGAAAAACACCTAGTCGGAGGTGTTTTTCTTTTAGTAGATATCAATTTAAGTTTTTATTTTATTTTGCTGGGCAAGCTTTAATTGCTGCTTTATAGTCAGTCGAAGCTTGTTTTATTGAAGCTGATTGAGCTGTAATAGCATCTTTTATAGCTTGTTTGTAAGCTGCATTTGCTGCCTTAATAGCTGCTGCACTTGCTGTTTTATCAGTAAGAGCTTTTGCTGCTGTTATAGCTGCCTTTTTGGTATTATTTGCAGCAAGTTTTGCTTGTTTAGCTGTGTCGTTTGCAGCTTTTATAGCAGTTGCTCTTGCTGTTTTTGCAGTTGCAATACATGCTCCTCTTGGAGTTGCAGTAACTGAAGTTGTATTTGTTTTAGGTTCTTTTGGTTCTGTTTTTCCTGTAGTTGTAGCAGCAAAAGCTGTACTACTTAGGATTAAACCTAAAGCTAAAACAGGGAATATTAACTTAATTTTTTGTGTCATATATAAATTGAAATTTATTATTAATCGACCTCTGTACTTACTACGTATGAATAAAGATATTTATCTCAAAAATACACAAAATAACCATTGACTATTATAAAAATTAATTGTAATACAATTTTTATATATTTTTATTTAATCTTGATACTATTTTTTTACCAAAAAGAGACAACAAAATAGCAATCAATAAAAAGAAGAGTATGCTAAAATTACCTATAAGATTATTTATTGCTTGCCAGCTATCCCCAAAAGAATATCCAATAAAAGCATAAAATAATACACTTAAAAAAGTACCAATAACTTCAAAAATCATAAATTTTTTATATGTAGATTTACCTAATCCACATATAATATTTATAGTTAGTGTTGATATAACTTCGAAACGACTCAATATTATTACCAAACCAGGACGTTTGGCAATATTTTTTTCTATGATGATAAAATTTTTAGAAGAAATAATTTTGTTGAAAAATTTAATTTTAGATAAAGTTTTTTCTCCGTATAGTCTGGCTAGCCAATAAGAAATATTATCTCCAGCTATATTAGCTGCTACTACGACTAATAATAAAGTTGAAATATTAAAGTAACCCTGACTAGCAAAAGCAGCTGAAGCCATAAGGAGAGTGCCTGCTGGTATTGGGATAGCCAAAGAGGCCAAAAATGTGACTATAAATATAGCCCAATATTTATAGAGTAATATATATGGGATAATAGCTTGAGCTAGGAAACCCATATTATCTATTTATAGAATAATTAGTAATAGCTTCTTCTAGCTTAATTTGAAATTGCATCATATTAATTTTATTTCTTTTGATGTATCTATCAATACGAATATTTGGGTATTGTGGATCAGTAATATTTAATACATTTTTCAAATAATCAGGATTAAGCCTAAATATTACATTGATATAATCAAAAGTCATCCATATTCTTATCTCATTTAATCTTGCTTTGTGGTGTCTGTATGTAGGCTGGCCATTTATCCTATAATCAATACCCAATTCGCCTAGTCTTTGGTATTTTTTAATAGAAGAAATCAATAAAATTGAAAAAATAATACTTAAAAATATTAAGATTATTATAATTATTATTTTAAAGTTTCTTTTTATATAATTACAAAATTTTTTCATGTGATTTAATTATAACAGAGTATTAAATATAGTTATAGTAATAATGAATAATATTATTATTGACATATTGAAAATTTATGATATACTAGCGTAAATAATGATCATTAAATAAATTTAAAAATAAAAGAAATGGAAAAAGAAAAAACAGAATCAGGTATTTTAGACGAAGAAAAACAAATTTTTCAAAATTACATTAGTAGTGTTATGCATGACCTTAAGAGCCCATTGTTTACAATGCTTGGATATCAAAACCTTATTTTAGGTGGTGACCTTACACGAGAAGAAACAGATGAATTTATCAAGATTACAAATGATTTAACTAATAGAATGATTAAGATGATAGAGGTTTATCTTCTTTTGGAAAAAATTGAAAGAGGAGAAAGGGCTATAGACATGACTTCTATTACCGTTGTTGAATTAATTAATATTATTAAAAGGGTAATTTCTGAAGTTAATATTGAAAATAAATTTGTTTTTAATTTAGATCTTAAAGAAATACATAATGGACTAGTTGATTACAAAAAAAAATTATTAACCAATGATGTTTTAATAATATCACTTTTAACAAATCTTCTTGAGAATGCCATGCATTCTACATCTTCTGTTGGGTTTGATAATAAAATTAATGTAAATATTTATGAAGAAAATAATCATTTTATAATTTCTATTATTAATATTGGAGAGATTCCGATAGAAATTAAAGATAAAATTTTTCAAAAATTTTATACCACTAAAAAAAGAGGTAATGGTATAGGTCTTTATGTTGCTAAGACTATAGCAGAAGCTCATAATGGTAATTTAATTTATCAACCATTAGAAGGTAAAACAAAATTTACATTACAAATCCCTTTCAAGTAAAAAAGTAAGACCCGTCTCATAAATATTGAAGACGGGTTTTTTGTTGATTTAAAAAATATTTGCAATTTTATAAAGTTATGTTATAATGATTAAAATATTTTAAAATTTAAAAAATAAGTTAGTTATAAGAGAATTGAAGATTTTAAGAAAACCGACACCTAGAAGTATTGCTTCTGTTAATACTTATCTTTTGGAAATAGCAAAAATACCTTTGCTTGATATAAAGGAGGAAGTTGAATTAACACAAAGAATTAAAAATGGTGATGCTAATGCTTTGAAAAAATTGGTTAATGCAAATCTAAGATTTGCTTTTTCTGTTGCAAAACAATATCAGAATCAAGGCTTGGAATTGCCAGATTTAATAAATGAAGCTAATACAGGATTAATACTGGCTGCTGAGAGATTTGACGAAACAAGAGGTTTTAAATTTATCTCTTATGCCGTTAATTGGATTCGACAATCAATTATGAAAGCGATAGCAGAACAGACTAGAATTGTTTACATTCCAATGAATCACCAGAGGAATATGAAGGTTATTAACAAAATTCAGGAAAGTAGTTATCAAATCAAAGGAGATCCTCTGTCTTTGGAAGAATTATCAGAGAAATCTGGTCTTAAAATAGATCTAATAAGTAAAACAATTTCTGCTTATGGACATAAGGTAACTTCTATTAACCGTAGTTTTAATGAATTTGATGGAGAAAGTAGTCTTCTTGATATCTTGGTTGATACTAATTCTTTAAATCCAGAGAAAAATTTGATTGATGATTCTCTTCGGATAGATATTGAAAATATGTTATTAACTTTGAAAAAGAAAGAGGCTTATGCTCTACGTAATTTTTACGGCATCGGTTGTGTTCCCAAATCCAAGGATCAAATTGCAAAAGATTTAAATATTGAAGTTCCTAGATTTGATCAGTTAATTTTAGAAACAAAGAAAAAAATTAAAAATTCTCATAGAGCTACTGTTCTACGTACTTATTTTGAATTAATAAATTGATATTTATTTTAAAAAACCCTGCCGTTTAAATATGGCAGGGTTTATTATTTTAATAATAGAAATACAGTCTAGTATATTTAATCTAATTGAGTTATAATATGACTACCTTATTAATAATTTAAAAGCAGATAGTGTTGTGTAATTTTTCACAAAAAAACTAATCTGTATCATATATGGCAAAAAGAGAAACAGGGCTTCATGTACATGTAAAATCTACAAGATCCCATAAAACAAAGAAGCGTTTGATTGCTAAGAAAGTAATGCTTGCAAATAAGACAGATAAGAAAAAGTCTGTACATAAAAAAGCTAAATAAAGTTTAAAATACACTATATCTTATGGATCTAGTGTATTTTAATTTATTCCATAAATGTGATTATAAATCTTCCCATTGATTAAAACTTTAATTAAGAGTACTGTTAATATACAAAAACTATTATCTGAATAAGTCGATTTAGTAATTTATATTTTGTACATTATTAATTTACTTTAAATTCACAAGATGAAAGGAACAATAAAAAAGATAGTACTAGATAAACCTTTTGGTTTTATCACAGTAGAAGGTCAAAAAGCAGACATATTTTTTCATAAAGATAAAGTAGTAGGAGTCTCTTTTGAGGATCTACACGAAGGTGATACTGTCACATTCACTACAGAAGAAAATGAAAGAAATGGAGAGAAAAGAATAAGTGCTGTAAATGTAGAACGTGCATAGTATCTATTTTTATATATAAGTTTTATAATATAGATAAGACTATTTTCAGGTCATTCTCGCATGATGGAAGACTATATTTTTGAGGCTTGTGTAAGTTTACTTGTGTTTGTTTCAAAATATAGCGCTACCCCATGAAAGTTTTCAAGTAATAGTCTTCTGTTAAAAGCCTCCTTAGGGAGGCTTTTGCTGTTTAAGTGCTTATGTATATAGGTTATTTATGTTATTATTGAATAATAATGACAAATTTACCTATTATTTTATCAATTACACCATTTTTGTTTTTTGTTTTTTTTCTAATAATAAATAAAACGTCACTTCTTAAGGCTTCAGTTATTACACTTGTTTTATATACCTTACTAGCTTTATTTTATTGGAAAATATTACCTAATTTTTTATTTATTTCTTACGCCAAAGGTTTTTTTGTAGCTTTTGATATATTAATAATTATTTTTGGAGCTATTTTCTTTTTAGAAATATTAAAAGACTTAAAGATTATTAATAATATTTCTTATTATCTAGAACATGTGTCTCATGACTATAGGATACAGATAATAATAATAGCTTGGTTGTTTGAAGCTTTCCTTGAGGGTACAGCAGGTTTTGGTACTCCAGCAGCTATCGCTGTACCACTTTTGATAGGATTAGGCTTACCTCCTATAAGAGCTTTAATAGTAGGATTATTGGGAAATAGTACCGCCGGAGTATTTGGAGCAGCAGGAACCCCTATCAATGTCGGTTTTGCAGGCTTAAATGTAACTTCTGTACCATTTTTATCATCTCTTTTAAATTGTGTAGGAATTATAGTTCCTATCTTTATGCTTTGGGCAATAACACTTGGAAGAAAAAATAGAAAGAAAGAATTTTTCGGAGCTCTGCCTTTTGTTATCTGGTCTGGATTTGTGTTTATTGTTCCTTCTATTTTATTTGCAAAATTTTGGCCAGAATTTCCATCTATCTTTGGTGCGACAGTTGCGATAATCTTAGTATTAATCACAACTAAACTAGGAATCTTTGTACCAAAAGAAAATCTAAGTCTTAAGGAAGAGAAAGATTTGGTTTCCACTATGTCTCCATTCAAATCTTTTTTACCATATATTATTCTAGTTTTATTATTAATTGCCGGAAAAGTTTTCTTAGGTAATATCGGAATTACTTTTTATGTAGGCTTTAAGCAAGTATTTAATTTGTTTAATCCAGGGTTTGCTTTTATTGTGGCGGGATTTATGGTTGCTTTTATATGGAAAAGTAAAAAAGAAGTTTTAGTTGATTCTATAAAGGAAGGTTTTAGAGAAGCAATACCTCCATTTTTTGTAATTGTTTCTATGCTTGCTATGGTTCAAGTTATGATTAATTCAGGACAGAATATATCGGGACTTCCTTCTGCTATTGCTATCATTGCTCATTTCTTCGAAACAGCATTATTACCATTCTTTGCACCATTCATAGGAGCTTTCGGGGGATTTATAACTGGTAGTGTTACAGTATCAAATATTTTATTCGGACATTTATTTTATACTGCAGCTATTCCTCTAGGTTTTAATTCACAAGGTATACTTTCTCTGGGTGTTGTTGGTGCTGCTGCAGGAAATATGATAGCTCTTGCAGATATACTTACAGCTGAAGCAGTGATAAGAGTTAAAAATAAGGAGATTGATATACTGAAAGGAGTATTCATTCCTTGTGTAATATATTTGATTTTAGTTGGTTTAATAGGGATAATTTTTTTCTAAGATATGTATATAAAAGTTAAAGTTATTGCAGGATCTAAAAAAGAAAAAATTACAAAGAAGTCTCCAGATCGATTTGAAATATGGGTGAAAGAGCCAGCAGAAAGGAATCTTGCAAATACAAGAGTATTACAGATAATAGCTGATATTTTTGAGATAAATGTTAAATCTATACGTATTATAAGCGGGCATCAAAGTCCGAGTAAAATACTATCTATAAATAAGTAATATTATCTTTTGGGCGGTATTTGTTGTAAAAGAAAACGAGAGTATAATGTAAGCATTACTAGTAATTTAATATATAAATATATGGCCACAAATATAAAAGCGACAAATATGGATTTGACTCCTTCAATTGGAGATTATGTAAACAAAAAGATAGAATCAATAAATAAGTTTGTAGAATTTGGTCAAGAAATAAATATTTATGTAGAAGTTGGTAAGACTACAAACCATCACAAGCAAGGTAATTACTATAAAGCAGAATTTGATGTCACTATCGATGGGGAAAAGTTTTTTACCGTATCTGAAAAGAGCGATTTGTATAAAGCTATAGATGATTCAAAAGATCAGATTCTCAAAACTATAAAAAACTATAAAAAAAGAAAAAATACTCTCTTTAAGAGAGGAGCTACGAGTGTAAAAAAAATGATAAAAGGTATTTCTAAAAGAAACCCTGTCACATCCAAATAATTAATTCCATCTTAAGAATTCTTCGTAACTAATCTCTTTCTTTCCTTCAGGAACAACTCGTTTTATTATAAACGAGTTGTTTTCGTATATAGCTTCAGTTATCTTTATTCTTATTTTTCTAGCTTTTTTTTCAGTAAAAAAAAATACTCCTGGCCATCCGTAAAAAGCTCTATATTTATTCCAAATTTCTTTTTGATTTCCATTTATATCTATTTCTCCATCTTCTTTTTTTATCTTTTTACAAAATGTTGCTTTTGTTTCATCTTGAATTTTTGGTTTTATGTTTTTGGCTTCAATCTTTGGGATTAGATCACAAAGACAATTAGCACCCAAATTTATTAATTTATCTCGTAAATCATTTTTAGTATCTCCAATATTTATATTTATTTCTTTTTCTGCCAAAATAGGTCCACTATCTAGCTTGTATTCCATTTGTTGAATACTTATTCCTGTAGTTTCGTCTCCATTCAGCAGACTAGCTTCAAGAGGGGAAGCTCCTCTCCATTTTGGTAAGAGAGAATAATGTATATTTATTGTTCCTAAACTAGGCATTTTTATAATTTTTTCTGGCAATATTTTTCCATAAGCTACCACTACAGATAAGTCTGCTCCTATTTTAGAAACTTCTTCTATAAAATCATCTGTAATTTTTTCTGGTTTGTAACATTTTATATTGTTATCTTTTGCCCATATAGCAACTTCTGTTTCCTTCATCTGCAAACCACGCCCGGATTGCTTGTCTGGAGATGTTATGACAGCCATAGGTAAATAGCCATTTTCTTTAAGAATATCTAGAGTTTTACTAGCTACTTTTGGAGTACCAAAAAATATAAATTTTAAATTTTTATCAGTCATATGCTATTTAATATTATCTTCCTCGTAATCCTCATCAATTAAAGATTCATGCATATCTTTAGCTTTGTCTATAAAAAGTATTCCATCTAAGTGATCTGTTTCATGTTGAAATATATGAGCAAGTAGACCACTTCCACTTTTAACTACTTTTTCTCCTTTTTCATTATAGGCTTCAACTGTCGCTCTAGTAGCACGTCGAACTTTGCCGTATATTGGACGAACAGAAAGACATCCCTCAGATAATAACTTTTTGTCTGAAGACATTTTTTTTAATATAGGATTTATAAATACTAGATCAGGTTGGCGTGCTTTTACGTATAGATTTCCTTCTGTTGAACCTTTTCCTCGAATAAAATCTTCATCGAAAATTCTACCTGAAACAACAAATATGCGTAAAGAAACTCCTATCTGTGGGGCAGCAATAGCAACTCCGTCATTTTGTGAATCAAGAGCTTCTATCATATCGCCGATGATTTTCTTTATCTTAGGTTTTGTGATTTGATCAACAGGAACTTCCTTTGCGATTTTTCGCAAAACTGGATCTTCACTTTGAACGATTTTAATCATATGTTATTTAAGATTTTTTATGTAATCAAGTAGATTTGGGAGTTTTACTGTATCTTGAGATCTATTGCTCATATCTCTGAATATAACAGAATTTTCCATTGCTTCTTTTTGTCCGAATATTATTGAGTATCTCATACCAAGCTTTTCTGCAACAGCTAATTGAGCACCTAGATTATCTTTTGATATAGATTGAGCGATAGGAACTTTACCTTTTCTTAGTATTTCTATTACGTTCAAAGATTTTAATTTTGCATCGAATCCAAGTTGGATGAAATATATCTTTGGCTTTTTGATAATACGAGGAGAAAGTTTAGAAAACCATGGAGCTTCAACTACTCTATCTACTCCTATAGCAATACCGACAGCTGAAATGTCTTTTTTAGAACCAAGTTGTTTACCTAAGTAATCGTATCTACCACCTCCTGCTATTGTAATTCTTTTACCTGTTTCTTCGTCTTCAATCATTATTTCAACAACAGTTCTTGTATAATAAGAAAGACCTCTTACTAAACACTTATTTATATTATAAGGAATTTCCATTTTTTCAAGATATTCTAGAACTTCTTTGAAATGTTTTTTGCAATTAGGACAAAGACTAGAAAGAGTGTCAGGGGCATTCTGGTTTAATTCAATTGTTTTTTCTTCTTTTGAATCAAGAATTCGTAGGGGGTTTGTTTTTAGTCTTTCTCTATCAATTACTGGAAGGGAATTTATATTTTTTTTGTAGTAGGAAACAAGTTCGCGAATATATCCGGCTCTACATTCTTTATCACCAATAGAATTAATATCTACAGAAAGATTTTTTGCTCCTGCTTCTTCGAGTATGGTCCAAGTAGTTTTTATCACAAGTGCATCAAGAATACTTTTTTCACTTCCAAGAACATCCATATCAAATTGATAAAATTGACGATAACGTCCTTTTTGTGGGTTGTCGTGTCTAAAAGTAGGCCCATAACTATAAAACAACAATGGCTGGGGGAGAGACTGCATACCATGCTCTATATAGCTCCTCATGAGTCCTGCAGTATGCTCAGGGCGAAGAGCAAGGTGATCTCCGCCTTTTGTTTTAAGAGTATACATTTCCTTGTCTATGATGTCTGTACCTTCACCTATAGAAGAGGTAAAAACTCCTTCTTGTTCTACTATAGGAGTCTCTATAGGTTTAAAACCGTAATATACTGCTATCTCTTGTGCTTTTTCAAAAAAACCTTGAAAGTGGTAATACTGCTCGTCTATTATATCTCTCATTCCTTTGATAGACTGAAATGGATCTTTATTTGTTTTTTTATTTTGAGGGTTCATTTTAATTATTGATTATATGTTCCGGGTAAATAAGAAATTGATTTTAATGGTAGAAGTCTTAAGAATGCTCTACCAATCATAAGTTTGTTTGTTAATTTTAGAGCTGTTGGTTCTGCCCAAGTTCTTGAATCAGAACTTCTGTTTCTATTATCTCCCATGACGAAGTATTCTCCATCTCCAGTTTTGTATGTTCCTGTTTGTACAAATGGTCTTTCATTTACATATGGTTCTTTTAATTTAAAACCTTCTGGATGGTCCTTGTTTATAATAGTCACATCTTTATCTGATACTATAATGGTTTCGTTTGGTAGGCCTATTAATCTTTTGATAAAAAATCTTGTAGTGTCACCAGGAAATCTGAATATTACTACATCTCCTCGTTGTTCATGACCTAAAATATAAGATATTTCATCTACTATTAAGTATTGACCATTATCAAAAGTAGGGAACATGGATTCTCCTGATACTACGAATGGTTGAGCGACCCACATTCTGATAGGTATAACTATCAGAAGAGCGATAAGAGCAAATTTGATAAGGTCCCAGCCACTTTCTACAAATTCTCTAAGTTTAGATTTTGTAGGAGTTGGTAAATTATTATTTATATTATTTTCCATATGTGATATATTTTAGCATATAAATTATATTGACAGAATATGTTTTAGTGTGGTGTGGTGTATTATTTAATATAAAAAATTCATAAAACTATTTTCGGACTCATCACACATAAAATCTCTATTGAGATTTTGCTCTACTGTGCCCTTGTCTCACTAAACGATTTACTAATTGAGCTAGCATAAGTGTTAACTCGACAATATTTTATTTCGTGATTGTAGTTAATTTATGTTATTATAAAAAAATGATGTTAATAGTAGGACTTGGTAATCCAGGGAAAGAATATGAAGGTACTCGTCATAATGCTGGGCGAATTATTTTAGAAAAAATTGCAAAAGCAAATGATTTTTCAGATTGGAAAGATGATATGAAGTTGAAATCATTTAGATCTAAGGGAGAACTTTCTAGTGAGAAAGTAGAATTTTTGTTGCCAAATACTTTTATGAATAATTCGGGAAATGCAGTTTGTCAGATTATTGATAATCCTAAAAAATTGAAAAATTTGGTGGTAGTTTATGACGATATGGATTTACCTGTTGGAAGCTTAAAAATATCTTTTAATAGAAGTTCTGGTGGTCACAACGGACTTGAATCTGTAATAAAGAAAGTTAAATCACGAGAGCTCGTACGAATTCGTATAGGTGTCTGCCCCGTGACTCCGACTGGTAAATTTAAAAAACCAAAAGGGGAAAACGCTGTATTGAAATTCTTATTAGGTACATTCAAAGAAGACGAGTTAAAAATAATTAAAAATCAAGTTAAAAAAGTCACAGAAATTATAACTATGCTTTCTTGTGAAGGAAAAGATAAAGCAATGACACTTTTTAATTAGGTTCTAGTAGTTAGTGGCTAGTTAATAGTAAAAATGCGTTGGCTTTTAAGCCAACGCATTTTTACTAGAGCCTAGCAACTAGAAACTAATCACTAATTATTCTGCTTTCTTCTCGCTATCTAAGTGAACTAAAGTCATTCTCTGATCTTTTGGTTCGAATAGTGTTACTTGGAAATTGTAAGTTTTACCTAGTTCAAGAGTTTTCTTTAATTTCTCTTCAGATCCGAAGCTTGAATTGTGTACCAATCCAGCGACTCCTTGCTTGATAGAAACTAGAGCACCGTGCTTGTTGAACTTGATAACTACTCCAGAAACGATATCTCCTTTCTTAAGTGTTCCTTCAAATTCTTTCCATGGGTTTTCTTTCAAAGCTTTGATAGATAGAGATATTTTACCATCTTTAATATCTATGATTTTAGCTCTGATTTTCTCTCCTACCTTGAACATTGAACGTGGATCTTCTACTAGACCCCAATCAATCTCAGATATATGAACAAGACCTTCAAGACCTTCTTCAACTTTTAGGAATATACCAAAGTCTACGATACCAGCAACGACGCACTCCATCTCATTACCAACTTCGTATTTACCGATTATTTCTTGGCGTTCTTCTGGATTATTGTCTTTTTCAGAGAAGATAAGTTTACCTTCTTTTGGAAGAGCTGAGATCATAACTACATTGATACGTTTACCAACGAGCATTTTCAAAGCTTTCAATATTTTATCCTTATCTGAATCTTCTACGCGAGGGTAGTGTTCACTCTTAAGTTGAGAAGCAGGAAGGAATCCAGCGATACCTTGCCATTCAAGTATAAGTCCACCCTTGTTGGCTTCTTTAACTGTAAGTTCAAGAGCTGTTTTAGATTTGATAGCTTTATCAGCTTCACTCCAGATAAGGGCTTGCTTTGCTTCTTTAAGTGAAAGTTCTATGTAACCTTCGTCATTGTCAGTTCCTACTACTTTTGCTTTTACAACATCACCGATATTTACCTTTTTGATAATGTCTTTAGCGTTGATGAATTCACGTCCGTATATGATACCTGTTCCAAATGGAGCGAGGTCTATATAGACTGAAGACTTCTGGATAGAAATAACTGGACCTTCTACGAGAGAGTCTACTTGTGGTGGAAGCTCTGCTTTATCAAGCATTTTCCCGATACTTGAAAGTTCAATTTTTGCATGTTCTGCGATGCTTGTAACTACATCTATTTCATCATTTTTCATAATAATATTTACCAAAATTTCTGTATTTGGTACTAAAAAAACCGCATTTTGCGGCGCAGTCTGGATATCTTCGTTTTGTTTGGCCACCAAATCAAAATAAAGGGTTAAACCCAAGCTGAACTTGTAATGGAATTACTATACTATAAAATTTAATAGTTTGCAACCTGAATAAGGAATAAGTTACATTTTTTGTTTGACAGTATATATATGAGAGAATACTATATAAGTATTAATAATCATACTAACATAAATTATGAGCCAATTTGATAAAATAAATGACGGTAAAGAAGTTATAAGTTCTAATCTAGAAAATAATAATCAGAGGACAGAATCTGCTCCTACTAAAAATGCTGAAGATTTAAAAGATAGAGAAGATTTAAGGGTTACAAATGAAATAGCAGATCAATCAAGAATTGATGAACTAAAAAAGGAATTAATCGGAGAAAATAATGTAAATCTTATCGATAGTGTTATGAGTAAGATGAGGGATGGTGAACAAATGTATTTAGCTTTAAAACATAGTGGAGATGAGACCGCAATAAATCGAAGAGTAGAAAGTCTAACTAACGAAAAAGCTAGTCAATTGTTAACCTCAATGGATTCAAGTTATGGTTATCTAATAAAAGCTTCAGATGAAGAAGTTAAGGCTGTTTATTTGAAGGATTTTGAATCACAGACAAGTAGTCATTATTTAGGTGGTTTGATGACAGCTATCGATGCAGAAGCATTTAAAACAGGATTTTTTAATGCTAAAAATGGAATGCCTGCTATTGTAAATGATAAAATGAATAATATCATAAAAATTTCCGAAAGATTATTGAAAGCTAAAACTGAACTATCAAATAGTATTAAATTAGAAAATAGTGTAGATCCAAGAAAAGAAATTTCCGCAATTAATGAAAAAATATTTCAAGGTCCTGTAAATATCTTGAAAACCATGACGCCTGAAGAGGTTAAAGCTTTTTGTTTAAAGTACCCCAACCAGCTTCCATATTTGAATAGTGATCTTAATAATTTGTCTATTCCTGCATCTATTCAAAATGGAACACTAGTTTTTGAGAATTTGATGAAATATGTAAGATTTTTGGAAGAATCAAGAGGAGAGAACTATTCTAGTCAAATACTCTCAAGCGAAGAACTTATGGAATTACAAAAAACTAAAGATGAAATTGCATTGAAAATTTAATAACAAAAATACCTAGATTTTATCTAGGTATTTTTGTTATATGAGTTCTTTATTTCTTTTTAAAAATTTGATATAATACAAGTATGATTATTACATACCTAGGTAAGCAGTTTTTCAAAATTCAGCAGGGGGATTTAGTCGTCGCAGTTAACCCTATAAGTAAAGATTCAAAAGGAGAAATTAAAGGGTCTAGATTTGGTTCAGATATTGCTCTTTCTACTACAAATCATCCTGATTATAATGGTTTTGACTTGGTATCACATGGAGACAATGTTCCATTCTCAGTAAGTGGTCCAGGTGATTATGAGATAAAAGGAATTTTCATAAAAGGAACAATGACTGAAGCAATTCTTAATGAAAAGAAATATATTAATACAATTTATTCTTTAACAATAGATAATATATCTATATGTTTTTTGGGTTGTATGTCTCACAATAAAATATCTACAGAAATTCGTGGAGATATTGGATCTCCAGATATTTTATTTGTACCAATTGGTAATAATGATTTATTAAATCCTTCCGAAGCTTACAAGCTTGCAGTTTCTCTTGAACCTAAGATTATTATTCCTATGGATTATGATGAAAAGACTTTAAAATTATTCTTGAAAGAAGGAGGACAAGACAAGATTATGCCTGTAGATAAACTTACAATTAAAGCCAAGGATATAATAGGACGTGAAGGAGAAATTGTGGTATTATCAAGCTAGTTAATATTAATTAGTTTAAATCACGCTTTAAATTATATTACGTGATTAGATTTTACTAAATTATATGCGAGCACATATTAAAAAATTACAATCGAAGAGTGAAGATACTCGTAAATTAATATTTGCGGGTACAATGATAGTATGCATGTCTCTTGTATCTTTGGTGTGGATATATGGATTAGGAGTAAGATTTGGTAATCCCGAAGTAAAAATACAAGCAAATGAAGATATTAAACCCTTTAAAATGTTCGGTGATTCTATTTCTTCAACATTAAAAAATGTAAGTGCAAGTGTTGGTAGTATAGATATGAAAAAAGATTTATCTTCTAATTCAGAAAAGCAAGGGGATTTAGTTCCAATAGATAATACAAGTCAGATTCAAAATGAACAAACCGATTTAACACCAGTAAACAATACTAATCAGACTCCAGATAAACAAGCTGATTCAATACCAATAGACAATACAAATCAATAATTATGCCCAAAGAACCTAAAAAACAAAAAGAAGAATCACAAAATGAAATAGTGAAAGAACATGTAAATGTCGTTTCTGTAGATATCAGTAGAGAGATGAAAGAATGTTTTATAGACTACGCGATGTCAGTCATAACTGATCGTGCTTTGCCTGATGTTCGTGATGGATTAAAGCCTGTTCATCGTCGCATCCTTTATGCTATGAATGAGATGGGTCTTACTTCTTCTTCCCGCTTTCGTAAAAGTGCAGCAGTAGTCGGAGACGTGCTCGGAAAATATCATCCTCATGGTGATGTTGCTGTTTACGATACTATGGTAGGTATGGCACAAGATTTCTCTTATAGATATCCTCTAATACATGGACAAGGTAACTTTGGTTCTATCGACGGCGATGGTGCGGCTGCTATGCGTTATACCGAAGCTAAAATGTCCAAACTTTCATCTCTACTTCTTTTGGATCTAGAGAAAGAAACAGTAGACTTTCGTCCGAACTATGATCAGACTCGTAAAGAGCCAGTTGTTCTTCCTACTGCTGTTCCTAGTCTACTATTGAATGGTACTTTGGGTATTGCTGTCGGAATGGCCACCAATATCCCTCCACATAATCTTGCTGAAGTTGTAGATGCTACTATCCATCTTATAGACAATAAAGATGCAACTACTGAAGATTTGATGAAGTTTGTAAAAGGTCCAGACTTTCCTACTGGGGGTATTGCTTATAATCAAGCAGATCTACTTCATGCTTATTCAACAGGACGTGGCGGAGTAGTGACTCGTGGAGAGGCAGAGATTGTAGAGCAGAAGTCTGGTACATTCCAGATCATAATTACATCAATTCCCTATAGAGTTAATAAATCAAATCTTATAGAATCAATTGCTCTCCTTGTTCAAGAAAAAAAGCTTGAAGGAGTTAAGGGACTTCGTGATGAATCCACTAAAGATATTCGCATAGCAATCGATTTAAAGTCTGGTATTATTCCTGAAAAAGTTTTAAATTACATATATAAACATACTCAACTTGAACAATCTTTCAACTTCAATATTGTTGCTTTGGTAGATGGAATACCTCAGACTTTGTCACTCAAGAGTTTACTTTCTGAATTTATATCTCATAGAGTAGACATAGTCAGACGTCGTACAGAATATGATTTAAGAAAAGCTAAAGAGCGTGAACATATACTTCTAGGTCTTAAGAAGGCTCTTGATCATATCGATAGAGTTATATCTGTCATTCGTGCTTCAAAAGATACAGCGACTGCAAAGGTAAATTTGATGAAAGAGTTTAAGTTTTCTGATTTGCAAGCAACAGCAATTTTGGAAATGAAACTTCAGAAGCTTGCTGGACTAGAAAGAAAGAATGTTGAACTTGAATTAAAAGAGAAACAAGAACTTATTAAAGAATTAGAAGCCCTACTTGCAAGTCCAAAGAAGATGCTTAAAGTTATTAGTGATGAACTTTCAGAAATTAAAGAAAAGTATTCTGATGATAGACGTACACGTATTATAAAAGGTGGAGTAAAGTCTATAAATGAAGAAGATCTTATTCCTGAAAAGGAATCTGTTCTTGTTTTTACAAAAGGTGGTTATGTTAAGCGTACAGATCCATCTGAATACAAGAATCAGAAACGTGGAGGTGTAGGAGTCATAGATATAGAGACAAAAGATGAAGACTTTGTGACCATGCTCGTATCTGCAAATACTCATAGTGACCTATTATTCTTTACAAATAAAGGAAAAGCTTATCAGATAAAGATGTATGATATACCAGAAGGTAAACGTGCCACAAAAGGTAAGTCAATAATGAACTTTATGTCTTTAGAAGGAGATGAAAAAGTTACTTCGATATTACCTATAGATAAAGAAACAAAAAAGACTGTTGAACATTTGATGATGGTTACTAAGATGGGAATAACTAAGAAAGTTGCAGCTGAAAGCTTTAAGGATGTACGTCGAAGTGGTTTAATAGCAATAAAACTTGATAAAGATGATGAATTAGAAGCTGTATTGGCTATAGTAAAAGGTGATGATGTTATGCTTGCTACAACTAACGGTCAATCTATAAGATTTAGTGAGAAGGACGTTCGAGAGATGGGTAGAGCAGCAGGAGGAGTCAAAGCTATGAAACTAAGTAAAGGAGACTTTATAATCGGAGTAGATCGTGTACCAAAAGGAGAAACGGCATTAGCTCTTCTAACTCTATCTTCAAATGGCTTAGGTAAAAAAACAAATATAAAAGAATACAAAACACAAAAGAGAAGTGGTTCAGGAATAAAAACAGCAAAAGTAACATTTAAAACAGGTAAGCTCATTGTTGCTAAAATAGTTGGAGAAGAAAATGAAATAATTGCTGTGTCTCAGAAAGGACAAGTCATAAGAGTAGACCTTAAGTCTATTCCAACTTCAGGGCGCCAGACTCAAGGTGTGACAATAATGAAATTGCACGCAGGAGATAGTATTGCTTCTATTACATGTTTATAAATTAATTATAGGGTGTTATAATAAAAATATGTTTTCCAACCCAGAACAAAATGTTCTTAAATTAGGATTACGAGAAGGTATGAGAGTAGCTGACTTTGGAGCTGGTACTGGAGCTTATTCTTTTGCAGCAGGTAGACATGTAGGACATACAGGTCATGTTTATGCTATAGAAGTTCAAAAAGGTTTACTTAAAAAACTAGAAAGTGAAATTAAAGAATTGGGCGTAAGTAATGTTGAATGTATTTGGGGCGATATAGAAAAGGTTGGTGGTACTAAGATTGCGGATCACTCTATGGATGTAGTCATAATTGCCAATGTTTTATTCCAAATAGAAGATAAGCTTGGTCTTATCGATGAAGCAAAAAGAATTTTAAAAAAAGATGGCAAGATATTATTTATTGAATGGGCAGCTTCTTTTGGAAATATGGGTCCATCCATTGAACATGTCGTTGAGGAAAGGATGGCTATAGATTTATTTACAAAAAGAGGTTTTAAATTATTTGAAAAAATTACCACTAATGAACATCATTATGGTATAATTCTAATACCTAAACATGAATAATTTTCAGACAATTTTAATTGCAATATTTTTAGCTTTTTTTGTTTTTGGAGTTTTGATTTTTTCTGGAATAATTAATATAGGTGGAAATAAAACAGGTAAGGATGCAATTTCTGGTAAAATTGTTGTATGGGGAACTTTGCCATACAATCAAACTTCGGATTTACTTGATCAATTAAGTGGCTCTGGATCTAAATTCACAATAAAATATGTACAACAAGATGAAAATACTTATCAGAGTAATCTAACGGAAGCTTTCGCTAAAGATCAGGGCCCTGATTTGTTTATATTAAAACCAGACATGATATTAAGAAATAGTTCTTTTATATATACTATTCCATATGCAAGTTATCCAGAGGAAACTTTTAGAACTACATATATCGATGGATCAGATATTTTGTTGAATAAAGATGGAGTTATGGGTTATCCTTTGTTGGTTGATCCTTTGGTTTTGTATTTTAATAAAAATATTTTAGCTAATGAAGGTCTTCTTTATCCTCCTTCTACTTGGGACGAATTGTTTACTCTAAGTAGTAAGCTTATTAATAAAAAAACAGATGGTTCTATAACTCAGAGTATGATAGCTTTAGGAGATTATGATAATGTTAATCACTCAAAGGATATACTATCCATGTTACTTCTTCAAAATAAAAATCCTATAGTTAGTCATACTGATAATGGGTATGTCTTAAATCTTAGAGATTTAGCTCCAGATAAAACTGTACCTATTGAGCAGGTAATTGATTTCTTTTTAGAATTTTCTAACCCATCTAATGATTCTTATACATGGAATAGATCTATGGATAACTCTCTAGATATGTTTATCAAAGGTAATTTAGCTTTTTATATTGGATATGCTAGTGAATTATTTAAAATCCAATCAGTAAATCCAAATTTAAGTTTTGATGTTGCTATGATTCCCCAGTTGAAAAATACTGATACTAAAAGTACTTATGGTCAGATAAGTTCAGTTTTTATAAGTAAAAAATCTAAAAATTTGAATTCAGCATTTGGAGTTGCAGCTTTGATATCAGCACCGGATTTCCTTAAGGATTTGGCTATAAGTGCATCTTTGCCTACAGCAGATAGATCTCTACTAAATGTTAAACCACAAGATCCTTACCTTTTGACTTTCTTTAATTCAGCTATTATTTCTAAGTCTTGGCTTGATCCTGATAGAGAAAAGTCTGATTCTATATTTAGAGAGTTAATAGAAAATACATTATCAAATAAATTATCAAGTTTAGATGCTATAGATAAAGCTTCCAATCAGCTAGATCTAATTGTTAAATCTTATAATACACAATAATTATGAAAAAACTTTTTGGATTTATATTTATATTTAGTTTCATGTTTGTGGTTTTTTCTGTAAATATAATAAAAGTTGAAGCTGCTAACACAGAAAAAATTTCAGTATCATATACTGCTGATAATTTTCCTATTTTAACTGTTTCAGGTCTGAAGCAAGGTATTGAATATCATGTGGATATAGGCCAAATGGAGGGCGGTATATTAACTAGCCATTATAGTAAAGCTATTTATCCTGTAGATTTCGGTTCAACGGGTAGTATTTTACCTTGGGTTGTTGATGATTACCCAGTAGGTTTTTTACCTGGTTCAGATTATACAGTAGTAATAGATAGAATTACACAACCTGCTACTTTTAGTGTGGCAAGTGCGATTATTAATATTCCAATTCCAACTCCAACCATAACTAGTATTTCTCCTTTGGTTGGTAAAGTTGGAGATACTATTACAATTAATGGTAATAATTTTATCGGTATAGATAAGGTTCTTTTTGGTTCTGTAGATGTGGGTCTTAATTTTAAAGCAGTTAGTTCTACACAAATAACAGCAGTGGTACCAGATGGGGCAGTTAATGGATCAATTACGGTTGTAACTCAGAATTTTGGTAACATTGTTAGTTCTGATATTTTTAAAGTTAATTTACCGACAAGTAATCTTCAATTATCTGCTAGAAATATAACTCAGAATAGCGTTATATTATCGGCCTATGGAATTATAAATCAAAATTCATATGATTTTTATATATATGATAGTGCAACTTATTATAATAAAAAACCATTACTTGCTTCTGATGCTATTGTCCATAAAGTTTTAGATTTACAGAACCCAACTAACCCTATTGAAATTACTATGGATGGTTTGTCTCCTGGACTTAAGTATGTTGGAGATATAGATTATAATTCAAATGCCAACCCTGAGACTACTTATCCATTTGTTGAATTTTCTACACTGCAAGATTTAACTGCTGGTCTTGAAAGTCTTGCTACTTCTAGTATCACAGGCACATCAGTAAATATCGTAGCTACCGGTCTTTTAGCCACCAATACTTATAGTGTTATTTTAGTTAATGATAATACAACTCCTACTCCTGTATATAGTCAAACAATAAATCTTGCTCCTGTAAATGGAACTGCAACTGTCTCTTTTTCTGGTTTAACAGCAAATAATACTTATAATGCTGGTCTAATCATAAATAATAATACTAATTCTGTTTCTGCTAGGGTATCTTTTGTTGCTAGTGATAATGCCAATACTAACTCTAATACTAATAATACAAATGTTAACGGCACACCAAACTCAACACCATTTGGAGGTTTAGTTCCACCATGTGGACAAGTTATTACTAAGACTGATCCTGCTACTGGGAAAGATACTAGTACTATGCCTACTATTTGTGACTTTGGATTTTTTATGCAGTTGATAAACAATATTATAAAATTTTTGTTGTTTGTTATTGCTACTCCTCTGGTCGCTTTGATTATAATGTATACAGGATATCTTTATATAACTGCTGGAGGAAATGCAAGTCAAACTGAAAAAGCAAAACATATTATGTTGAATGTCGTTATAGGGTTTGTTATAGCATTAGCAGCTTGGCTAATAATAAATACTATCATTACTTCTTTCAATCTAGATTCAACTATTAATACCTTTTTGGCGAAATAAATTATTATTAACAATTTAACTATTATTCGATTATGAAAAGTCTAAATAAAAGAAAATACACAATCATATCATTTGTTTCTCGTTACTTATTTGTTTTTTTTATAATTTTTTCGTTGCTTGCACCTGTAATTGTAGCAAGAGCTGCTATAACTGTCAGTACAGGCATAGCTAATCCTTTAGGTTCTACAGGTCCTCAAAATATTCCAGATTTTATAGAAAGATTGATAAAGATAGTTCTTACCGTTGGGGTTCCAATTCTAGTTCTCGCTTTTATCTATGCTGGTTTTCTCTACGTAAAAGCTCAAGGGAATTCAGGAGAGCTTGAAGTAGCACATAGAACACTTTTGTATACCATGATAGGAGGTGTACTTTTGCTTGGAGCATATGTTATTGCTCAAGCTATAGGAAGTACTGTTACAGATATAAGTAGTGGAGTATAGTTGTAGTTTATAAAAGTGGTCGAAAATATTAAAAGATAATATAAATTTATATATGGGTTCAAGTACAATAGATTGTAGTGCGGGATTAACGAATTTAACAAACTTTATAAACTTTTTTACTTGTACATTGATGAATGCAGTAATTCCTTTATTGGTATCTCTATCAGTGGCAGGTTTTGTTTATGGTATTATTCAATATTTTCTTTTTCCAGACAATGAAGAGAAAAGAAAAAATGGAAAAGCTTTTATGCTTTGGGGTATAATTACACTTTTCGTCATGGTTAGTATTTGGGGGTTAGTCGGAATTTTATCGAGTACATTTCTAGGTGGAGTAAAGGCTCTTCCTGGACTTCCAACTACCTAATTAGTGTTGTGTATCTTCTTTCTTATTGATATAATATAAGGAGTGTTGTACTTTAGTTTTAGTGTTTATATCTCCTACGGTCGGTAGGATTTAGTTTTAAATTATTATAAGTTTATTATAAATTAGATTCGCGTTACGTTAAACTAATACGTAACATGATTTGCAAAAATATGAAAAAAATTATTGCGATAGGTGCTGTTGTTGGATCTCCATTATTAGCTTTTGCTTCAGGGACTGCTACAATTGATACAATATTAGGTCAATTAATCGGTTGGTTAAACTATATAGTTCCAGCTTTGATAACTCTTGCTGTTGTTTACTTTATCTGGGGTGTTATACAGTTTATGACTTCTTCAGACGAAGAAGCAAAGAAGATGGGTCGTACAAAGATTATCAATGGTCTTATCGGACTTTTTGTCATTGTAGCTTTCTGGGGTATCATTGCAGTTGTTAAGAATACTTTCAATATAGGAAATACTACAGGTCAAAGCATAACTCCATGTGTTCCAAATTCAACAAACGGCATGGGTGCAAACTGTTAATATATTATGACTTTCCAGATTATTCCAGTAGCAGAAGCTGATATCACCACTTTAATGAAGAGTGTTGATAGGGTATTAATAAATCCATTGATCGTTTTCCTTTTTGCATTAGCTATTGTTTACTTTGTGTACGGATTAGCTAGGTATCTACTGTCTCCAGATAATGAGGAGATTCACAAGACAAGTAAACAGCAAATGCTTTGGGGAGTGTTCGGTATGTTTATAATGATAGCTGTTTTTGGAGTAATGAATATGATTATAACTACTATAGGAGCTAAGGGCATACAAGTTCAAAATGGTAGTTATAGTATTGGAAATTTAAAATAAATTTAAATTTTTGAAAATAAAAAAACCTAAGATGAAATCTCTTAGGTTTTTTTATTTTATATAGCATTTAAAACTATATATTAATTTTTAGTTGTTTTTTAGTAAAAATTATATATTTTCTATTTTTAAATATAATAAAAATTATTAATCTAATCTTCATATATTTGTGATATTCTAAATAAAAAAGATAGTATAAATAGTTATTTAAATATAAAAATTAAAGTAAAATGAGAAAAATGTACTTTTGCATGAGTTTAATTCATTTTTTGGGTCTGAAAATAACTATTAATTTTAATGGTAAAAATGAAAGAGGGTATTTAGATCCACCTAGAAATCAATTTGGTTATTTTTGTCTTTATGATAATAAAAATGATGGCAAAATGATTATGACTGGGGCTGTTAATGAAATTAAAAATGTTTCTCTATTTAGAGATAAAATAAAAGCGAGCTTGTAAAAAGCCGCTTTTTAAATTTATTTATTAATTGACAAAAGACTATAAATATGCTACTATATTAAAGTAAATATAGTTCTTTTAAATTTGTTCTATTTGTGAATATTAAATTGATTTTCCAAGTTTCTTTGTAGAGATTTAGAAAATCAATTTAATATAAACAATAAAATTTAAAAAAAATGAAAAAAACTATTTTTTGTATCGTTTTACTTGTCTTTTTTGTAACAATAAGTAAAGCTCAATGTATTGAGCAGCTGGCTATGTCGACAAACCCCGATGAGATATGCGATGTAATTAATTCAAATGTTTCTTGTTTGAGAGAAACATTGAATAGAAATGAGTACCGGGCGTACAAAGTAAAAATAAATTATTTATATACTTCTTCCTATCCTTGGGTTTATCATACAAATCCAGAAAAGGAAAAATTGTTTAATAATTTCTACGATAGATTTGGGTATTTATATCCAAGTCTGATATCCGCCAAGCCTACGAATCCGGAATTTTATCAGGCTTTAAAAGAAATAATTGCTACAGATCCAAATTATTTTAAGCAAGTCCAAGAAACTAAAATCCCCATAAAGTATATTCAGTGGATGAGAGTAAAAGGAATGCGCAATAAATTTGGAGATGCAAGCATTGTAAGATTAATGCAATCCGCATCAAAAATAGTTAATTATTAATTTTTAAAATTACAAATAATGGAACAAAAAAAATTATCACTAGGGAGAATGATCGATCTTTTTGGTAAAAGAATGGTTGCTAACGAAAAAGGTCTTCTTGGTGAAGAAAGTCTATTGTCATTACTTTCTGATGCCGATTCAGCACATCGTTCGTTAGGGTTTTGCTGTTTGTCTTCAACAGAAGATTTAGCGTTAAAATACTCTGTGATTTTAGCTGAGTTTCGATTGAAGCCTGAAAATCAGGAACTTCTTCTTGATATTGACGAAGCTTTAAAGTAATTACATTTAGAAAAGTAATAATAACTGTTGGAAATTCCAGCAGTTATTTTTTTGATTAAAATTGAAAAAATACAACAAGATTATGTAATGAGAAGATTTTTAATAATATAGACAAAATAAAAGGTTTAGGGTAATGTGAAGAAAAACATGTAAATTTTAAAAACTATATATATGAAAAACGACACTGTTTATTTCAAAGGATCTTTATCAAATAAAGCTTTTATTTCTAGTAATAGCTTAGGACGTAGATTTGATAATGATATCGATCTAGCTTATGATTTTCTTGACCCATTTTTCCTTGATCGTGAGAAAATAAGGTTAAGTAAGTCCTACAGAAGACTTGCAGATAAAACTCAAGTCTTTCCACCTGATTTGCATTCAAATGTAAGAAATCGCTTGATACATACAAATGATGTTGTAAATCTTGCCTCTCTTTTGGCTAGTATTTTAGGCCTTAATGTCTATCTTTCTGAATCGATTGCTTATGGTCATGATATAGGACATACACCTTTTGGGCATTTAGGGGAAAGACTTATATGTGATTTGTCTGGAAAAAAATTTGCTCACCATGTTATGAGCGTAGTTGTAGCCCAAAAGATCGAAAGAAAAGGTTTAGGACTAAATCTTTCCTATGAAACTCTTGAAGGTATTTTAAACCATTCTCGTGGTTCTGGTGATATGAATATAAATAATATCGCCACAGAAGAGTCAAATTTAGTTATGTTTTCTGATAAAATTGCTTATACATTTTCAGATCTAAATGATGCCATTAGGATTGGGTATATCAATGAGTCTAAATTTCCTAAAATTGTAAAATATTTTGGTAAAAACCAAAGAGAAAGAATTTTAAATGTTTCGTATGACTTGATTAAAGAAAGTTCAGAAGAAGGGAAAATTTCATTTTCAAAATCTGAAACTTCAAAAAAGTTTTCTGAGCTTAGAAATTGGATGTACGAAAAAGTATATTTAATTCTGGATGGAGAAGATTATAAAAATCAAATTTATAATGATTTAAAAAATATTTCTTTGTTTGTTACTGATCATTACGAAGGAAAGGTAAATCCATATCTTGCAATTAGTTGTATGACAGACAACGAAGTAAGAAAATTTTCTTCACATTTAAATAATGGTGGTATTAAAGATTTTAATTATGGTTTTATTGAAATAATTAATAGTCTTTTGGGTAGAGAAATTAATATTTTTAACCCAGATTTAGAAAAAAAAGATTTTAAAAATTAATTTGTGCGCAGTAATAGCCCCATAGAATTTTATATTCTATGGGGCTATTTTTATTGAAATGATTATTCGATTTACTTGCCAAAATAAAAAATACAAGGTAATGTGAAAGAAATTCACCTTTAAAATAAATAAATTATGGAACAAAAAGAAAAAGAGATGACTTACTCTGGAACCGGTGTTAACTATGAGAACATGGATCCTTTTAAAATTGCTTGTCAAAAACGAGCCAGTTCTACTGCTTATAACGCTGAAAGACTTGGTTTTAAATCATTAGAATGGACACGTGGGGAAAGTGCTTTTATGTTAGAAATGAACGGACAATACTTTTCTCATGTTGAGGAAGGTCTTGGTACTAAAAATCTTGTTGCTGATGCGATGTCGAAGATTACTGGCAAGTCATATTATGATCAGATTGCACAAGATACTGTAGCCATGATTGTGAACGATATGATCACTCTCGGGCAACTTCCGGTATCACTTGCAATGCATTTAGCAGTTGGCGATTCAAGTTGGTTTGATGATAAACAACGAACCTCAGATCTTATTAAAGGTTGGGGAGATGCTTGTGATCTGGCTGGGTGTATTTGGTCTGGAGGTGAAACTCCAACACTTAAAGACATCATTTATCCTGATGCTTCATTGCTTTCTGGTTCGGCTTTTGGAAAATTTAAAACCAACATTAATCCGATACGGATTAAAAAAGGAGATGCTATCGTGATGCTTGAATCTTCCGGTATTCATGCCAATGGTTTAACTTTAGCAAGAAGAATAGCAGAAAAAATTCCAAAAGGTTATGAGACTTTAATGTCCGATGGCCGCATGTATGGTGAAGCTCTTCTTGACCCGACGCACATTTATTGTGATTTCATTGAAACATGTGCAGATAATGGAGTAGATATTCATTATGCAGTAAATATCACTGGTCATGGCTGGAGAAAATTAATGAGAGCAAATCAGCCTTTTTCTTATGTGATTACAACACTTCCAACACAACTACCGGTGTTTGATTTTATTCAAGAGCATGGTCCTGTCACAGATGATGAAGCTTATGGAAATTTAAATATGGGTGCTGGCTTTGCGATTTTTATAGATCAATCAGATCTGTATAAAATAAATAGCAGACATAAGCGTTTTAAAGTTTTCGTTGCTGGTCACGTCGAAAAATGTTCCGTAAAAAGAGTTGTTATCCAACCCAAGGGTTTGATTTACAGTTCTGATACACTAGCGGTTAGATAATCGAATCGTAGTAATTTTAAAAAACCTTAATTAATAAATATTTTAATTAAGGTTTTTTTTGTAATCAAAATTTAAATTGGATTTTTTTGATTTAAAGGGTTAGAGTATATACTTGTCAAAATTATATATGCGTAGTAATGTGAAGGAAAATTTATTATATTAATTTAATTCTTAAATTCTAGTGTCATGAAAGCAAAGAGTATAGAATCACTTGTTGTTATTTGCAGGAAAGCAGTATCAATAATTATTACAATTCTCAGGTCTACATTTATTTCAGGTAACTATTATATGACCCTTAGAACAAAAAGTAGAGAGAATAATGATTAATCTTAGATCGATTAGATGTAAACAAATAAAAAAGCTAGTTTATTCTAGCTTTTTTTGTTGTGACCCTACCGGGAATCGAACCCGGATTACCGGCTTGAAAAGCCGATGTCCTAACCGTTAGACGATAAGGCCAAATATTTTATTTTGAGCACTAAATAAACAATTTATTATTTCTGGCTTTTCAAGCTGATGCCCGCTATCTTCTAATTGGTTAGACGATAAGGCCAAAAATAACTTAGATAGTATAACATTTTTTCTCAAAAACACAAATTTATCTATATTTATATATAAAATATAATACAGGCAAAGAAAATATATTTTATGTTATAATCTTTTTATATGATAAAAAAACAAATTGCTTTAATAGTTCTAGATGGCTGGGGATACAGAGAAGATAAAAAGGATAATGCTATAGCAGCGGCCCATAAGCCTAATTTTGATGAAATATGGTCAAAGTACCCTCATACTACTTTAGATGCTTCTGCTTTCGCTGTAGGCCTACCTAGTGGCCAGATGGGCAATAGTGAAGTAGGGCATATGACCATAGGAGCAGGTAGACCTCTAGATCAGGATTTAGTAAGAATAGATAAAGCAATAGAAAATGGAGAATTTGCAAAGAATCCTGCATTTTTGGAACTTTTCGATCACATTAAAAAAAATGATTCAACAATACATCTGATGGGGCTTTTGTCTCCTGGAGGAGTGCATAGTCATATGAATCATTTATTTGCTTTTTTAAAAGTCTTAAAAGATGTAGAAATAAAAAAAGTAGCTATACATGTATTTACAGATGGACGTGATGTTCCTCCTCAAAGTGGAGCAGAATATATAAAAGAACTTGAAGAAAAAATTAAAGAAATTGGAATCGGAACTATCGCTTCAATAGAAGGGCGTCTGTATGCTATGGATCGTGATAATAACTGGGATAGACTTGATAAGGTAGAAGAAGTTATTTTTAAGGGAGAAGGGACTATTTGCGATATAGATCCACTTTCTTATATTGAGAATTTATATAAAGAAGGGGTAGTAGATGAACATATAGAGCCTGTTCTTTGTTTAGATAAAGAAGGGAATAAACATATAGTTGAAAAAAATGATGGCATTTTCTTTTTTAATTTTAGAGCAGACAGAGCTCGTATGCTTACACATAAAATATTGGAAATGAAAGAAAAGATGAATATTCTTCTTGTTGCTATGACAGATTATGGAGCAGAATATAAAAGTTTAGTAGCATTTCCTCCTATTAAGATTGAGACAACCTTAGCCAAAGAATTATCCGGTGCAGGATTAACTCAAGCTCATGTAACAGAGACAGAAAAATTCGCACACGCAACTTATTTCTTGGATGGCGGTGTAGAGAAACCATATCCTGGTGAAGAATATATTCTTATACCTAGTCGTAAAGATATACTCACTCACGATCTGGCTCCTAAGATGAAAGCAAAAGAAATAGCTGATAAAGTAATAGAACAGATTCAAAAGGGGACAGACTTTATATTTATAAATTTCGCAAATGCCGACATGGTAGGACATACAGCCAATGTTCCGGCTATTATAGAGGGTGTAGAAGAGATAGACTTGGAACTAGGTAGAGTATTGGAGGCTCTCCATAAAAATGGTGGCATTGCATGTATAACCGCAGACCATGGAAATGCAGAGATAAATATAGATCAAACTACAGGAGAAAGACATACTTCACATACTACAGATCCCGTACCTTTTATTCTTACTAATATGACTGGAACCTTACATAAAGGTACGTTGGCTGATATCACTCCAACGATACTCAAGATTCTTGATATCAAAAAGCCAGAATGTATGACAGGAGAGAGCCTAATTGACTAAATATCGATAAATTATTAACCTTGATAATTAGAGGTTTTTTGAGTATAATCTAGAAGTTAATATTTTGGAAGCGTGGCTATGAAATATAAACTGCTTTATATTTCATCTGATTCTGATTAATATCAGAAATAGCGTTGTGAATGATAATGAACAAGCTATAAGGAAGGGGTTGAAGTCCTTCGTAAAGCGGAGGGTTGGCAGAGAGGTTTAATGCACCGCTTTCGAAAAGCGGAATTCTCGAAAGAGGATCACAGGTTCAAATCCTGTACCCTCCGCTTTGTGTAGGAAAAGCAGGAAGAATTAGTCTTGAAAATTAAATGTTAGTATTATGCGCGGTTAGCTCAGCTGGTAGAGCGACCCCTTGACGTGGGGTAGGCCGGGGATTCGAGTTCCTCACCGCGCACAAAATCTGGGAGATTTTGTGCGAGCCGGAGGCTGTCGAGCCGAGGCGAGGTCGCATAAATTTTCAGCAGAAAATTATAAGTGACCACAAAGATTGCATTATTTTTTAAATTATATATGAGTACACAAATAATTATTTTAGCAGCTGGGAAAGGAAAAAGAATGGAGTCAGACGATCCAAAAGCTTTAGCTTCACTTCGTGGAAAGCCATTTTTAGAACACATTTTAGGAACATTATCTAAACTAAATTTACCTATTGAGCCGGTTATAGTTGTAGGTCATAAAAAGGAAAGAATATTTGAAGTATTTGGAGAGAATCGTAAATATGCTCATCAGAAAGAGCAATTGGGAACTGGCCATGCTGTCTTGTCTGCGAAAGATTTTGTAGATCCTGATCATGGTATGGTTTTTGTTGTTTCAGCAGATCAACCTCTTATTTCAGAACAAACTATTAAAGACATAATAAACGCATATGAAAAAGAAAAATCTGTTATTACTATGGGTACTGTTGTACTGCCTGACTTTAAAGACTGGAGAGAGGGAGCCTATCACTTAGGAAGAATAATTCGTGATGAGAATGGAGAAGTTTTAAAAATTACTGAATATAAAGATGCGACAGAAGAGGAGAGACAGATAAAAGAAATAAATCCTGCTATCTATGCTTTTGATTCTAAATGGCTCTGGGAAAATATAAATAAATTAAAAAATCTAAATGCTCAAGGTGAATATTATCTTACAGACTTGGTAAAAATAGCTCAAGAGCAAGGTCATAAAATAAAAGCCATCCCAGTATCAAACATGATGGAAATATTTCAACCCAATACAAAAGCAGAATTAGAAATCCTTGAGGGTATACTTGCTTACGAAAATATAAAATAAACAAATAAAAAACTCGAGATAATTTCTCGAGTTTTTTATTTGTTTATTTATTTTTCTGTATCCAGATGTATATGTCTTCGACTGCTTTGACTGCGTCTCCGACTGCTATATTGTTCTGATGATATCTACCATTTGAACAATCACCAGCTGCCCATATTCCTTCTGTTGATGATGCTTGTGACATAGGATCTACTACTATCTTATTGAATTCATCTATCTTGACTATGTCTTTAACAAATTCGATATTTGGAGTTTGACCTATTTCTACAAATATTCCATTTGACTGAAGCATATGTTCTTCTCCAGATATCTTATCTTTATATGTAAGAGAATTAACAAATTTATCTCCATCTACTCTCAATATCTCAGCATTTAGTATAATTTTAAATTTAGGGTTTTCCTTAAGTTTTTCTACAGTAATTTCATCAGCTCTAAATTTGTCACTACGGTTGATCAGAGTAACACTTTTACAGTAAGCAAGTAATTGAGCAGAAGTTTCAAAGGCTGCATTACCACCTCCAATTACTAACACATCTTGACCCTCAAAAAGTGGCCCATCACAAGATGCACAATAAGTTATACCTTTATGTTCATATATATCAGCATTTATAGCTTCAAGTTTACGTCTTCCACTTCCTGTCGTTACTAGTACAGACTTGGAAGTAAATTCTTTTCCAGTTTCAGATATAATTGTAAAAATACCCTGATCTTTTTTTATAGAGACTATTTTTTCTCCATCTATAACATCCAAAAACGGTCCTTTGTAATAAAGAACATGCTTTTTAAGATTTGATGCAAGTTCAGCCCCTGAAATTTCTGGAGTTCCGATCCAGTTGTAGATAACTTCAGATACTATTGATTGCCCACCAAATTCTCCTGTAATAATTGCAGTTTTAAGTTGTTTACGAGCAGCATATACGGCTGCTGCACTACCTGCTGGTCCTCCCCCCAATATAATTAATTCATACATATTTGTTATTTTATACTAAACAAATTAAAAACCCAAGCTTTTCACTTGAGTTTTTAATTTGCATTTTATTTCTTATTTCTTCTTAGAAATGCTGGTACTGTACTCCAGTCATCAGTATCATCTATAAATAAATCATCTTCTATTGTTTTCTCAATCTTATCAGCTTTCTTTATATAATCTTGAGATACATCCTTATTCGAATCTTTACTTGATGTTTGAATATTTTCCTCTTTTGATGATGCAATAGTAGGCTCAGAAGCTTTTTGATGTATTTGGAATAGTGATCGCTTTGGCATATCAGTAGGGAAGCCAGTAGCTATAACAGTGACCTTCATTTCACCTTTCTTTAGCTTGTCGTCGCTGATAGTTCCAAAGATTACCTTAGCTTCTTTATCGATAGATTCAGTTATAACTTTAGCTGCTTCTTGTATTTCATGGATAGTAAGATCATCACCTCCGGAAATAGCAAAGAGAACTCCTTTTGCTCCTGATATAGAAAGATCAAGAAGAGGAGAATTGATAGCCTGAAGAGCAGCCTTTTCTGCACGTCCTTCACCAGCGGCAATTCCTACTCCCATGAGTGCGCTTCCTGCATCAGACATAACGGCCTTTATATCAGCAAAGTCCACATTGATCATTCCTGGTGTTGTGATGAGCTCTGAAATACCTTCAACTGCTTGTTTAAGTACTTCATCACACAATGCGAACGCCTGTCTGAATCCAACATCTTTTCCTGATATAACGATCAGTCTATCATTTGGAATTACCAAGATAGCATCTACTTCTTTTTCAAGTTCTGATAGACCCATCTCTGCTAACTTCATTCTTTGATTTCCTTCGAAAGAGAATGGTTTTGTAACAACAGCAACGGTAAGTATCCCTTGTTCTTTTGCTGCTTGAGCTACTATTGGAGCAGCACCTGTTCCTGTGCCTCCTCCCATTCCACAAGCTATGAATACCATGTCAGCTCCTTTGATGACGTCTTGAATCTCAGCTTTTGTTTCTTCAGCGGCTCTTCTTCCAATTTCAGGATTCATTCCAGCACCAAGACCTTTAGTTAAATTTTTACCAAGATGAACCTTCTTTTCAGCCAAGGAGTTATGTAAGTCTTGAGTATCTGTATTCATTACTATGAATTCAACACCTTTAACTTTAGAAGCTATCATGTGGTTTAGGGCATTTTTTCCTGAACCGCCAATTCCGATAACTTTAATTCTTGCAAATGATTCTATGTCTGGGTTTATTTTAGGCATAATTATGTATAGCATCCTGTCTCGTCTAGAAAGACGTGGAAAGGTTGTTCTGATTAATAATAAATTACTTTGTATATAATACCAGAAATATATAAAAAGGAAACATTTGACAAGATGTTTCCTTTGTATCGATATATAAATATTTTAAGGTAAAAGCTGAGAGAAAATTGATTTAAAGAATCCTTTTACTTGTTTAATGTTATCTCCGATAGAATTTTCTGTGCTACCAATACCTCCACTTTGATTTGAAGATAAAGATAGACCATAAGCTGCATACCAAGTAGCATCTTTAATTTTTAATTTACTGTTGATTGTATTATCTACTGGTCCAACTTTTGCTGGTAGGTTTAATTGCTTCTTTGCAATTTCTTCAATACGAGAAATATGAGCTCCTCCTCCTGTTATAATAATACCAGCAGGAAGAAGACCGCTTCTTTTAATTCTTTTTAGATGATTTTCTACTAATTCAAATATGTCTCCTAATCTAGCTTCGATTATTTCATCTACTTTTTTCTTTGGGTAATCTCCTCCGAGCACACTACCAAGTTTTACACTTTCAGCTTCTTCTAATGCAATCTTAAAACCAAGAGCTACATCTTTGGTAATATCCATGCTTCCGATTGGGTAGACTTGCAATGATATCAGTAAGTTATTTTCAAAGACAGATAGAGATACTGTCTCAGCTCCGATATCTACAAGGGCACATCCTGCTGTCTTTTGCTTTGTATTTAAAAGTATAGAAGAAAGTGCAACAGGTGTAGCCAATACATCTGTTGCCTCTATATTTGCAAGTCCTAGTGTTGTTATTAGGTCCTCTATGTTTTGTTTAAGACATGTAATAAACAAAGTTTTAACTTCGAGTTTTATACCATGCATACCTTCGGGGCGTCCGTGGATATTCTTGCCATCAAGCTTGTATTCAACTGGTATTATATGAATAATTTTTTTATTTACTATTTCTAGATTCTCTTCACTTGAAGCCAAGACTTTTGATACATCTAGTTGTGTTATTTTCTGATCAGCACGAGAGATGATAACAGATCCAGCAGAGACAGAAGATCCTAGGCTTATACCTCCAATAGAGACGCATGCTTTGCGTATTTTAAAACCGAGCATGCCTTCTGCTTGCTTAACTGCCTTTTTAATACTCTCAGCTACTTGATCTATATTCGTTATGTATCCTAGTCTCATGCCGATAGTTTCAGCTGATCCAAATGCAACCAAAGAATAGGAATTTGTATCCTTGTTAAGTCCTGTCACTACCACTTTTGTGGTATGGGTTCCTATATCAATACCTACGTTGATACTATTTTTTGTCATTACAAATAAATCAAGAAAACATTTTTAGGAATTTTTGTTCTTGTCTTTCCATTATAGCACCATGATCCATTCCTTTCAAATGCAATAGTCCGTGTATAAATAAATATTTTAAGAATTTTGGATATGTCATATCAAAAAGAGGTGAATCCTTTTTAACTTTTACTAAATCAAAAGTTATTTCTCCAGAATTTTTAGAAAGAGGGAAGGACAAAATATTTGTGGTTGTATTTATTCCTCGAGTTTGAAAATTAATTTGTTTTTGTTTTTGCGCAGATAGGAAGCTAACTCCTAGTTCGTATTTTTCTCCTAAAATAGCATTTTTTATATAGACAAAAGGCAAGCTAGGATGCTTGCCTTTTGTTTTATTTGTAATTGTACAGAATTCTGTATCTGTCATACTTTGTTTTAACGTTTACCTCCGCGTTTTGCTTGCATTGGAGCTTTACCTAGTTTCTGTAACTTTTCTAAAGCTTTCTTGCGGTTAATTCTCTTTAGAGTAGCTATCTTTGTTTTTACTTTTGATTCTGCTCTTTCATTGTAACGCTTACTTTTAACTTTTTGAATAATTCCAGATTCCTGGACTTTACGAGTGAATCTTCGAACAAGATTCATGTTGTTCTCGTTTGTATTCTTTTTTACTTCAATTACGGTAATCATATGGGATTTATATTAGCATACCTTTGTATTTCAGGCAAGATAATAAATAAACATTATACCAAATTAAAACGAGGGTTACCTTTATGGTAAACCCTCGTTTAAATTATTTTATTTTTCTGTCTTTTTTTTATAATTGCGACAGAAATAGTTACTGCATGTTTTCTCGAATATTTGTCTGAGAGGACAATATAAGAAGTTATGCTTTCCTTCATGTTCACATTTAGGAACAGGTTCTAGCTTAGCATTGGAAACAAGAAAATTTTCTCCTTTACAATTTTGAACAATAGAAGTTAAGCCACTTCTTTCAATTGTTTTAACTATTTCACCTTTGTAAAAAAAACAAGATGGTAAAATAATTTCTTTGTTAGTTTCATTTTCCATCTTTTGTGATTTTTTAAAAAATAAATTAGTTACAAGATTTGTAATGAAGACAAAATCTTCCTTTACATTCACCTGCGCGATTTTTTTCTTTAAAGCATACTTTTGGAATAGATGTTACTTCGTGTGAACAAGGTGTAACTTCTTTTAGATGTTTAGTTCCAGCCTCAAATCTATAACCTTTCACATCTACCATAATTGAAACATTCGGGCCTGGCTCAAATGATTTAACAATTCTTCCTTCAAAAAGAAAGCATTTAGCTGAGTCATCATTTAAGATGGCTCGTACCTTTGATTCTTTTAGTTTCTTCATGATTTAAATTTTAGAATTTTAAAGAATGATTTGAATTTAATTTTCTTTTATTCTAAAACTTATTAGTTATTTTGTCAAATATTATAATAGGTCTTCAGGATCTACATTTATTGAGAAAGCAGGTGAAAGTCTGCGAAGATTGTCAGATAAGTGAGTGCTTATTATCTTTTTATCGTCAGTTAGTAAGGGCCAGAGATTCGGCTCTATTTTAATCACAGTATTTGTCACATATTGACCTTTAACTTTACCGATAAATGCACTAAATATCTGTGGTTCATAGCCACCAAGATAATTTTCTATAAAGGATCTAGCCTTTTCTGTTTCTGGAGCTGTACCAGTAAAAGTTATTTTTATCAATCTTTTAAATGGCGGGTATCCGAATTGCTTTCTTTCTTTCAGATCTTCTCTGTAAAGTGGTAATACATTGCCATTGAGTATATGTTCGAGTATTGGGTTCTCTGGTATTCTTGTCTGAATTATTAAATTACGTTTTGTTATCTCGTGAAGCTTTTCCATAATATGTAAAATCTTTTGAGTAATATTAAAACTAGGGATTGAAAGTAATCCATCGAGAGATATGATAGCGCTATGCGTAACTTCAGTATTGATATAAGAAAATACCATTTCAGTCCCAACAAGAATACTCCCAGGATTTTTATAAAATTCAGTCATAGCATCTCTTGCTTCTTTGTCTGTATTTGTTGTCTCTTTATCCATCTGTATTATTTTACTATTTGGATATAGATTTTTTACTTCTTCATAAACTCTATCAGTACCAATACCAAGTGGAGTCAGATTCCAGCTTGAACAAGCTACGCAGCGGACTTCTGTAGTTTCTTTGTGTCCGCATTTATTACACATAAAAACTCTTGAATTTGCTATTTTTGTAGCATTTCTTTGTTTAGATCCATAAAGAACTACGGGTGTAGAGCATGTAGGACAAAGAAGAGTATTACCACAATCATGACAGACAGTAACTCCAGCTAGTCCTTTTCTAACTGTAAATAAAAATACAGATTCATTGTGTTCTATAGCGTAGGAAATCATTTTTTTAGTCGTATTTGAAAGTACAGTAAAAGTCTTTGATCCTTTCTCGTCTACTTGCTCTTTCATGTCTACTACTAGTTGTCTCTCTGCTTGAGGAAGTCTGAAGAGTGGGGAAGCTACTTCTCCTAATTCTCCATCATCATGTCTCTGTAAAGTGTCTGGCCTCAATAAAGTATCTCCAAAAATTAATTTAATCTTTTCTACAGAAGAGAGTATCTCTGCAAAACTACGTATATCTATAAAAGGCCTAGAAAATTGTTTATAGGCATCAGAATTTTCATGCTCTATTATTATAGTTTTTATGTCCTTACGAGGTACTGATAAGAACATCCCTGTACCTATAATAAGTATAGGGTGAGGTTCCTTTATACAAGAATTATATGTATTTATAAGTACTTTTTTACTAAGATCTCCGTGAAAAGAAAAGACATACTGACTTATACCCTTGGTTAATTCATTTTTAAATTGTTCGATGTCATATCTAGTGGGGACACAAATAAATATAGATTGCTTTTTAGCAAATGCTTCTCGTATGAGTGTTCGGTACCAGCTCATACGGTCAGGATTAAGTGCTTGAAATATTAATTTTTCTTGTTTAATATTTTCACTACTACTACTTTCATTTGTATCTTCATCTTTATTTTTTTCTAAATCTCGAATATTTTCTAGAAAGACGCTAGGTAATAGAGCCTTGATGATCGTTCCTGTGTTGCTCACCGTGTAGTCCTTCATCTTTTCACATGATTCAAAAAAGGCAGGCAGGAAAGGGGAAGTCCCCTTCACTCCAATAATTTTTTTTAATTGAAAGTCAGCTTTTTTTAGATCAAATTTTAAATCACGAGCATTGTCTATATTTATGACGATTGCTAGCACTGTTTTTGATCTTATCGGAATAGAAACTATGCTTCCAAGAGGTATATTTTCTGGAGAAAAATAAGTTAGGTTTTCTTTTTGAAATCCTTTTTGTATTGGAATAACAGTAGCTATATACATATCTATATGTTAGCACAAAAATATAAATTCCGAACTTTTTATCTTATTTATTTTTTATTTTATTTTGTGATATAGTGGAATAGTTATAAACATATATGGCATTATTCTCAAAAAAATTAGGTATCGATTTAGGTACAGCAAATACTCTCGTTTATCTACCTGGGAAAGGGGTTGTTTTAAATGAGCCTTCTGTTGTCGCTGTTTCAGAACAAGATAATACAATACTAGCAATAGGTATAGAAGCCAAAGAAATGATAGGTAAGACGCCTGAGAGTATTATCGTTTATCGTCCTATGAAAGATGGTGTTATCGCTGATTATCGAGTGACAGAAGCCATGCTAAGATACTTTATTACGAAAACTCTTGGAAAATATAATCTATTCAAACCCGATGTTATGGTTTCAGTCCCGGCTGGGATTACTTCGACAGAGAGACGTGCAGTTGTAGAAGCCGCAGTGAAAGCAGGGGCTTCAAATGCCTATGTTGTGAAAGAGCCTATCTTAGCAGCGATAGGAGCAGGTATACCAATACACGAATCAAAAGGACACATGATTATGGATATAGGTGGAGGGACGACAGATGTAGCGGTTATCGCTCTAGGAGGAATTGTAGCTTCAACTTCTGTCAAATGTGCAGGGGACAAGATAGACTTGGCTATCGCTGACTATATAAAGAAGACTTTCAATCTAGCAATCGGAGACAGAACAGCAGAAGCTATTAAGATTAAGATAGGCGCAGCAATACCTCTAGAAGAAGAACTTACAATAACTATAAAAGGAAGAGACTTTATTCAAGGCCTACCTCGTACTGCACAGATATCTACAAATGAAATTGTAAGAGCAATAGACAAAGAGTTGCGATCAATGGTAGGAGCAATAAAAGAAGTTTTGTCATTAACTCCTCCAGAACTCTCGGCAGATATAATAGATGATGGTATAATCATGACAGGAGGATCTTCACAGCTTCGTAATCTAGCAGATCTTATATACAGACGAACAGGTGTAAAGGCTCGAGTGGCAGATGAACCTCTACTTTGTGTAGTAAAAGGAACTGGAGAAGCACTAAACCATTTGGAAACTTATAAAAAAACTATCTTAAGTAAAAGATAAAAATGAAAAAAATAAAAAATAATAAAGTACTAAAAATTATATTTATAATAATTCTCTGTGGTTTTGCTCTGATTGGTTTAGCCTTTTCAGGTGTTTTTGTGGCTATGAGACTTCATTTAACTGATGTAAAAGGAAGTATAGATTCTAGAAATGAATTTTTTAATAAAGTTAAAAAAGAGGGTGTGCGTCTGCCGACAATCAAGAGGACTTCTACAAGTGTAAATTTCAACAGACTTGACCCTTCTATTGAATGTAAAATAATG
>TBL_comb47_HYPODRAFT_10000520_pt1 | contig 51344 bp, 40 predicted proteins | sample TroBogypolimnion_40_FD_10682 | JGI IMG/M metagenome (IMG submission 10682)
GGCTTTATCAGACTCAAGAACAACAATAGATTGCTCTTTTTCAACGACATCACCAACCTTCACTAAGACCTCAATGACGGGCACATCTTTGTAATCCCCAATATCGGGGACTTTAATTTCAATTATTTGGCTCATAGTGTCAGTCTTTTATCAAACCGTCATTGGGTTTGGTTTAGTTATATCAATGCCATACTTCTGAATCGCTTCTGCTAATTTTTTACGATCAAGCTGTCCGGCGTCTACCAAAGATGTTAGGGCGTCAATACCACCCAACGACGGTCAACCTCAAAAAAGTCGCGTAATTTTTCACGGGTATCAGAACGACCAAAACCATCGGTACCCAATACTTCATAACGACGACCTAAATGCTGAATCGCTGGGCGTACTTGCTCAGCAAAAAGACGCACATAGTCAGTAGCTGCAATCACTGGCCCAACAGTATCTTTCAAGCATTTTTCAACGTGAGACAAAATAGGCTCTGCTGTTGGATTCAAAAGGTTCTTACGATGAACCGCAGCCCAATCACGACCCAATTCAGTAAAACTTGGGCAACCCCATAAATCTGATGAAACACCCCAATCTTTATGAAGCATCTGCGCCGCCTCAATGACTTCGCGGAAGATAGTGCCAGAACCTAAAAGCTGTACACGTAACTTAGCGCTGGTTTCGCCAACAGAAGTGAGCTTATACATGCCATTAATAATGTCTTGCTCTGAGCCCTTCGGCATTGCAGGATGTGCATAGTTTTCATTCATTAAAGTGATGTAGTAATAGACATCTTCTTGCTCGGTTAGCATCCGGCGCATACCATCTTGAATTACTACAGCTACCTCAAAGGAAAATGAAGGGTCATAACTAATGCAATTCGGCACAGCCGAACTCCATACTTGACTGTGACCATCTTCATGCTGGAGGCCTTCGCCATTCAGGGTTGTTCTTCCAGCAGTACCACCCAATAGGAACCCACGGCTTCGCATATCGCCAGCAGCCCAAGCTAAGTCCCCAATGCGCTGGAATCCAAACATAGAATAAAAGATGTAGAAAGGTAGCATTGGAACGCCATGAGTAGAGTAGGCAGTCGCTGCCGCAATCCAATCACACATCCCGCCAGCCTCATTAATGCCTTCTTGCAGAATTTGGCCGCTCTTATCCTCTTTGTAAAACATCAGTTGATCATGATCTTCGGGGGTATAGAGTTGGCCTAATTGACTCCAGATACCCAGCTGACGGAACATGCCTTCCATACCAAAGGTACGGGACTCATCAGGAACGATCGGTACCACGCGTTTGCCCAGAATCTTGTCGCGCAAAATTGTATTGAGCATGCGCACAAATGCCATTGTTGTGGAAATCTCACGGCCTTCAGTAGTTGCCTCCAATAAGGGCGCAAATGCTTCCAATGCTGGTACTGGCAAACTTTCAGCTTTCATACGACGTTGTGGCAAGTAGCCACCCAATTCTTGTCGACGCGCCTTCATGTATTCAAGCTCAGGGCTACCTTCAGCAAACTTGACCAAGGGCATTTCTTCTAATTGCTCATTTGTTACTGGAATTTCAAAGCGATCACGAAAACGACGAACATCATCGTCATTCATTTTTTTTGCCTGGTGGGCAATATTCATTGCCTCACCAGAACCACCCATGCCATAACCCTTAATGGTATGAGCCAAAATCACCGTTGGTTGATCTACGTGATTTACCGCCGCATGGAATGCTGCGTAGACTTTATGGGGATCATGGCCACCGCGATTGAGTTGCCATATCTCATCATCGCTCCAGTCGCTAACTAACGATTTAAGTTCGGGTGTATTAAATACAATCTCGCGAACATAAGCACCATTTTTAGCTTTCATAGTTTGATACTGACCATCGACAATTTCACCGAGGCGCTGCATCAATATTCCTTTTTTATCGCGCGCAAATAAGGCATCCCATTGACCGCCCCAAACAACCTTAATCACATTCCAGCCAGCGCCACGAAATTCACTTTCTAACTCCTGAATGATCTTGCCGTTCCCGCGTACTGGACCGTCTAAGCGCTGCAAATTGCAATTCACAACAAAAATAAGGTTGTCCAATTTCTCACGACCTGCCATGCCGATCGCGCCTAGTGATTCAGGCTCATCGGTTTCGCCATCACCCAAGAACGCCCACACCTTGCGACCTTCAGATTTAATAAAGCCACGATCCTGCATATAGCGCATAAAGCGTGCCTGGTAAATCGCCATAATGGGGCCAAGTCCCATGGAGACTGTTGGGAACTGCCAAAAATCGGGCATCAACCAAGGGTGTGGATAACTAGAGACTCCTTTTCCACCCACCTCTTGACGGAAATTATTTAACTGCTCTTCGGCTAAACGTCCCAACATGTATGCACGGGCGTAAACACCAGGAGCTGAATGTCCCTGGACAAATATCAAGTCACCGCCATGGTCTGGAGATGGGGCATGCCAAAAGTGATTGAAGCCAATGTCATACAAAGTAGCCGCTGACTGAAAGGAGGATATATGTCCGCCAACGTTGGTATCTTTATTGGCGCGCAAGACCATGGCCATCGCATTCCAACGTGTATAGGAGCGAATCCGATGTTCTACATTCTGATCGCCTGGCAAACGAGCTTGACGTTCTACGGGAATCGTATTGATATAAGGGGTTTCAGCATGGAACGGTTGATTAACCCCATTAACCCGTGCATGCGAAATTTGTTGGTCAATTAAATAAGCAGCCCTTTCAGGACCCTCGTTTTTGATTCACCCCATCTAGGGCTTGTAGCCACTCCTGGGTTTCAATTGGGTCTACATCTTGTGCGTTATTTTTACCCAAGATTTGCTCTGGAACTGCTGCCATAAACTGCCTCCATTAGATGCATTGGTGTTATTTAGTCACTCTATATTGAATATTCTAAAAAGGTAAATGGGTGTAAACAAGCAATTTTTCACATAATGATAGTATTTCTCATAATGCGGTATTTTGTTGCAACGCACAGAAAATAGAGTTTCAAGGTGAATAATCCAGTTTTAAGCATCCGATAAGGCAAAATACGAGCAATACATGAAAAAAATACTCATTTCTTTCTGGCTCAAAGCCCCTTTTAAATGGTTTCGCAAGATTCGTGGTTTTAGGCTTGTATACACCCCTCTATTGGCAATTGTTATTTTTACGGCTGTGATGGGTGTAATTTTAGGAACTCTTCAACTCCAAGAAAAAAATCAACAGGAAGCTGCACTATTTCGCGAGCTTTCATTTGCCAAGCAGCGAATTCAATTGCGGTTCTCAAATAATACGGATCTGCTCACTGCTATTAATAGAGATTATGTGAGCAACTATGATCAAGACATTATTAAAGGCGGCATTGTTGCTCAAATTCAAAATTTACTTTTGAACAACCGTGAAATTGCTCAAGTTCTTTGGCTTGATCTCAATATGAAACGCCAATGGCAAGTTCCAGCAACTGATAAAAAATTAGCCTGGAGCAACCAACCTGAAAATGCAGGCCTACTAAACCACGCACTCAAAAAAACAATCGAGCTTAGCCTAGCAACCAACCGCCCAGCATTTAGCAAATTCATCACGCTTGATATTTCAGAAGATGATCAGGGGGTTAAAGAGAGCCGCACTGTATTTTGGCAAGTCGTCCCCAACTCGGGAGGTAATAATTCCCAAGGTATTTTTGCAATTCTTTACTCCACACAGGACATGCTAGACATGATCCCTGGAGAATTAAAGGCAATGTATCGATTTACTTTAATTGCCGATGATGAAAAGGTTGTGGCCATCTCTTCAGATAAAGGCATACCCAAACGGGCGCTCAGCAATCAGACCAGCCTTGATCTTGGCGTACTGAGCCCAAATGTATCCCTGCGCATCGATACTTACCCGCCGCCAACGAACCTCACCTTCAGGATGCTAATTGGCGTGGTGCTCGGGCTTAGCGCTTTTGTGATTTGGAGTCTATGGTCTGTTTTAAAGCAAATGCAGGTGCGACAAGAGGCCGAAGCCAATCTTCGCATAGAAACCAACTTTCGTAGTGCAATGGAGAACTCCACTCCTGTAGGTATTCGGGCGCACGATATGGATAAACGCATTACTTATGTAAACAGAGCCTTTTGTGAAATGACTGGCTATACAGCAGGCGAACTGGTTGGGGAAAAACCACCTTTTGCATTTTGGCCTGAAGGCAAAAGAGATGACTTAAATGAAAATTTAAATCGGGCTTTGACTTTAGCCTCAAGTACAGAAAAGAAAATTGGTATCGAAGGCACCATTATTCATCGTAATGGCACACTCATACAGACGCGCACTTTTGTTGCGCCTTTAATTAATGAAAAAGGGAAGCAAACGGGCTGGGTTACCTCATTAATTGATATTTCCGAACCGAGGAAAATTCGGGAGGAGTTGGCCGCTTCACAGGAGCGTTTTGTTACGGTTATGGAAAGTATAGATGCGGCAGTGTCTGTTGTATCCATTCATACAGGCGATCTTCTGTTTGCTAATCGTTTTTATCGTGAACATTTTGGTGATAACTCAAAAGGTCACTTTGATTTAGCAGGCGGAGATCAGGCTCAAATAACGATGCATCAATTGGGCGAGGAATTAAATGATTTTGCCCCTGGAATTCCGCCCTCTTTTTTATATCAAGAGGCTGATTCAGAAGAGATTGAACTAGTTGGCAATACCAATACTTGGTACGAAGTACGTCGCCGTTTTATTCCCTGGGTTGATGGGCATCTTGCTCAACTGCTAATTGCAACTGACATCACTATGCGTAAACAAGCGGATGACATGGCGCGCCAAGAAGAAGAGCGCATGCAATTTACTAGCCGCCTAATGACTATGGGTGAAATGGCATCTTCACTTGCCCATGAACTAAATCAACCACTTTCAGCTATTTCTAATTACTGCATGGGCATTTCAAAACGATTGCAGGGTCAATTGGATCCTGAGCTGAATAAAGAAATTCTGCCGGCCCTTCAAAAGGCATCCGACCAAGCACATCGTGCGGCAACTATTATTCATCGGATCCGAGGGTTTGTAAAACGCAGTGAGCCCCAGCGCAAATCTAGCGATATTGCTGCAATTATTAATGACGCAGTTGGACTAGTAGAAATTGAAGCCCATCGACACCGGTTAAGCATTTCCTCAAAAATAGCCGAAAACCTACCCAAAATCGATCTTGATCCTGTATTAATACTCCAGGTTCTGGTCAATTTATTGAAAAACTCCTTGGATAGCATGCGGGAGGTTTACCCCCTCTCCTCTCGATGGTCAGCCCCTGCCGTCAAGATTTCAGCAGATTTAGAGACCAGTACTTTCCCGGCTATGCTCAGAATCCAAGTGACAGATGCTGGATCGGGGATACCTGATGCCGTTATTCAGCATATGTTTGAGCCTTTTTTCAGCACCAAGAGCGATGGCATGGGTATGGGTCTCAACATTTGCCGCTCTATTGTGGAATCTCATCGTGGTCGATTGTGGGCCATAAATCATATGGACCCAGAACAGACCAAACTGGTTGGCTGCACCTTTACAATACTCTTACCCATAGAATCCTTGGATTCCTCGGAAAGTCTCTAACCTTGATGTATCTATTGCTATTGTGAGATCTAATATGAGCGTTAACCCAGCAACCAAACCAAACCATGCTGAAGTGATCTATGTTGTGGATGACGACGAGGCGGTTCGTGATTCTCTAACTTGGCTGCTAGAGAGTAATGGCTATGTTGTCCGATGTCATGCGAGCGCCGAACGTTTTTTGCAATCCTTACAAAGTACCGATAAATCGACTATTTCTTGTGCCATTTTGGATGTCAGAATGCCCGGTATGTCTGGCTTGGAATTGCAGGAGAGATTAATTAGTGAGCATCTGCCTATGCCAGTAGCCTTTATTACTGGGCACGGCGACGTTTCGATGGCTGTTTCTACGATGAAACGTGGTGCAGTAGATTTTATCGAAAAACCATTTAAAGAAAATGATTTATGTACTTTAGTGGATCGGATGCTATCAAAGGCTCGAATAGATTATTCCCAAGCAAGCCAGCGCAAAATCACTCAAAGTTTACTGAGTAAATTAACTGGCCGTGAACGCCAAGTGCTTGAGCGCATCGTTGCGGGTCGCCTAAACAAGCAAATTGCTGATGACCTCGGCATCTCCATCAAAACCGTTGAAGCCCATCGTGCAAACATCATGGAAAAGCTAAATGTTAATACAGTTGCCGACCTCCTCCGACTAGCATTATCTGATCCACAGCCAAATTAATACCAACATGCCTGCCCAGCTCCTCGACGGAAACGCCCTTTCAAAAAAACTGCGCGCGGAAATTGCTGCACGCGGTGCGATTGTGACTGCAAAAGGTGTTCGACCTGGTTTAGCGGTAATTGTGGTTGGCGACAACCCGGCAAGCCAAGTCTATGTTCGCAATAAAGTTAAAGCGTGTGAGGATGTTGGCTTTCATTCGGTTTTAGAACGCTACCCTGCTGAGCTTGGCGAAGAAGAGTTATTGGCTCGTATTGCAACCTTTAATGCTGACCCATCTATTCATGGGGTCTTAGTGCAGCTACCATTGCCTGAGCACATCTCAACCGAACGTATTCTGGAAGCGATTGCCCCGCAAAAAGATGTTGATGGCTTTCATGTCTCTAATGCTGGGGCTCTCATGGTTGGTCATCCTGAATTCAGACCCTGCACCCCTTATGGCTGCATGAAGATTTTAGAAAGTATAGATTACCCAATTCGAGGTGCTCGAGCCGTAATTGTTGGCGCCTCTAATATCGTTGGTAAACCCATGGCAATGATGCTTTTACAAGCTGGGGCAACCGTTACTATTTGCAATAGCAAAACTCGGGATCTTGCACACCATACAAAAGACGCCGACATTCTAGTGGTAGCTACCGGCAAGCCCAAGATGATTACTGGAGATATGGTGAAAACTGGTGCAGTAGTGATTGATGTTGGTATCAACCGCTTGCCAGATGGCAAACTCTGCGGGGACGTTGATTTTGATACGGCCAAATACATAGCGGGATGGATTACGCCCGTGCCAGGCGGTGTTGGTCCAATGACCATCACAATGTTACTTATGAACACTTTGGAAGCCACTGAAAAAGCATCAAAACCATAAGGCATTGTTGCTTCCATTGACACCGCTTGTTAGCATAATTTGCCGTAGTCCATTAAGCTAGAGGGATGACTACAAAAGCCACAACACAAGCTATCCCCCCTTTACAAAAAAACCCTTTAATTTCATTCGGGCGCGGTATTGCTTTGTACTCCGATGTAAAGCCTGAGCACATTTCACCAGCAATCCACTTTTTGCTTGAACAGGCTGAACTTGCCGTCCAGCACGCTACTAACCCGAGCACCCCGCCCTCTTGGGATGCCTTGGCAGAGCCACTTGAGGATGCTACCGAATCCTTAGGAAGGTCTTGGAGCGTTATATCTCATCTCAATAGCGTGGCAGATACCCCGCAATTACGCGAGGCCTATGGCGAGATGCTACCCGAGGTTACGGCTTTCTTTTCTAGTCTTGGTCAAAACTTAACTCTTTATAAAAAATTTAAAGCCCTCAGTGAAAGCGAAGCTTTTAAACATCTGAGCATTGATCAAAAAAAGGTGATTGAAAATTCTTTGAGGGATTTTCGTTTAGGTGGCGCTGAATTAGCAGAAGCAGATAAACCACGCTTTACTCAGATTCAGGATGAGCAAGCAACATTAAGTAAGGCATTCTCAGATCACGTCCTAGATGCTACCGATGGCTTTGTGCATATTGTTCTAGATGAGACTCAGCTAAAAGGACTTCCTGAGGATGCGATTGCCGCCGCCGCTGAACACGCACAACAAAAGAATCTGCAGGGATGGGCATTTACCCTTCACTTTCCTTCTTATTACCCTGTCATGCAGTACTCAGAAAACCGCGCCTTACGGAAATTAATGTATGAAGCCTACATTACGCGTTCATCGGAGCTTGCTCCACAGTTTGGCCATGGCAAGCCCGCCTGGGATAACACCGCCAATATGCTTGCTCAACTTCTCTTAAGAGATGAAGAAGCGCATCTGTTGGGTTTTCCAAATTATGCGGCTTTGAGCCTTGCCTCAAAAATGGCACGTGATGTTAAAGAAGTTGATCAATTCTTAATCGATATTGCCCAACGGGCTAAACCCTTTGCGCAAAAGGATTGGCAAGAGCTACAAGACTTCGCTAAATCTAAATTACAACTAGGTGGTGAACTTCAGCCCTGGGACATAGCGTTTGCTGCTGAGCAGTTAAAACAAGAGCGATATTCCTTTTCGGAAAATGAACTAAAGCAATACTTTCCTTTGCCGAAGGTATTGGATGGTCTATTTGAGGTCATTCAAACATTATTTGGTGTTTATATTAAAGCATCTAATCTCCCCACCTGGCATTCAGATGTACAGTCTTTCGCAGTGAGCAATGCAACTGGCGAACTCATAGCCTACTTCTACCTAGACCCATACGCAAGATCAGGAAAACGGGGTGGCGCATGGATGGATGATGCAAGAGGTCGACGTCAATTGGCCAATGGCGAGATTCAAATTCCAGTAGCATATTTAGTTTGTAACTTTGCGCCGCCAGTAAAAGTGGGAGGTCAACTGCGACAACCTACTATTACTCATGATGATGTCATCACCCTATTTCATGAAAGCGGTCATGGCCTCCACCATCTTCTCACGCAAGTTGGTGCTTTAGGCGTCTCCGGTATCAATGGGGTGGAATGGGATGCGGTAGAGTTACCTAGTCAATTTATGGAAAACTTTTGCTGGGAATGGGAGGTGCTAGAAAAAATGACGGCACATTCTCAAACTGGCAAGTCACTTCCAAAAGAACTATTTGAAAAAATGTTATCTGCGAAAAATTTTCAAAACGGCTTGGCTACATTGCGCCAAGCAGTATTATCCTTGACCGACTGGCGCCTTCACTCTACTTTTAATGCTAAAGAGGCTCAAGGGCTCGCGGTCCTGGATCTTTCAAGGAAAATTGCCAGTGAATTAAATGTCATTCCACAACCAGAAATCTCACGCTGGCCAAACACCTTCAGCCATATCTTCGCAGGCGGTTATGCAGCAGGATATTACAGCTATAAATGGGCTGAAGTACTTTCTGCGGATGCGTATTCTGCTTTTGAAGAGGTCGCTAAATTAACCGGTACCGTTCTTGATGCTGATACTGGAGCCCGTTATCGGACTGAGATATTAGAAGTTGGAGGCAGTCGTTCGGCAGCGGAATCTTTCAAAGCATTCCGCGGGCGTGAGCCAAGTATAGATGCCTTACTCAGGCACGGCGGAATGGAGCTTAAGCTTTGATTTCTGCAATCACGGGGGCATGGTCAGAGGGCTGCTCCCAAGTACGCGGTTCTTTATCTACGACGCTTGCAGTACAGCGCTCTTTCAGTGCCTCACTTAAGAGAATATGGTCTATCCGCATACCTGCATTACGCCTGAAACCCATCATACGATAGTCCCACCAGCTAAACGTTTTGGGGTTCTGTTCAAACATTCTGAATGAATCATGCAGACCTAGTCCCAATAAAGCCTGAAAGGCGTCGCGTTCTGGAGGCGAAACTAAATTCTGGCCCTCCCATGCTTTCGGATCATGAACATCAGCATCGCTTGGAGCAATATTAAAGTCTCCAAGTACGGCTAAGCGTGGGTAACGCTCTAACTCTTGCTGCAACCAAGATTGCAAGGCGGAAAGCCAGGATAATTTATAGGCAAACTTATCACTATCGGGAGATTGACCATTCGGGAAATATGCAGATACCAGTCGAATTGGCTGCATACCTTTAAAGCAAATAGTGGCACATAATATGCGCTGCTGCTCATCTGCATTACCGGGAATATTTCTGATCGGATTAAGGAACGCAGTATCTAAATCTGAAGCCATGGGTGCTAATGAGGCACGGCGCACGATGATTGCAACCCCGTTATAGGTCTTTTGACCGGCGGCTAAACTCAAATAACCGGCGGCCTCTAACTCTTGATGGGGGTACTTATCGTCAGTAAGTTTGAGCTCCTGCAAACATAATGCGTCAATTGGCTTTTTTGCTTTTTCTTGATCTTGCAACCAACGCAATACATGGGGCAGCCGGACTTTTAAAGAATTTACATTCCAAGCTGCTATCCGTATTGATTCAATCATCTATGCCCAACTCCTGTAGTTTCCGTGTAATTGTATTGCGTCCAATACCAAGTCTTTGGGCCGCCTCCACCCTTCTGCCACGGGTTACTTCAAGTGCGGCCTGTAATACCGCTTTTTCGAATTTAGAGCATAAAGCATCGTAGACTTCTTTATCACCATCTTGCAACATCTTGACCGCCAAACGACTAAGCCCACTTTCCCAATCAATCGATCCAGTGCGAGCAGATACTTGATTGATCGATGTTGAATCTCCCTGAAGCAATGTGGGCTGTTGATTTGATTCAGCCAAAATATCTGCTGGCAAGTCGCTAATTCCAATAACGTTTGAAGGTGTCATGACAGTTAGCCAATGACAGAGATTTTCTAATTGGCGAACATTACCTGCAAAAGACATATTGCTCATCTCTCCCAAAACTTCATCAGAGAGTTTTTTGGGATCCACCCCTAGCGATTTAGCGCAAGATGACATGAAATGCCTAGCTAAAACAGGGATATCTTCAGCGCGCTCGCGCAATGGAGGCATCCGCAAACGAATAACATTTAAACGATGCAAGAGATCCTCGCGGAAAGTTCCAGATGCAACCTTTGCCTCTAAATTATGATGTGTTGATGCGATGATGCGGACATTTGCTTTAATAGGATCGTGACCGCCGAGCCGGTAAAAGTGGCCATCAGTCAGAGCACGCAACAGACGGGTCTGCAGATCAAATGGAATATCGCCGATCTCATCAATAAAGAGCGTTCCGCCATCAGCCTGTTCAAATCGACCTCTGCGCAATGTCAAGGCACCATTAAAGGCGCCACGTTCATGACCGAATAACTCAGACTCCAACAAATCCTTAGGAACAGCTGCGGTGCTAAAGGAAACAAATGGACCTTTAGCGCGTGGACTATGCTTATGCAAAGCTTGGGCTACTAGCGCCTTGCCAGTACCAGACTCACCTGTAATTAATACGGTGGAATGGGATTGGGCTAGGCGGCCAATCGCACGAAAAACCTCTTGCATAGCAGGTGCTTGACCAATAATCTCAGTAGAGTCCTGTCTCCAACCGCTCAGTTCTTTATTACTAGTCTGGTTATGCTCGCTCTGCTCCATAGCGCGCCGAATAAGCTCTATCGCTTTATCAACATCAAAAGGTTTAGTGAGATATTCAAATGCACCACCTTGAAATGAGGCTACAGCTGAATCTAAATCTGAATAAGCCGTCATGATAATTACTGGTAACTGAGGATGACTGACCTTTACATTTTGCAAAAGATCTAGGCCATTGCCGCGTGGCATTCTGATATCGGAGATTAATACCTGTGGAGTTTCTTTTTCTAAGGCATCAATCACATCATTAGGGTTTGAAAAACTCCGATGAGGAATATTTTCTCGCGAAAGCGCCTTTTCTAATACCCAGCGAATTGATTGATCATCGTCCACGATCCAAACTGGTTTCATGATGTTTTCTCCTGCGTGCGGTATGGAATTTGAATATGAAAATCAGTATTACCAGGGCGGCTCTCGCAAGCAATAAACCCCTGGTGCTGCTGTACAAATGTTTGAGCTAAAGTAAGACCCAATCCGCTCCCTCCCTCCCTCCCGGATACCAGAGGGAAAAAGATACGCTCACGAATTTCGTTGGGAATACCAGGACCGTTATCAATCACGTGCAAATCCATCGCCAATTTATAACGTTTCTTAGAAATAGTGACGGACCTCGCTATCCGAGTCTTAAACTCAATCCTAGCAACACCTTGGCTTATTTCTTCACTGAGGGCTTGAGCTGCGTTATGGGCAATGTTGAGCGTTGCCTGAATTAATTGCTCACGGTCACCTATTAAGTCAGGAAGACTGGTGTCGTAGTTACGAACAATCAGAAGACCTTTGGGGAACTCAGCCAAAACTAGGCTGCGAACACGTTCAAGCGCTTCATGGGCATTGAAAGACTCCATGGCATGCGCCTTACGATGAGGTGCAAGCAATCTGTCCACGAGGTTTTGCAAACGATCCGATTCCTTGATGATCACTTGCGTATATTCACGCAAACCTTTCTCAGGCAACTCATATTCTAAAAGTTGAGCTGCCCCTCTAATTCCACCTAATGGATTTTTAATTTCGTGAGCGAGATTTCGCATCAATTCTTTATTTGCCTCAACTTGCTGCGTTACGCGTTCATCACGTTCACTACGCAACTGTTGATCAATAGGAAACCACTCCATCATGATAAGTGCAGGATTCTCTAAAAGCGCTATAACAACATGAGCTGGAATTGAGCTCTGATGAATGCTACCTGGCAAAGAATGCAATATTAATTCTTGGCGTTGTGCAGAGAAGTGCCCAGCACGAACTTCTTTAATCATACTGTTGAGAAGACTATTGTCTCCAAACAAGTCATGCAGTGATTGACCTTCAAGAGATTTACGGGAAAGATCCAAGGCCGCCTCAGCAGCAGGATTCACGTAAACCAATTGTTGGCTCAAAGCCTCAAATACCACAATGGCATTGGGCATCTGATCAAGCAATGTCGGAAAAAAAGGAGCAGCCGAAGCTGCCCCTTTGAACGAATTGCGCAACAGACCTGCGCTCAATTTCTCTCCTTCGCTTACAGGGAGTAGTACATGTCAAACTCGATCGGATGAGTTGTCATACGGAAACGTGTGACATCCTCCATCTTTAAAGCAATATAGGCATCAATCATGGAATCGGTAAAGACACCACCACGGGTTAAGAACTCGCGGTCTTTATCAAGATTCTCTAAAGCCTCTTCCAAGCTTGCACAAACGGTTGGAATTTTTGCATCTTCCTCTGGTGGCAAGTCATATAAGTTTTTATCAGCAGCTTCGCCTGGATGAATCTTGTTTTGAACGCCATCTAATCCAGCCATCAACAATGCAGAAAATGCCAAGTATGGGTTAGCCAAAGGATCTGGGAAACGAGTCTCAATGCGACGACCCTTAGGACTTGAAACATGTGGAATGCGAATTGAGGCAGAACGATTGCGAGCCGAGTAAGCCAATTTAACCGGTGCTTCAAATCCTGGAACCAAGCGCTTATAGGAATTGGTGCCTGGATTGGTGATTGCATTCAATGCCTTAGCGTGCTTAATGATGCCGCCAATATAGTACAGAGCAAACTCTGACAGGCCTGCATAACCATTGCCGGCAAACAAGTTCTCGCCATTTTTCCAAACAGATTGGTGCACGTGCATACCTGAGCCATTGTCACCAACAATTGGCTTAGGCATAAATGTTGCTGTCTTACCGTAAGCATGAGCTACGTTTTGAATGACATATTTCTGCCAGATAGTCCAGTCAGCTCTTTGCACCAAAGTGCTGAATTTAGTACCCAATTCATTTTGGCCTTGACCAGCAACTTCATGATGATGCACTTCGACAGGAATGCCCAAGGACTCAAGAATCAAACACATTTCGGAGCGCATATCGTGAAAGGTATCAACTGGAGCAACTGGAAAGTAACCGCCTTTTTTACCTGGGCGATGACCTGGGTTACCACCCTCAATTTCAGCGGCAGATGACCAAGGCGCCTCTTCAGAATCTACCTTAACAAAACAACCCTGCATATCAGCACCCCAACGGACACCATCGAAGATAAAGAATTCAGGTTCTGGACCAAAGTAAGCAGCATCGCCTAAGCCAGTGCTTTTTAAATAGGACTCAGCACGTTTAGCGATAGAACGTGGATCGCGATCATAGCCTTTGCCATCTGATGGCTCGATTACATCGCATGTAATCACTAAAGTAGGCTCTTCATAGAATGGATCGATATAGCAAGCAGTTGGATCTGGCATAAGTAACATGTCAGAAGCTTCAATGCCTTTCCATCCCGCGATGGAAGAGCCGTCAAATGCATGACCACTCTCAAATTTATCTTCGTCAAAATGAGAAATAGGAACTGTAGTATGTTGCTCTTTACCCTTTGTATCCACAAAGCGGAAATCAACAAAAGTACACTCTTTCTCTTTCACTAACTTCATTACATCAGCGACGGTCTTCGTCATGCAAATCTCCTCAATTAACTAAATTCGGAATTCAAACCCTAGGCAAACGCCCTTGTTTATTTCAGACACTAAACATGCCTAATCGATGCGTCTAATTTACTGAAGCAAGCAAGGGATTGCAGTCATTATTGCACTATTTAAGTGCTCAAATCCCCTTTTCACACCCCTAAAGAGACTAAATGCACTATTTTCGTGCATAAATAAATTCAGCCAATATCGTGCACCTCATATCCAAGCTCTTGAGTGCCAATACGCAGTGCAATCCAAGCGTTTTCAAGTAAACGAGCATTTCCTTTGATGCCCAACTCGATATGACGTTGCCCGTATACACCCTCCTTTGTTGCGTCACCAACGGAAGGAAGGCTAAACACCTTAACGCCAGGATAATTGGCTTCTATGCGCTCCATTAAGGGCGTCAAGCTGGACTCAACCCCTTTTGGCACGATAAAGCTTCGCTCGGCCCAATCTGATTGATGAAATAGGTCACCGTAATACGTATCTAAGCACCAAACCATCATCGGCGCAGCCATTACTGGAAAACCAGGTAAAAAATAATGCTCTTTAATTCGAAACCCTGGTATTTGATTGTAGGGATTAGGAATTATTTCGCTACCAATCGGAAACTCACCCATCTTAAATCGGTGCAGATTTTCTGGTGTGTTGAGATCTGCCTTAATGGGATCCCCTTCTGCCATCGACTTTATGCGTTCTGCAATTAACACTTGAGCATCAGGATGTAATTTAGTTTTAGTTCCCAAAGCCAATGCAACGCACTGTCTAGTGTGATCATCAGGAGTGGCACCAATTCCACCGGTACTAAAGACAATGTCGCCACTTGAGAAGCTGTCTTTCAGGGTTGCAATAATTTGCTCTGGATCGTCTGCCAAATACTTTGCCCACGTTAGATTTAATCCCCGCTCATTTAAAAGTTCAATTAACTTACTCAGATGCTTATCTTGACGACGACCTGATAATATTTCGTCGCCTATAACGATTAAGCCAAACCGACGAGTCAATTTTTCCGCCCCCTCACTAAGCACTCTTTTAGCCGCATCAACCATGGTATGGAAGCTCCGCATCAATAACACGTGATTCAATAGTTAGGGATTTATCTAACTCTTCTTGTCTCAACGCTTTAAGTGCACTCAATAGAAAATGCGCGAACCATAGCGCAGCAAAAACAAAAATCACGGAATAAATCCATAGCGCAACAAAACTGACGAGTGGGAATAAAACCAATGCCAAAGCAGATGTTGCCCAAAAGAAAGTAGGTACCGCACCTAGCATTCCAGAAATAATGCCCATTGTCAGCAATGACCATCGGTATTTATGGATGAGTATGTCCCGCTCTTCCACGCTAGCATGCTTAGCGAGAACGTCATAAGACATCAGCCGCATAGTAAGCCAACCCCACAGCAATGGTGGCAACACAGCCACTAGCGGAGGTACCCACCAGATTGGCAAAGTAAGTATCACCAGAACTAAGCAAATCAGAGCAGACCAAATGGTGTAAAAAAAACCGCCAAATAAACTGCCGCCATGTTTAGTTTCAATATTCTGAAAAGCATGCTGACGTGACAAACTTCGAACGATGGCTGGCACCGTTGTAAAAGCAATAAACACCAATAAGCTAATGGTAATTAAGGGAATGACTAACATAACAAAAAATAATGGCGCAATCCACGCGCGAGCATTCTCAAATCCAGCCAAAATTAAACCATCCTGAATCCAACTAGTAAACAATGAAGTGGTTAAGAAAACACTCAACATTTCCAATGCGGGAGTCCAGCTTAGCCAGATTAAGGAGCCCCATAAAATTGAAACAATTAAAAATGGGCGTAGACTTAACCATAGTATTTTTGGGTGCATGGTTCCCACTAACGCTAGCCCAAAAGACTTAAATACCTGCTGCATGCCGTCCATAAATCTCCTATTAATTACGGTTTACGTACAACTCAGGATTTTTTAATACGAAATAATTCATGGAAGGCACGACATAAGCCTTGCCACTGCTGCGCGACAATGCTGTGAGATACCTGTAAATTCCTCACGCCAGTTGGATAGATCTTTTTTGGAAAGATGGCTGTTTTAAATAACATATCCCACCAAGGAAATAAAATTCCAAAGTTGCACCCTCCCAATACTCCCGACTTACCATTTGCCTCGTGGCCATAACCTACCGCATGGTGCATACGGTGATACATCGGCGAAACAACAAAATATTTAAATGGTCCCAAACCTACTTTGATATTCGCATGTTGCCAGCTTTGTATAAATTGACCCATTACCACTAACCAAATGAATTGCCCTGGTGACACGCCAAATAGCAGCGCAAAAAATGCGAAAACAAGAGCACGCATAATGTCATCAAGAATGTGATTGCGATTATCTGACCAGGCTGTCATTACCGTTTGGCTATGATGTAAGGCGTGTAATTGCCACCACCAATTAAAACTGTGTGAAGCTCGGTGATATACATACTCCACTAAATCGAGCATCACAAAGTAAATAAAAAAACTTACTAGTGGAATTGTTGTAAATGGTGGCCACCAAGACTCCACATTGAGCCGGACAAAACGAAAGTCATGTAGCACAGAATCAAGCTGAAAGAAAAATCCCGACAAGGTGATAAAAATCAGTCCATGAAAAATACCCAAACGATGAAATAAAGTGTAAAAAACATCAGCCCAACTCGATTTCGCAAATCGCACTTGAGGCTCTGCTGGAGTAAAACGCTCCCAGGTTCTAAGTAAAAAAATAATGAGGGTAACTTGTACACAGCCAAACAAAAACCAATCAAGGCCATCAAACACATCCTCGGCCCATCCCATCAAATTAAGCTGATACAGGATGGGGGCTGCAATATTGGCAAATAAAAATTCCTGAGCACTGGCATAAGCGTCGGATATAAGCGAAAGGATGGCGTTCAGAAACATGGTTTATTGTGACTTATTTATCTTGCTTGGGTAATGTACCAAAGCAGAATCCACGACCTTTGAGGTTAATAATTAACTGCTCAAGGACTGCTGGTGCCCAGGGGTCCTTACGTGACCAGATGCCTAAATGCGCCATAGCAATGTCGCCATCTTGTAAATTAATGCTGGCTTGCTCCAATAAAACTGGATTTGGGTGAGTCTGCGAACTAAGTTCGTCCCCTAAAAATCCAGCAGGATTCCAGCCAATATGCTTAAATCCACAAGCCTCCCCCATTTTAATTAAACGTGGTGAAGTTTTGCCTCCGGGAGCACGCCATATCTTTTGAATGGAAGAACCCGTTAACCCCTTAAATCGATCATCCACCTTGCGGATTGCACGGCACATAGCTGCCTCGTTATAAAGGATGGTTACTCCCGCCTTAGGGCCAAATTGAGGCTTCTCAAAGACCTCGCCACTAGGTCCATCCTTAACAAAGTAAACATGATCATATGTATGGCTACCAAAGTGATGACCTTCACGTAAGCGGTCTTGCCAATAGACCTTCCAAGAATCATCCAATGAGAAATCACCTCGACTAGTTTTCTCATTCGCCAAAAAAAAGGTAGCCTTGACATTTTGTCTATTTAAAATATCAGCAACATTTTGAGCTACAGACATATTGCCAGTATCAAAACTAAGGTAAACAGTTTTCTTGCAGACGCCATCCAGTGCATACGCATTAACAGCAGAAGTCAAAACAAATACAGTAACGATAATTCGAGAAAACCTGCGCCGAATACTCATGCAGCCCTCTTATTCCCAAGCAGCGCGTGGGTAAAAGAAAATGCCATGGGGAGATTTTCCAACCGGGATAATTGCTATGAGCTTCATCGAGGGAATATCAATCACCCCAACCTTTTTAGAAAAACGAAATGTCACCCACATAGTTTTCCCATCCGGCGTAATTTCCATATCATCAGGACCCGATGGTAGGCCGGTTATTTCTCCCACCTTTTCTAAAGTTTGCATATCAATTAGGCTGATCGTAGATGCTATGCGGTTACTTAAGAAAATATGTTTTTTATCTCCTAGGGGTCGGAAATTATGTGCCCCCTTGCCTGTATGGATACGTTTTACTTCTTTACGATTTTTCCAGTCAATTACCTGAACGTTATCTTCGCCAGTTATACCAATTAAGAGGTATTGATCACCTGGTGTCATCCACACTCCTGCTGGTACTTTGCCTGTAGGCATTATCCACAGAACAGTTTGCGTCTCAAGATCAATGGCTGCCAATTGACTAGAATCTTGCAATGTGATGAAAGCGATTTTACTATCTGAAGTAAAGGCGATATGACTTGGTGTCTTGCCCAGCTTAATGGATTTGGCTAACTTAAGTTCTGTACCTTGAGCGGCGTAAATATCTACACGGTCCAACCGATTGCCATTGGCAATGAACCATTTACGATTTGGCGAATAACCGATTTGGTATGGATCAATGATATTGGGAATTTCACCTGTTAACTCTCCGCTTGCGGGGTTCATCAACACAACATCATTCCCTGCAGCATTAGCGATGAGCAGAGTCTTTTGATCTGGGGACATCATTAGGTGATGCGGTTCCTTGCCTACAGAAACAGTCTTAATTACTTGACGCGATGGCATATCTATCAAACTTACCGTTGCCTCGCCAGAATTTAGAACAATCGCAAGCTTAGGTTGAGACTTCGGATCGGCTGACGTGGTGGCCGATGTCTGCGCAAAAGCCAAAAGACTAAAAACCCCTAAGAATAAAAAGGTTGGGATTTTTACCCTAGTAAATTTTTGATTGGTGATAGATGTATGCATAGCCTATATTGTAAGCAATTTACGAGGTACTTTACGGCCCTTCAGAAGTTCATATTTGATTTAGCGCAAGCTTGATAAGATCTTTTCAAGACGCTTTAGGGACATAGGGGTTGGGGTTTTAAGCTCTTGGGCATATAACGCTACCCTTAACTCTTCTAGTTGCCATCTAAAATCCTGCAAAGCCTGATCTTCATTCAGCGCATATGAGGCTGACCCTTTATTGCCCTGAACCAGCTTTTGCCAAGGACGGGCAACGGATTCCCAATCTTTTTGACACTGTGAATCCCTACTTGGATTAGATCGTAATTTTTCTATCCGGAGGGCAATGGCCTTGAGATATCTTGGAAAATGTACCAGCTGGGCATAGGGAGTATCTGACACAAATTTAGGAAAAATAAGCCCTTGTAGTTGAGTCTGGATATCGGCATGGGCACTCAAAGAGGCCGCCTTTGCTTGGGCTAATTTTTTCTGTAAATCAGCATACGATTGCAAAGCGGCTAACGTATGTCTGGCAATTTCTTGAGCAATTAAAGCCAAGCGTGGTTTTCCAGCCTGTAAACGCTCAGCAAATTGCTCTGCATTGACTGGTAAGGTGTCATTCATAAAGGCACGCTCTAAAGCCAAATTCAAAATTTGCTCTACTAAGTTATCAACTGAACCCACGTTGATATAAAGTAAGCCCAATTCCCGAATTCCAGGCAGTTGTTTTTGTAAAGACTTGAGGGTGTCCTTGCTTGACAGGGAAAAGAGGCGACGTAAACCTTGCCAGTGATATTTTCTAGCATCCATCAGATCATCGAATACCTCTAGGTCACAAGACTCCCCCCGATCAACTAAGGCGGGATAGCCGTACAAGGTTTGATTGCCTTTTTGAATCTCTAAGGTTTCGGCTAACTCACCAAATTCCCAGGTGCTGTAGCTACTTTGCTCTAGTATGCGAGCAGCTGATGGTTTATTCGAGCTTGTTTTTATTATTTTTGAGCCTGAAGACATTTCCACTAAATCAGCTTGAACAATTTCTTGTGCAACAGCTTGAAATGCGGTGCGAGCAGTCTCACCATATTCCGCTCTTAAGCGGGCAAGATTACGCTCTACGTCCAATTGGCGGCCATGCTCATCAATTAAACGAAAGTTCATAAAAGAGTGCGCCGGCAAAGACTCGAGCCTAAAATCTGTTCGCTTAATTTCTAGGCCACGCTCTTTCCGTATATCCACTATCAAGCAATCGAGATAATCACCCACGCCAAATTGATTACCCTCGAGTGCACGCTCCATAAAAGACTTTGCATAATCCGGTAGGGGAATGCAATGGCGGCGTAACTTTTGTGGCAATGATTTAAGCAGTAATAATGTTTTTTCTTCGCACATCCCAGGCACAAGCCATTCACAACGACGTCCATCAACTTGATTTAATAGCGTGAGGGGCACTACCAAGGTAACGCCATCTTTAGGGCTTCCAGGCTCAAAGTGATACATTAAGCCAAGCTCGGTGCCACCCACCATCATCCTTTTAGGGTAGCGATCAACTGTAATGCCCGCTGCCTCATGACGCATCAAATCCGCTTTAGCAAGGCGGAGTTGGCTATCCGCGCTATCAATATCTCCAAGATTCCCTTTGAGCCAAGCTTTCATACTCTCTCTGCTCAAGACCTCTTTTGGAAGGCGAGAGTCATAAAAAGCAAACAACAAATCATCATCAACTAAAACATCGGGACGGCGTGAGCGGTGCTCAAGCGCTTCAATCTCTTTAATCAAACGGCGGTTATGCCAAAAAAATCCAAAACAATCAGGATATTTTTTTCTTGCATCGGCTTCGGTTTCTCGCATTAACGCTGGAGTATCCATCCGACCAAACATTTCCTCCTGCACTAGCGCTTGACGTATAAATAATTCTCGAGCTTCCACAGGATCGTGTGACTCATATCGGACTCGTCGTCCGTGATAAATGGGTAATCCATAAAGTGTTCCCCGCTCAAAGGCCATCACCTCACCTTGGCGGTTATCCCAAAATGGATCACTCAAGGATGTAATAAGGCGATGTGCAGCTACCTGCTCCACCCATTGAGGCTCTATTTTAGCGATCGTGCGCGCATACATTCGATTGGTTTCTTGTAGCTCACCAGCCAAAATCCATGCGCCAGCTTTTTTACCAATAGTTGACCCTGGCCAGATAAAAGGGCGAATACCCCTTGCACCGATATAACCACCTGTCTTACTTCCACGCTCTTGGGATTTTTCATCCTCTTCTTTTTTTGCTATGTAACCCAAAAGACCTGTTAGAAGTGATAAGTGCACTTGCTCATATGTTGCAGGGGAAGCATTCTCTTGCCAACCCTTTTCGCCAAGCATCGTATGTAGCTGACCATGTACATCGCGCCACTCACGCAAACGTCTGGGTGATAAAAACTTGCTCCGGCAAAGATTTTCTAATTTCCGATTACTGTGTTTATGCTGCAAGGCATCATGGTACCAATCCCAAAGCTTTACAAAACTTAAAAACTCAGAACGCTCATCGGCAAATTGCAAGTGCGCTTGATCAGCCGCCGCCGCTTGATCCATGGGCCGTTCTCGTGGATCCTGCGTCGCTAGAGCGGACGCAATAATTGTTACCTCACGAAGGGCATTTTGCTCTTTTGCTGCAAGTAACATACGACCAATACGAGGGTCAAGAGGAAGATCGGCTAATTGCTTGCCAGTAGGCGTGAGTTTAAAACTGCTAGCCATATCCTGATTAACGCCGTCAGTATTTTCTTCATAAGTAATTGCGCCCAACTCATCTAATAGCTGAACGCCATCAGTGATTGCTCGACCCAGCGGTTTATCAATGAATGGAAAGTTCTGAATTTTTGGAAGGCGTAAGTAAGTCATCCGCAACAACACTGCTGCGAGGGAGCTACGCAAAATCTCTGGGTCGGTAAACTTGGATCTCGACTGGTAGTCTTGCTCGCTGTACAGGCGTATGCAAATACCATCAGATACACGTCCGCAACGCCCAGCCCTTTGATTTGCCGCAGCCTGAGATATAGGCTCGATTTGCAATTGCTCGACTTTATTTCGATAGGAGTAACGCTTTATCCGCGCTAGACCACTATCAATGACATAACGGATATTCGGCACAGTTAATGAGGTTTCCGCAACGTTTGTTGTCAGAATGATGCGACGTCCATTGCCTGGATTAAATACTCGCTCTTGCTCAGCCATAGACTGACGCGCAAAGAGGCTCAAAATCTCCGGATGAAAGCGCTGTTGCAGAACATGGTCTTTACGAAGCGCTTCGGCACAATCCCGAATCTCCCGCTCGCCTGGTAAAAAAACTAATACATCTCCTGCGCCACTAGCTCCTTCGCGCCATACATTGGAGATCGCTTCAACAACAGCATCTGGAATTTCTTTTGCGCCCTTTGCTTCCTTCTTGCCGTCAGGCTTTGTATCTTGCTCTAACGGCTCATAGCGCTGCTCAACTGGAAAGAGGCGGCCGCTGACCTCGATTACTGGGGCAAGCTTTCCGCCAATCGAAAAATGTTCAGAAAAACGCCGAGCGTCTATTGTTGCAGAGGTGATGATGAGCTTTAGATCTGGTCGTTTAGGCAGCAGCTGCCTTAAGTAGCCTAGGAGAAAATCAATGTTCAGGCTACGTTCGTGAGCCTCATCGATGATTAATGTGTCGTAGGCTCGCAACTGGGGGTCGCGTTGAGTCTCTGCGAGCAAAATACCATCCGTCATTAACTTAATTGAAGTGCTTGGGCTAGTTTTATCTGTAAAACGGACTTGATAGCCAACATCTTGACCAATAACCGTCCCCAGCTCTTGGGCAATGCGCTTCGCTGTTGCAGTCGCTGCGATACGGCGGGGCTGAGTATGCCCAATGAGTTTGCCGCCGTTAATGGTGCCTCTACCGAGATCTAAACAGATCTTTGGTAACTGCGTCGTCTTACCTGAGCCCGTCTCACCACACACGATGACTACTTGATGAGATTGCAAAGCATCTTTAATGACTTGGCGCTGTCCTGAAACGGGCAACTCTTCCGGAAAATGGATTTCGAGCTTGCGTCCAGTGTTGGAAGCAGGCACAGCTACAGGCTCTGCTTTGGGTTTTTGTTGGTTTATAGGCTCATGCACCCTATAATTTTCTCACTATGCCAACAAATGCACCAAACATCGGATTAAATGCCGAAGAATCAAGCCCTAATTTTCCTTTTGTAGGTTGGTTGCGTGATGTTGCGCCCTACATACATAGCTTTCGAGAAAAGACCTTCGTCATTGCCTTTGCAGGGGAGTTAGCCCAAGAAATCGGTCTCGAAAATCTGATTGAGGATATTGCCATGCTTCATGCAATGGGAATGCGAATCGTTCTGGTGCACGGCATTCGCCCTCAAATCGAAGAGCAACTTATGTTGCGTAATATTCAAAGTCAATTTGGCAAAAATTCAGTCAACAGCTATCGAATTACCGATGCAGCTGCTTTGGAATGCGTTAAAGAAGCTGCTGGTGAGTTGCGTCTTGATATAGAGGCCGCATTTAGTCGTGGTCTGCCAAACACGCCTATGGCAGGCTCACGCATCTCAGTGATATCGGGGAACTTTATTACAGCTATGCCAGTCGGAGTTGTTGAAGGGGTTGACTATATTCACACAGGACTCGTCCGTAAGATTGACTCGACCTCAATCAAACTCTCATTAGATAGCAACAAAATTGTTCTACTTTCTCCGTTAGGCTTCTCCCCTACTGGACAAGCTTTTAACCTTGCCTACGAAGATGTCGCCGCCTTCACTGCTGCTGCACTCAAAGCAGATAAGCTAATTTTCTTAAGTCCCTACACCGGATTAAAAGATGCCGACGGGGATTTCATTACGGAAATGTCTATGCCGCAGTTGCAGCAATACATCAAGGATCATCAAGAGTTAGATATTGGTATGAAGAACTTGCTTAACATTTCCGGAAAGGCCGTCAGAGCTGGAGTTAGTAGGGTGCACTTTTTACCAGCCAATCAGGATGGCGCCCTGCTGGAAGAGCTTTTTACCCATGATGGCATTGGCATGATGCTGGCCTCATCTGACATTGAAAATCTACGTGAAGCCAATCAGGATGATGTAGGCGGCATTTTGCAACTTACTAGCCCACTGGAAGATGAGGGCATCCTAGCCGCTCGTGGACAGGATGTTATTGAGCGCGATATTCAACGTTTCTCAGTAATCGAGCATGACAGGGTCTTGTTTGGCTGCGCTGCCCTATTTCCATTTCCCAATGGCGTTGGGGAGCTTGCCTGCTTGGCTGTGGATGCAGACGTTCAAGGATCTGGTGATGGAGAGCGTCTACTCAAGCGCATCGAAATGAGAGCCAAGCAGGAAGGCATTAAGAAGCTATTTGTTCTTACGACTAGAACGGAGCATTGGTTTCTAAAACGTGGCTTTAAGCGCGCTACAGTAGACGATTTACCTGAAGAAAGAAAGCAAATCTACAACTGGGATCGCAAGTCAATGGTCCTAACCAAAGACTTATAGAAATTTTAAAGAAAATAATACGAAACGTATTTTGAAAGGCATTACAGATGGCACGCATGGTTCAATGTATCAAACTCAATAAAGAAGCTGAAGGCATGGACTTTGCCCCGCTCCCAGGCGAATTAGGGAAGAAGATTTGGAATCAAGTATCCAAAGAAGCCTGGGCAAGCTGGCTAAAACAACAAACTATGTTAATTAATGAAAACCGCCTCAATATGGCAGATCCACGTGCACGCCAATACCTCTTAAAACAAGTAGAGAAGTATTTCTTTGAAGGTGGAGCCGATATGGCGCAAGGCTATGTCCCGCCTACTGAATAATCTTCAAGAAATATCGAGTCCGCCATCTAAAATTTATTTTATTTTTTTAGTGGTGATTGCTTGACGATTCAAATTTAGAAGCCTAGGATGAAAGTGTGGGTGTGCAGATATGGTGCCCTTCCACATTGGCGAAAGCCACTTCTCATAAGCATATCTATATGTTTATTGGGTATCGGGAACTAATTTTCTTCCCTTTTCCCTGCCATGAGAGCCATGGCAAACAAACCCGATGGGGAAACCCCGTCGGGTTTTTTAATTAAAAAGTGATGCGATCTACTCCAGATGGCCCGCTTACCAATAGGATCGTCGCCCTCTCCTTGGCAAACAATCCCACAGTAATAACCCCAGCTATTTGATTAATTTGAGACTCCAAATCCCTTGGGTGGGTTATGTGCAACCCGCGAACGTCCAAAATCCAACCACCGTTATCCGTTACGAATGGCGTGCTAGACGCTTGCTGTAAATCTTCCTGGGAATTTTTAGTTAAGCGCATTGAAACCTTACCCCCAAACTTTTCAAGCTGACGAGTAACCACACCTAGCGATAAGGGAATGATTTCTACTGGAAGAGCAAAATGTCCCAAGACAGGCACCTGCTTAGAAGCATCGCAGATACAAATAAATTGACTAGCCATTGAGGCAATAATTTTTTCGCGGGTTAATGCACCACCACCACCTTTAATCATATTTCCCGCGGGGTCTATTTCATCAGCACCATCGACATAAGCAGGCAATATAGTGACTTCATTGGGGTCAAGAACCTTAAATCCATGTTGCAGTAAGCGCTTGGTTGTAGCATTAGAACTAGAAACTGTTCCAGAAAAATGTCCTTTATAAGGAGCCAAAGCATCAATAAAGCAATTGGCAGTGGACCCAGTACCAACTCCGAGAATTGCTCCAGACTCCAACTTAAGGACCTCGTCACGCGCTGCCTCCGCTACTAATTGTTTAAGTTGTTCTTGATTCATCTGATGAGGTCCCTGTATTTGCTGGAATGAAGTATTTAATGCATCTATCATATGATATTGAATGCCATCAACTGACTAAAGATTCGTCCATCAACATGACAAATACCTCATCGGCCCTTAGCCAACTCAAGAAACTAACGACCGTTGTAGCAGATACAGGCGACTTTGAGCGCATGCAGGAATATCAGCCTCAGGATGCCACTACCAACCCCTCTCTCATCCTTAAAGCAGCTCAACAGGCTAATTACGAAGCATTAGTCACTCAGGTTAAATCAGCCCATCAGAGTATGAAAGCAGTTGATCTGGTTGATTACATCCTTGTTGCCTTTGGCTTGGAAATTCTAAAGAATGTGCCCGGCCGCGTTTCAACAGAGGTTGATGCTCGCCTTTCATTTGATACTCAAGCAACTATTGCCAAAGCAAGGCATTTGATTTCGCTTTATGAATCCAATGGAGTTGACCGAAAGCGTGTATTAATTAAGCTTGCAGGCACCTGGGAAGGAATACAGGCGGCAAAACAGCTAGAAACTGAAGGGATTCATTGCAATATTACTTTGCTATTTTCATTAATTCAGGCGGCTGCCTGTGGGGCAGCCAAGGCCACACTAATATCCCCGTTCGTCGGCCGTATTACGGATTGGTATAAAGCTAAGCTGGGAAGTGCATGGAATGGAATTACAAATGGTGGGCCAAATGATCCAGGGGTAACTTCTGTAAAAAGAATCTTCCACTATTACAAGCATTTTGGTATTGCCACAGAAATCATGGGAGCCAGCTTTAGAAATACTAGCCAGATATTGGAATTGGCTGGATGCGATTTCCTAACAATTAGTCCCGAACTATTGGGCGAACTTCAGTCCAGCCAATTAACCGTAGAAAAAAAATTAGACGCCGCCAACTCTGCACATGCAATAAGCAATGAAAATATTACTCAATTGCAGCTAGACGAATCTAACTTCAGACTGCAATTGAATAATGACGCCATGGCAACAGAAAAATTGGCTGAAGGCATTCGTAATTTTTGTGCTGATACAGAAAAACTAGAGGTCCTACTAGGCAACTAACTACTTCTTGGAAGTATTAATCCCTAGCAAACTATAGGCCGGGCAAATACCAACCATGCCGGTCACTAAGGGCACAATCCCAATCCATGCCCAAGCGCCAGTAATTCCAAAACCCGCCAAACCCATCAAGGTCAAACCTAAGGTCATGCGGAGTACACGTTCAGTATGTCCTAGATTGCATTTCATATCAGATCCTTTAATTAGTTAAAGAAACTACTTTGCTGCCTTGGCTAGTCTCTGCCTTAGAGCCTCATACAAGCATACGCCGCTGGCAACAGAAACATTTAAGCTTTCCACCACACCTTGCATTGGTATACGAACAAGCTCATCACAAGTTTCGCGGGTAAGACGTCGCATGCCTTCACCTTCGGCACCCATCACTAGGCCAATCGGACCGGTGAGATCGAGATCATAAATAGATTTTTCTGCTTCATCGTCAGTGCCAACAAGCCAAACACCAGCCTCTTGCATTTCTCGCATACTACGAACTAGGTTCGTTACTGTAATCACGGGAATAACTTCAGAAGCGCCACTAGAGACTTTACTAACCGTAGCGTTGATGGAGGCTGAGCGATCTTTTGGAATAACTACAGCATCCACTCCAGACCCATCAGCCACCCTCAAGCAAGCGCCAAAATTATGGGGATCAGTAACGCCATCCAATACCAAGAATAGTGCTTTGCTTTGTTTACTTTCCGCATCTTCAATTACCTCGGTAATTGTCCTGGCAACTGTTATCTTTTCAGCCAATGCAACAACGCCCTGATGACGATCATGGCCCGCTAACTTATGCAATCGTTCAGAATCTGCAGCATGTAATCGTTCACCAAGCACCTCTTCGGCTTGCTTTAGAAAATCCCCCATGCGCCGATCACGACGTCCTGGATCAAAATACACTGACTTCAAGCTTGCAGGGTCTACGCGCAAACGCGCTTGTACGGCATGAAAACCAACTAATATTTGTTTCATTAATGTTCTATCTAAATTTCTTATTTACGTTTTGCATTTGTACTGCGGACAGGAGGCTTGCTTCCTGCAGATTTTCCTGCTGCTCTACTGGGATTGCTAGGCTTACCACTTTTAACAACGCTGCGACTTGCCTTGCTCTTGGATTGATTCGCGCCAAGATTACCAGCCGACTTTGCCGCATTCACATTAACGCCACTGTGTTTTTGAGGTTCTTTGCTACCTGGTCTATTTTTCTTTGGTGCTGCTTTTTTATTTGGACGGCCAGTATCACTAGCCAAAATAATTTGACGGCGACTAGAAGAGCCACCAGGCTCTGCCCCAATAGACTTGACTAAACTAAATTCAATTTTTCGAGCATCAAGATCAACCCGGCTTACCAGTACATGGACACGGTCACCTAAACGATAGCGAATACCAGTTCTTTCGCCTCGTAGCTCCTGCCGAGCTTCATCATATTGGAAGTAATCACCACCCAATTCAGTAACGTGAACCATCCCTTCAACAAAAAGATTTTCTAACTGTATAAATAGTCCAAAGTTGGCAACTCCAGTAACGGTACCGGCATATTCCTGCCCAAGATGATCTCGCATGTAATAGCACTTTAACCAGGCCTCTACATCACGGGAGGCTTCATCAGCACGCCGCTCATTTGAAGAGCAATGAACACCAAGCTGGCCCCAAATAGGTAAAGCTGCATTTGCACCCTTAGGCAAACGAGTGCCTTTAGCTGAGGCTTCTTTTGCATCACTATGGGATTTTTTCGCATTAACTGCATTCTCTCGAGCCTTGCCTTTGCGGGGCAAAGTCAGGTTCAGGGGAACCATAGGAGGCAATACTGGCGTGTAAGGCTTTTTAGCCAAAATTGCCTTAATAACGCGGTGCGTCAATAAGTCTGGATAGCGTCGAATTGGGCTGGTGAAATGAGAATATGCTGGATAAGCCAATCCAAAATGCCCTTCATTATCCGGTTGATACATTGCCTGTTGCATTGCTCTTAATACAACCGATTGAAGCATATTTGCATCGGGGCGATCTTTGACATCGCGCATGAGCTTAGCAAAATCTTTGGGCTTTGGTTTGTCGCCACCATCAAGTGAGAGGCCCGAGGTCCGTAATACCTGGCGCAATGTCACCAACTTCTTCTCTTCTGATGGCTCGCCGTGTACACGATACAAGCTAAGGTGTTTGTTCTTATCAATGAAATCAGCCGCACAAACATTGGCGGTCAACATGCACTCCTCAATCAAACGGTGAGCATCATTGCGAAGGCGGGGTTCAATTCGTAAAATCTTACCTAATTCGTTGCTAATAATCTGCGTTTCGGTAGTCTCAAACTCTATGGCGCCACGCTTATGACGTGCCTCAAGCAATATTTTATAGAGGGAATATAAGTTGGTCAGAAGCGGCCTAAACTCAGAGTAACGAGTTGCTTCTGGGCCTTTGCTATTAGATAAGATCTCCCAAACTGTATCGTAAGTAAAGCGCTGAGCGGAGTGCATAACTGCAGGATAAAACTGGTAAGCCAGAACAATCCCGCTGTTATCAACAACAGAATCACACACCATACACAGCCGATCAACACCTGGATTTAATGAGCAAAGGCCATTGGAGATTTTCTCCGGCAACATGGGAATTACTCTTCTAGGGAAATAAACTGAGGTTGCCCGTAATAGACCCTCGTCATCCAGAGGGTGTCCAGGCTTAACGTAATGAGATACATCAGCAATCCCAACGATTAATCGCCATGCTTTTGCTTTGCCGTACACGATAGGCTCGCAATAAACCGCATCATCAAAATCACGAGCATCAGCGCCATCAATCGTCACCAACGGAACATCACGTAAATCAATGCGACCTTCCAAGTCTGACTGTTGCACGGCATCTGGTAGTGCATCAGCTTCTTTTTTTGATGCCGCAGAAAATTCATGGGGAACGCCATATTTACGAACAGCGATTTCAATTTCCATGCCAGGGTCATCAATCTCACCCAATACCTCTACGACGCGACCAACGGCCTGACGATAGCTATCGGGGTAATCAATAATCTCTACGCTGACAACTTGACCTAACTTAGCATCACCGTGCCCTTTGGGTGGAATCAAAATATCATGACCAATGCGCTTATCTTCAGGCGCTACTATCAACACGCCATTTTCATTTAAGAGGCGACCAATCACCACCTTATTAGCATGCAGAACGACATCAACAATCTGTCCTTCGGGACGACCACGACGATCGGTTCCTAGTACTCGAACATTAACCCTGTCACCATGCATGACACGGGACATCTCTTTTTCAGAAAGAAAAATATCCTCACCACCATCATCGGGGATGACAAATCCAAATCCATCTCGGTGGCCTTGGACCGTACCCAATCGGTCGGCCTCTCGCGGCACCAAGTCTTTTGCTTTACGCATTTATTTCCTTCGGCAATACATGCCTTATATATCTACATTTGTTATGAACTAAGGCTACTTTATCAAACCGTTAAGTCTGAAGGGAAAAAGCCAAATAAGCTTGAAAAACACCTTAAAGGCCCTTGCCCTCTATAATACTGGCATGCCCAGGTGGCGAAATTGGTAGACGCACCAGCTTCAGGTGCTGGCGATCGTAAGGTTGTGGGGGTTCGAGTCCCTTCCTGGGCACCATACTTTTAGTATTTAGCACCGCAGCCCTGTATTTTATAGGGTTGCGAAGCCTAAATCCAATAAATTGCCTTTTTATATATTTTGAATCGATTTCCAAATTTTCAGGGCATCCATCGTCTCAGGTACATCATGCACTCTCATTATTTGAGCACCTCGATCGGCAGCCATAATAACTGATGCAATGCTGGCAGAAAGCCGATCTTGAGTATCTCGACCAGTTATCCTGCCTAGCATCGACTTCCTAGAAATACCCGCCAAGACAGGGTAACCAAGTCCAGTAAAGTATTGAAAATCAGCCAACATCTTCAAATTATGCTCAAGAGTCTTCCCAAAACCAAATCCAGGGTCTACTACGATGCAGTCATTTGCAACCCCTTTAGCAATCAAAAGATCAGATCTTTGCTTTAAGAAAAGGCTGACCTCAGCTAAGAGATCGCTATATTTAGGGTTAAATTGCATTGTTAAGGGGTCGCACTGCATATGCATCAGCACAATGCCGCAGGATTTATTGGGACTTTGACAAGAATATTCAAGCACTGCTTCTAGAGCCCCCTCTTGGCGCAAGGCCCAAATATCATTCACACAGTCGACGCCAGCATTGAGGGCTTGACGCATTACCTCTGCCTTGTAGGTGTCAATAGAGAGCGCTACACCACAACCCTTTAGCTCTTCAATAATTGGCAAAACACGATCAAGCTCTTCTTGAAGCGAAACAGGCTGAGCACCTGGGCGGGTAGATTCACCGCCAATATCTATGATATCAACACCATTTTTGATCATGAGATTAGCTCGAACAATCACATCGCCGACAGTTCGAAATTTTCCACCGTCAGAAAATGAATCTGGGGTCGCATTTAAAATTCCCATAACCAACGGACGTTGAAATTGGGAGAAATCAAAAAGAAAACGCCCGCAACGCCATGTTGCGGGCAATTCTAGTTTACTCATTAAACGCACAGAAAAATACCTAAGCTGTCGCAGGAGCGCTACCAGTAGCGGGACCAGAAACCCCTGCAGAATTACCAAATACGGTTGCAGTTGGTGGCTTAGGAGTGCGCGGAGGACGCCCTTCCATAATATCCGTGATCTGCTCAGCATCAATTGTTTCAAACTCAAGCAAGGCTACAACCATGGCTTCAACCTTATCCCGATTTTGCTCAAGGATTGATCTTGCCAAAGCATACTGACTATCAATCAGCGCACGAATTTCTGCGTCCACTTTTTGTTGAGTCAACTCTGAAACGGTCTTGGTGCTATTGCGACCAAAGATGCTTTCCGATTCAGTATCAACATAGACCATCGTACCCAAGCTATCACTCATACCATAACGGGTCACCATATCTCGCGCCAACTTGGTAGCACGCTCAAAATCATTTGATGCGCCAGTGCTCATGGAATGCAAGAATACCTCCTCAGCAGCACGACCACCAAATAAAATGGCTAACTCTTCTAGCATTCGGTCTTTATATAAATTGACGCGATCGAACTCGGGGAGCTGCCATGTCACACCCAAAGCCATGCCACGAGGCATGATCGTGACTTTATGCACTGGATCGGCGTTAGGCAACACTTTTGCCACAACTGCGTGACCTGACTCGTGATAAGCCGTATTACGACGTTCCTCTTCGCGCATTACCGCAGACTTACGCTCAGGACCCATATAAATTTTGTCTTTAGCATCCTCAAAATCCTTCATATCAACAGCGCGCTTATTACGACGAGCAGCAAATAAGGCAGATTCATTCACCAAGTTAGCCAAATCCGCACCAGAGAATCCTGGTGTTCCACGAGCCAATATCGCTGCATTTACATCAGGATCAATAGGCACCTTACGCATATGTACTTGCAAAATTTGTTCGCGACCCCGAATGTCAGGCAAGCCGACATGCACTTGGCGGTCAAAACGCCCTGGGCGTAACAAGGCCTTATCCAATACATCGGAGCGATTAGTTAGTTGCAGCCACTACGATGACACCGCTATTACTCTCAAAGCCGTCCATCTCCACTAGCATTTGATTTAATGTTTGTTCGCGCTCATCATTTCCGCCACCCATTCCAGCGCCTCGATGACGACCTACTGCATCGATTTCATCAATAAAGATAATGCAGGGGGAATTTTTCTTAGCATTTTCAAACATATCACGCACGCGAGATGCGCCAACACCGACGAACATCTCCACGAAATCGGATCCTGAAATCGAGAAAAAGGGAACTTTAGCTTCACCTGCAATTGCGCGAGCAAGCAAAGTCTTACCAGTACCAGGGGGACCCACTAGCAAGATGCCATGAGGAATTCGTCCGCCCAGCTTCTGAAATTTCTGCGGATCTTTTAAGAAGTCGACGATTTCAAATACCTCTTCTTTGGCCTCGTCGCAACCAGCAACATCTGCAAACGTCACGGTATTGCTATTTTCATCAACCAATCGTGCTTTGGATTTACCGAATGAGAATGCTCCACCCTTACCGCCGCCTTGCATCTGACGCATCATGAAAAACCAAAAACCGATAATCAATAAAGTGGGGCCAAGGTAATACAGTGCGGATACAAACATGTTTGGCTCGTCATCCGCCTTACCGGTTACTTGGACACCGTATTTCATCAGGTCGCCAACCATCCAGATATCACCCGGGGAAATGATGGAGTATTTGCTTCCATCATTGGGTGTCACCTGCAACGTACGGCCTTGTACATCAACCCGTTTGACTTTGCCTATTTTGGCATCATCCATGAATTGAGAGTACGTGACCTGAGTTTGATCCTTCGGCTTATCAAACTGTTTAAAAACAGTGAAAAGCACCAGACCCACAATGAGCCACACACCAATTTTCTGCAACATATTGCTGTTCAAAAAGAGACCTTTGCCGGATTAATCCGGGAGTAAAAGCGGATTGCTATATCTATGTATTTGATTCTACTACCAGGCTTTTTCAAGAGCTTGAGGCATATTTATTTAATAAACCCCTATATTAAGTTGGGTTATTTAGGTGGTTGAAGTTTCTGCCGAGCAGAAATATTTCAGAAGATTTGGCTCTTGAGGCCTTAGGCTTTCTTGAAGCCACTGTTTTAAATACCTTTTTAAACGATTCCACAATCTGACTATAGCCACTGCCATTAAAACATTTAATCAGCAAAGCCCCCTCGGGCTTTAGGTGTGCAAGAGAAAAATCCAAAGCAATTTCTGCTAAAAAGGCCATTCGAGCCGCATCTGCAACACCGACCCCAGAGAGATTGGGAGCCATATCAGACAAAACTAGGTCGACTTTACCGTCAGCATCAACAGGCAACAGCGCTTCAAGTGCCTTAAGCCCCTCATCCTCACGAAAGTCACCCTGAATAAAGCTGACATCAGCAATATCCTCCATTGGCAAGATATCGATGGCAATAATGATTCCATCAGGCTTGCCAGACTCTATTTTGGGATTACTTTTTCCCAACTCCGTCAAACGGTTGCGCGCGTACTGACTCCAGCTCCCTGGAGCGCTCCCTAGATCCACAATTGTCATTCCTGCTTTAATCAGGTGATCCTGCTCGTCAATTTCGCTTAATTTGTAGACGGCACGAGCACGATAGCCCTCTTTTTGAGCCATCTTCACGTAAGGATCATTTAAATGATCTTGTAACCAACTTTTGTTAAATTTATTCTTTGCCACAACTTACCCACTTTCGACGTCTATTTTCCCTGTTTCTGTTACTTAAGGCAAAAGGATTCAACTTGAATTGCTGTAATTACGTCGATTAATGCCTAAATAGGCTCATATAGTGCGCTTATTAAGGTCTTGAATGCTCTATCATCGGGGTCATGACCGCACTTACTATTACACCCGCACAACGCAAATCCCTCAAATCCGACGCACATGAGCTCAGCCCAGTCGTCATGATTGGTGGTGATGGCCTTACGCCCGCCGTTATTAAAGAAGCAAAATTAGCAATTTCCCATCATGGCCTCATCAAGATTCGCGTCTTTGGTGACGACCGAGATGCTCGAATAGCAATTTATGAAGAGCTTTGTGACAAATTGGGTGCAGCTCCAGTTCAACACATAGGCAAATTGCTGGTTATTTGGAAGCCAAAAGATATCGTTGATGCAGCGCTCTTAAATTTAAGCAGATCAAGCAAGCAAACGAAAAAGACTTTGCAAGCACCACGCACTAAGCGTCAACCAAATCGCGTGGTAGCAAAAACAGGGGTCCGTACCAAGCACTTCAGAGAGATCGGATCGGCGCTCCATAGCAGGCAAGTCTCCATTTGAGCGTGCTGCAGCCGTTAAAAGTGCCGCACCGAAAAAACGGGTACTGCGTGCTGATGCTGCAGAATCAAAAATTGGCTGGTCGTCTCCAGGCTATCGCAAAGCGGCTGCAGCTCCAGCGCCCGTTAAAAGACGCAAAGTACGTATGAGTAGCACCAAGAAAAAATCATTGGGATCTTAAATATTTACGATCCCATGTAAACATCTACAAAAAACGCCCTTAATATCGGGCGTTTTTTATTCCCGACTTAGCAATTAATTTGTATCGCTTAATTTTTTGTAATTCGCCAAACTAAGAAAATTCCGAGAAAGCTCTGAATAAGAAATAATCCACTAGATGCTTGGTGAAGCTGGCTGAACAAAGTAGCCCATGAAGATTCCATTACCGACATGCCGTCCAACATGGCTTGATCTTTTAAAGAACTCATCCATGGGATCAGAATAAAAGTGGCAGCAATTGCGCAAGCGAGCATTCCCAAAAGTATCCAGCGAGTCCTGCGAAATTGATTCAAACCAGAGTGGACTAAGTAGTTAGCCAAGACCATCAATGCAATGCTCAAGCCAACACTTAAATGGGCCTCAATCTTAAAAAGATTTCCAGCAACCATACCTGCAACCTGACGATCGCCCAAAGCAGAAAATAGGATGGGGGTGACAATAAATCCAACGGTAATAAAACTACCTACCCACAGTCCGGCTATTAAGTTAAAAATTCGCTGGAGAGTAAGGCGCATTAAATGTAGCGTACCGCCAAGATTTCAACTTCACGATTACCCGCTGGTGCTTGAACCGCAACCACATCACCCTCTTCTTTACCAATCAACGCTCGAGCTATAGGGGAGCTAATCGAAATCTTTCTGACTGCAATATCGGCCTCATCGTCGCCTACGATTTGATAGGTCAACTTAGTACCATCTTCAAGATCCTCAAGATCTACAGTTGCTCCAAACACGATGCGGCCTGCCACATCCAAGCTGGATGGGTCAATAATCTGGGCAGCAGATAACTTGCCTTCTAACTCTTGAATGCGCCCCTCAATAAAGCCCTGCTTTTCTTTTGCCGCATCATACTCAGCGTTTTCAGAAAGATCGCCTTGTGCACGCGCCTCAGAAATTGCATTAATGACGGATGGACGCTCTACATGTTTTAAACGGTGCAACTCATCTTTGAGAAGTTCTGCACCATGTTTAGTAATTGGAATTGTGCTCATGCTTCTAACCTAACTTAAATGTACCCATCTATATGCAACATTGCAGATAGATGGGTGTAATTTTAGATTAATTGAGGGACTGATGTAAATTTTGCAAAGAATATACTTCGAGCGACTCTTTGCTGCCATTTTGGGATGCCATTAAGCCATCCATTACTGCACGTGCCGCACTAATAGTCGTGTAGTAAGTGACATTGTTAGCCTGGGCGCTGGTACGAATAGAGCGCGAATCCGCAATGGCTGTACGCGTTTCATCTACCGTAGTAAATACAAGGGATATTTCACCATTTTTAATTAAATCTACGATATGAGGACGGCCATCCTTCACTTTATTAACTACCCCTACTGGCAAGCCAGCAGCAGTGATCGCGGCAGCAGTCCCTTTAGTGGCGACCATCGGGAAGCCAAGTTGATGCAAAAGCTTGGCTACCTCAACAGCCTTAGGCTTATCACTATCCTTCACTGTTAGGACCACCGTACCGCTCTTAGGTAATTTAATACCGGCACCTAATTGAGATTTAAATAATGCCTCACCGAAGGTTTTACCAACACCCATCACTTCACCGGTAGAGCGCATTTCTGGACCCAAAATAGGGTCAATTCCTGGAAACTTATTAAAGGGAAATACCGCCTCTTTCACCGAGTAATAAGCGGGTTTTACTTCCTTATAAATACCCTGTTGATCCAATGTCTGACCAACCATACAGCGGGCGGCAATTTTAGCTAACTGCAAACCAGTCGCCTTAGAAACAAATGGCACAGTACGTGATGCGCGTGGGTTAACTTCAAGTACAAAGATCACGTCTTGACCATCAACATGCTGAATTGCAAATTGCACGTTCATCAAACCAATCACATTAAGGCCTTTAGCCATCGCTGCAGTTTGACGCTTAATTTCTTCAACCGTTTCGTCAGAGAGTGAGTATGGTGGCAAGGAACAGGCGGAATCTCCAGAGTGCACACCAGCTTGCTCTATATGCTCCATTACCCCACAAATAAACACGCGCTGTCCATCGCTTATGCAATCGACATCGCACTCAATCGCATCGTTTAAGAAGCGATCAAGCAAAACTGGTGAATCATGAGAGACCTTCACAGCTTCTCGCATATAACGCTCGAGATCGCGACCATCATGAACAATTTCCATTGCACGACCGCCTAATACATATGATGGGCGAACGACTAATGGGTATCCGATTTCTTCTGCAAGCTTAAGTGCTTCATCTTCAGCCCGTGCCGTGCGATTAGGCGGTTGACGTAAGTTCAACTCATGCAGTAGCTTCTGAAAACGTTCTCGGTCTTCAGCAGCATCGATCATATCTGGTGAAGTGCCAATAATAGGAACGCCATTTGCTTCAAGGTCTAAAGCTAGCTTCAAAGGCGTTTGACCGCCGTACTGAACAATTACACCTTTAGGCTTTTCTTTGGCAACAATTTCAAGAACATCTTCCAAAGTCAAGGGTTCAAAATATAATCGATCCGATGTATCGTAATCAGTAGAAACCGTTTCAGGGTTGCAGTTCACCATGATAGTTTCATAGCCATCTTCACGCAAAGCTAATGCGGCATGAACACAGCAGTAATCGAACTCAATTCCCTGACCAATTCGGTTTGGACCACCGCCCAAAACCATAATTTTATCCCTATTGCTAGGCTGAGATTCGCACTCACCATGCTCTGCCTCATAAGTAGAATAAAGATAGGCGGTATTGGTTGAGAACTCAGCAGCGCAGGTATCTACTCGCTTATAAACTGGTACTACTTTTAAACGATGTCGAGCAGCACGAACTGAGGAAGAGTCAACGTCCATCAGTTTGCCCAAACGGCGATCAGAAAATCCTTTTTGCTTAATAAAGCGTAACTCAGTAGCGGATAGACTATCAATCTTGCGCTGCTTCAGCTCGCCTTCCATAATAATTAACTCTTCGATTTGCTCTAAGAACCAAGGATCAATTTTTGTCTCGCTATAGATCTCATCAAGCCCCATACCCATTCGGAAAGCATCTGCAAGATACCAGATGCGATCAGGTCCAGGCTCTCCAATTTCTTGAATAATGTCATCCAAGTCTGTAGATACTTCATCCAAGCCATCCACTCCGACCTCTAAACCGCGCAGAGCTTTTTGAAAAGACTCTTGAAAGGTACGGCCAATGGCCATTACTTCACCAACCGATTTCATCTGCGTAGTTAAACGAGAATCTGCTTGCGGAAATTTCTCAAAGGCAAAACGTGGAATTTTCGTAACAACATAATCAATAGAGGGCTCAAATGATGCCGGGGTTGCACCACCCGTGATGTCATTCTTTAATTCATCTAGGGTATAGCCAACAGCAAGCTTTGCTGCGATCTTGGCGATTGGAAAACCAGTTGCTTTAGAGGCCAATGCAGAGGAGCGAGAAACCCTTGGGTTCATCTCAATGACGATCATGCGACCGTCCTCGGGATTGATAGAGAACTGGACGTTTGAGCCGCCTGTATCCACACCAATCTCGCGTAATACAGCAATAGACGCATTACGCATCAGTTGATATTCTTTATCAGTCAATGTTTGTGCAGGAGCAACCGTAATCGAGTCACCCGTATGCACACCCATTGGATCCAAATTCTCAATAGAACACACAATGATGCAGTTATCTGCACGATCGCGCACCACTTCCATTTCGAATTCCTTCCAACCCAATAAGGACTCCTCAATCAAGAGCTCACCAGTGGGAGAAAGATCTAATCCACGTTTGCAAATTTCCTCAAACTCTTCACGGTTATATGCAATGCCACCGCCAGATCCACCCATGGTAAATGAAGGGCGAATCACCACCGGGAAGCCTGGGCTACCAGTTTCAACCTGAATGCGATGCTGCACTTCATGGGCCTCATCCATTGAATGCGCAATACCTGACTTTGCTGAACCTAGACCAATCTTGGTCATTGCGTCCTTAAATTTCTGGCGATCTTCTGCTTTATCGATTGCTTCTGGAGAAGCGCCGATGAGTTCGCAACCATATTTCTCAAGGACACCATGGCGATGTAAATCAAGAGCGCAGTTCAGGGCAGTTTGTCCACCCATAGTGGGCAAAATAGCATCTGGTTTTTCAGTGGCAATAATTCGCTCAACTACTTCCCAGGTAATTGGCTCAATATAAGTAACATCCGCCATCTCTGGATCGGTCATGATAGTAGCCGGATTGCTATTTACTAAAATGACTTTGTAACCTTCATCACGCAAGGCCTTACAAGCTTGTGCGCCAGAATAGTCAAACTCGCAAGCCTGACCAATCACAATTGGACCCGCGCCAATAATCAGGATGCTTTTGATATCGCTACGCTTAGGCATTATTTGCCCCCTTTGTTGCTAACATTCTGCGAGGTATTCATCAACTCCACAAAACGATCAAATAAATAGGCTATGTCATGCGGTCCTGGAGAAGCCTCCGGATGCCCCTGAAAACACAGGGCGGGCTTATCTTTCCAGGCGAGGCCTTGCAAAGAGCCGTCAAACAAGGAGACATGAGTCACACGAATATTATCAGGCAAAGTATTGGCATCAACTGCAAAGCCATGGTTCTGAGAAGTAATCGCCACACGACCAGAATCCAAATCTTTTACAGGATGGTTGGCGCCATGGTGGCCAAACTTCATTTTTAACGTTTTTGCACCTGCTGCTAAACCCATAATTTGGTGCCCTAAGCAAATACCAAAAGTAGGAACACCCTTTTCAATAATTTCTTTGGCAGCAGCAATCGCGTAATCACAAGGACCAGGATCACCAGGGCCGTTTGAGAAAAATACGCCATCCGGATTTAAAGCCAGCACTTCTGCCGCACTAGTTTGTGCCGGTACTACCGTGAGCTGGCAACCTCGCTCAGTCAGCATACGCAAAATATTGCGTTTGACACCGAAATCATACGCAACTACTTTTTTAAGGGGGAGACTCATATCAAGAGTTCTATATGCAGGTTTACCGTCTGCACCATGCAAATCCCACTCACCCTCACGCCACTCATAAGATTGTTTAGTGCTAACTACTTTTGCAAGGTCAAGGCCAGACATGCCAAGAAAGGCTTTGGCTAACTCAAGCGCCTGTTTACCAAGAACCTCTAGATCATCACCCATTTTGCCAGCCACAATTGCTCCAGATTGAGCACCTTTGTCACGCAGTATGCGAGTGAGTTTTCTGGTGTCAATTCCAGAGATACCTACTACTCCGGCTTTTGTAAGGTAGTTATCCAAACTGCCTTCAGATCTAAAATTAGATACCCGTTTTGAGAGGTCTTTAACAACTAGTCCTGCAGCATGAATTTGACTGGATTCGGCATCCTGGCTATTGACGCCAACATTGCCAATGTGAGGATATGTCAAGGTCACGATTTGACGTGAATAACTAGGATCAGTGATGATTTCTTGGTAACCAGTCAGCGCGGTATTAAAAACTAGTTCACCAGTAGTTTCGCCAGGGGCGCCAATACTCAAACCGGGAAATAATGTACCGTCGGCTAAGGCCAACACGGCGGGGGGAAAAGAAGGAAGCAAGGGTGACAAACCATCTCCAGTCCCTGCTCCATCCGACGCTCAACATCCCAAAAAGACCAACCCAGGACTGTTTGTGCGGGAGGTGAGTGTCTTTAAGCGCTAGGGTAATTTAATAAGTTTCGAATCTGGTAATGATACCAGTTATGCGCTGCAAGACCTTAACTCTCAGGCCCGCTGGGCTCTGAGAGTCCGAAGCACCCACATCAATAAGACTAAGAGGGCGTATTTAGCTTCTTGCTTAAGGCTTCGCGCTCTGATCGATGATGACCTTAATTTGTGCCAAGACCGTTTGATCTTCCATTGTGCTGATATCGCCAGGATCACGCCCTTCAGCAACTGCTTGCAGAGCGCGACGAACAATCTTTCCAGAACGGGTTTTAGGCAATGCCGTAACCACATATACGCGACCAGGCCGCGCGATGGCGCCTAAGGTTGTATCTACGGTCTTCATGCATTCGGCTTCTAAGGTATTGACCTTAGAAACATCCTTCGGAATGACGAAGGCGATGGCTGCTTGTCCTTTGAGCTTATCCTCGATACCAACCACGGCCACCTCTGAAACATTAGGATGGCCAGAGATGCTCTCCTCAATCTCACGAGTACCTAGACGGTGCCCCGCAACATTAATGACGTCATCAGTACGCCCCAAAATGAAGAAATAACCATCATCGTCCTTAATTCCCCAGTCAAAAGTTGAGTAAATAAACTTACCTGGAATAGTTTCCCAATAAGTACTTACAAAACGTTTGTCATCGCCCCATACCGTTTGCATGCAACCTGGCGGCAATGGGCCTTCGATAGCAATGACGCCCTTCTGATTTGGCCCCAGCTCTTCAGAGCTTGCATCATCTAACAGCTTCATGTTGTAACCAAAGGAAGGGACGCCTGGAGAGCCAAACTTATGAGGCATGACTTCTATGCCACGCTGAATAGCCAGCATTGGCCAGCCTGTTTCTGTTTGCCAATAGTTATCAACGATTGGTTTATTAATTGCCCCATGAATCCAAGTTGCTGTAGGCTCGTCTAATGGTTCGCCAGCCAAGAACAAGGCACGCAAACTAGAAAGGTCATATTTACTCAAAAAAGCGGGGTCTTGTTTTTTAAGGACCCTTACTGCAGTTGGAGCAGAGAACATTACAGAAACTTTATATTTCTCAACTAGTTCCCACCAAATGCCAGCATCGGGACGCAGCGGCGTGCCTTCGTACATGATGGTTGCCATACCGTGAATTANTGGTGCATAAATAATATAACTATGTCCAACTACCCAGCCGATATCTGATGTACAAAACATTGTCTCGCCAGGTTTGCCGCAGAAAATATGGTTCATGGAGGCCGCTAAGGCAACTGCATATCCGCCGGTATCACGTTGCACACCCTTAGGCTTACCAGTGGTTCCAGATGTGTACAAAATATACGAGGGGTGTGTAGCATCAACCCATTCAACTGGCACGATCTCGTCAAAATACTTTTGGCGCTCAGTTGCGTAGTCCAAGTCACGGCCTACAACGGTAGTGAATTCCGTTAAGCCGCGGTTGACGATAAGTACTTTTTCTGGCTTGTAACTTGCTAAATTAATTGCCTCGTCTAGCAAGGGCTTATAAGGAACGGCCTTTCCTCCACGCGCACCCGCTTCGGCAGTCACAATCATCTTGGGCTGCGCATCATCAATGCGCGAAGCCAGACTATGCGAAGCAAAACCGCCAAACACCACTGAGTGAATTGCACCAATTCGAACACATGCAAGCATTGCAAAACAGGCCTCAGCAATCATCGGCATGTAAATAAGGACACGATCGCCCTTTTGAATTCCGTTCGCTTTATAAATCGCCGCTATCCTGTTCACCTCTGCATAGAGCTCTTTGAATGTATAAGATTTTTCTATATTCGTTTCAGTTGACACGGCAACCAAAGCGAGCTGATCGGGGCGATCTTGTAGATGGCGATCTACTGCGTTGTAACAAATATTGGTCAAACCACCATCAAACCACTTTGCAAATGGGGGGTTTGAATAATCCAGAACTTTATTAAAAGGTTTTTTCCAATAAACCAACTTTGCCTGCTCACCCCAAAAATCATCTGGGTTAGTGATGGAACGTTCGTGTTCTGACTTATAGGACATGGTTAACCTAAAAAATGTAAATTAAAGTTGCTAAATTTTGCTAACTCCTTTGCTGCTGACCGCCTTAACAGTGCCACCAGAAGTTTTAGCAGTACTGTTTTTCGCAGATTTTGCAAGTCCTGTCGATGCGGATTTATGCTGAGAAGTGGCTGTATTTGCGGAAGAATTACCCTTAGAGACGCCCCTTGGTGACTTGGAAACAGGGCATTTAGCCCCTTTTGCACATTTTTTAGGCACTGGTGGTAACGGTTTTTCCAAACTTAAGCTTGCATTTTCTGCCATTGCGACCGAAATATCACCTGGGCGACGACTTGTTTTTGGTACCAATACGGTTGACCCAGCTCGAATTCGCATCCCCTTAGGAATACCATTTACTTCCCTTAGACCATCGGCATCAACCCCTAAAGTTTTTGCAGTCTGATCAACGCTTTCTGTCTTCAATACCTGCACTGCAGACCAAGTTGATAGAGGTTTAGTGTATTTCTTAAGATTAGTTTGAAAAATTTCCGCATGAGCAAATGGAAGCAAAATTTGCTGATTTGCATTACTTAGGATGACTGGCTTATTGAATGAAGGATTTAGATTGTGAAACTCTTCAGTCGGTATTTCAGACAATTTAATCACTAAGGCCACATCAATATCATTGCCAACATCTACCGCTACAAAGTAAGGGTGATTTTCTAAATTCGGGAGGATGATACCGTAGGCTTGCGGATCCAAAACAATTTGGCGATAAGCCATTAGTTTGGGGACATAGTTTCGGGTTTCAGCAGGCATCGTTAAACTTTGATAATCAGTTGGAAGACCCTCGGCCAGATTGCGTTTTTGAGCTTTAGCCACATTACCCGCACCCCAGTTATAAGCGGCCAAAGCCAATTCCCAGCTTCCAAACTGTTTTTGCAAGCGCTGTAAATAATCGAGTGCTGCATCAGTAGATTGAATGACATCACGTCGCTCGTCCCTAAAAACATTTTGCGTTAAACGAAAATCTTTACCTGTTGCTGGCATAAATTGCCAGATCCCCATTGCCTTTGCACCAGACTTGGCCAAAGGATTAAAAGCACTTTCAACAAAAGGGAGTAGCGCAATCTCTGTTGGCATATTGCGTGCGTTGACTTCTTGTACGATATAAAACAGATAGCGTGATGAACGCGTCATCGAGCGATTCACATAATCCGGACGAGCACTCAACCATCGGACTTGCTCGATTTCTAGAGGCGTATTCATGGGCTCCATTTCAAAGCCATCCCGAATGCGAATCCATAAATTACTTGATGGAGCATAAAGATCGCTTACTGATTGACTCTGTAAGTTCACTCTCTTTGCTTTGGAACCTCGCGCACCACCTTGAGCTGGCGTATCCGAGGACCAATCTCCAGTACTAGCACAACCAGAAAGTACGGCAATTAGAACAATTGCCGCATAACGCCAAAACATCAGAATCGATCCTTCCAAGCGCGTATTACTGCCAATACATGAGCCGGGGAAGGTAATGATTTTTCGCCCGAAACCTCAAGAGCCGATTCTATAACCTCCTTTTGATCACAGCGCATAAAAGGGTTAACCTGTAGCTCCTGTCCAATGGTGGTTGGTAAGGTGGGTAGGTTTTGCGCACGCAATGCCTTGGCAGTTTGTGCCCAGGTAATTAAATTGGCATTATTGGGCTCAACCGCTAAAGCAAATCGAATATTCGATAAAGTGTATTCATGAGTGCAATACACCAATGTATTTTTAGGTAAGGCAATGAATTTAGCCAAGGATTGACTCATTTGGGTAGGTGTCCCCTCAAATAGCCGGCCACAACCAGAAGCAAATAAAGTATCGCCACAAAATAACATTGGCTCCACCACATTGGCCTGCATATTGGCGAAGTACGCAATGTGGCTTAAGGTGTGTCCAGGAACCTCATGCACCTCAAAACTAATGCGAGGCGCCGAAATCTCGAACTTATCACCCTCTATTGCCACCTGGGTACGCCCAGGAATATTATTACCAATAGGGCCGTAAACTGGAATGGAAGACCCTAATGACTTTAATAATTGCAGAATTCCGCCAGTATGATCAGCATGATGATGTGTTATTAAGATACCCGTCAAGGTAAGCTTCTCTTGCTCTAAATACCGAAGTACGGGACTAGCGTCTCCCGGGTCAACCACGAGAGCGCAATCGCCATCATGAATGCACCAAATGTAATTGTCTTCAAATGCCGGTATCGGCCAAACTTGCAATAAAGTATTCTTCACCATAGACCGATGATACCAACCCCTCCCATCCCCTCCCAGATGCCTGCACCACCATGGAGTTCATGGGAGAAATGGCTGCAGTCGCCCCCAGGCCAATATGTACTTGCTTGGGAGCAAAAATGCTTTGATCGAATCGTGGCGGACGTTTTTGGTTTTCACGCAGTGCAAATTGGCTTACCCCAAATCAATACCCTTGGAGAGAATCGCATGCCCCTGCATGCGTTACTAATGCACGCCAATGACCGACAAAATCATGCAAGTTCATTTAACTGGCACCGTATTGAAGGCAATCCTAATGAGCTTCCTTTTGCCAGTGAAAGTATTGATTTATTGGTTTTGCCACACGTTCTTGAGTTTGCTGCTGATCCACACCAAATTTTACGGGAGGTGGAGAGAGTATTACTTCCAGAGGGTCGACTTATTATTTCTGGGTTTAACCCAGCAAGCCTTTGGGGGGCGCGGCAATACCTAAGCCGTTTAATTGGAGCCCCTTATTTACCTCGGGATGGGCAGTTTATTAGCCTCCTTAGAATCAAAGACTGGCTCCAACTACTTAATTTTTCACTGGATCGAGGCCATTTTGGTTGTTACAAGCTGCCCCTTCATGGGGAATCAAGCATGTCTAGCATGCAATTTTTGGAGTGTATGGGAAACCGCTGGTGGCCTATTTTTGGAGCAGTATTTGTTCTCTCCGCCGTTAAGCGTCAGGAGGGCATTCGTCTTGTCGGCCGAATCCAACCCATCCGAATCCCCAATATTACTCAATTGACTCCCGTAGCCGAAACCCGCAAGAACCCAAAGTAATCCTAAAAATAGCTAAATTAGATCTATGCCTCATTTAAAAAAACTGCCCCACATCATTATTTATACCGACGGAGCCTGCAAAGGCAACCCGGGCCCTGGTGGCTGGGGTGCTGTTTTGCGTTCAGGTGAACACGAAAAGCATATCCATGGTGGTACTAAGTTGACTACCAACAATCGCATGGAAATCAGTGCGGTCATACATGCCCTAAAGGCTTTAAAACAAAAAAGTTCTGTGGAACTCTGGACTGACTCTCAATATGTTCAAAAGGGGGTGACTGAGTGGCTCGAAGGGTGGAAAAAACGGGGGTGGAAGACTGCCAGCAAAGACCCCGTTAAAAATGCGGATTTGTGGCAAGAATTAGATACCCTACTTCCAGGCCACCAGATTTCTTGGCACTGGGTTCGTGGGCACGATGGCCACCCCGGAAATGAGTTAGCAGACCTACTGGCCAACCGTGGCGTTGAGGAATATTTGCCTTAAAGCTATATCGCCTATGGAACGCAATTTTAATGAGCTTATGAGAGAATGAACCCGTTTAAAACACTTCAGTAGCGTACCGAATACCCCCACATAAAACCAAGAAAAATCCGAGACCGTGTCAAAAATAGAATCAGCACTCGATAAAGCATTAGCAAAAGTTCCAGCCCTTAAAAATAAAGCGAAGAATCACTTATGCTCCCTTTGGCGCAAATACTTACCACACCTGGAAAATCTCAAAAAGCCGAATTACTCTAGCGTTAAAGCTTTTATCCTGAAATACAAATGGCGTATTTTGGCATTGCTGATTGTTATTTATGCAGGGTGCAAGACTTACGGCTACTTCTTTTTAGCATCTGATAAAGCAGGCGCTCCAATCACCGTAACAACGGTACTGGTAGAGAAAAAAGATATTCCCTTAATCATCGAAGCTACCGGAACAATTGTTTCAAATAATATTGTTGATATTCGCCCCATGGTTACCGACACTGTGGCAAAAATTCTCATTAAAGATGGTCAGGAAGTTAAAACTGGAGACCTTCTGTTTGTTTTAGATGACCGTAACGACAAAGCCAACTACGACAAACTGAAGGCGCTAGCTGATGATGCGCAAAGTCAGTATGTACGTGCCAAGGAGCTGGTTGCTAAAAACTTTATCTCCAAGGCTGGTCTAGAGACAACATCTGCAAATGCAAAATCTACTCTTGCGGCAGCTAAAGCCGCTGAAGTTCAACTTTCCTTTGACTATATTCGCTCACCGATTGATGGACGCGCTGGAATTGTGAATGTCTTCCCTGGCTCACTTGTACAAGCGAGCAATGTTGTATCGACAGCCACCAGTTCGACTGCGACCTCGAGCGTGGGGGCGATGGTAACCATCACTCAATTAAATCCAATTAATGTTCAATTCATTATTCCTGAAAAAGATATTCCTACGCTTTTGGAAAATCAGCAAGAGGGGCAGGCTCTATCAGTTCAGGTTACCGTAGGCGATTCAAGCAAAAAAACCTATACCGGCAAGGTCTTAGTAATTGACAACCAAGTTGACCCATCTATTGGCGCAGTTCGAGTAAAAGCACAAATCTCTAATGATGCAATGACCTTATTGCCAGGTCAATTTGCTCGTATATCTCTTTTCGCCAATACCCTTAAAGATGCCTTAGCAGTGCCTTCTCAGGCAGTGATCATGAGCCCAAATGGTAAGGTGGTGTACATCGTTGACGCGAATGATAAGGCTGTTTCAAAACCAGTTAAAGTCCTTTATGAATACCAAGGACGGGCTGTTGTAGATGGAATAACAGAAGGTGATCGCGTTGTTGTCGAAGGTAAACAGAATCTTCGTCCTGGCACTAAAATTCGCGAATCAAAAAATGCATCGCCAACTCTAAAAACAAACCCTAGCTAAGCAGACAACAAATGAATATCTCCGAATTATGCATTCGGCGACCAGTAATGACGGTTTTGCTTTCGATAGCAACCGTTATCGCAGGCTCTATCGCCTATTTAAAAATCCCGGTCGCCGCACTTCCAAGTTTTAACTCTCCCGTTATTTCAGTTAGCGGCACCTTGCCTGGAGCATCTCCAGAAAATATGGCGGCTTCAGTAGCTCTGCCTCTGGAAAAAGAATTCTCCACAATTGACGGTATTACCGTCATTAGTTCAAGTAATTTCCTAGGCACTACGAACATTACGCTGGAATTTAATAACGATAGAGATATTGATAAGGCAGCAGTTGATGTTCAAGCTGCCATGCTGCGGGCTCAAAAACGTCTTCCGATCGAAATGACAATTCCACCGTCTTATCGAAAAGTAAACCCCGCAGATACGCCAGTCTTAGTGGTGCGAATGAGCTCCCCTTCCGTCAACCTATCAGAGTTAAATGATTATGCGGAAAATTTACTGTCGCCAAATCTTTCCACAATTAGTGGGGTAGCTCAGGTCTTGGTTTACGGCGCAAAAAGATATGCGGTTCGAATTCGAGTACACCCCGATGCACTGGCCAACCGAAATCTGACGATGGATGACGTAGCGTCCGCTATCAATAAAGCAAATACCAATAGCCCTGTTGGGGTTCTTGATGGCCCGCGTCAGTCAATCACCATTTATGCAAACCCACAGCTTGTTAAGCCAGAAGAATTTGCGAATCTTGTCATTACTCAAAAAAATGGTTTGCCGGTCTATCTGAAAGACGTAGCAGAGGTAAGTCAGAGTTATGAAGACGTTAAGACATGGGCTACTGCAGGTGGTGAGCGTTCCGTTGCTATTGCCGTTTTACGTCAACCTAGCGCCAACACTGTGGAAGTAGTTGACTCGATTAAATCCTTACTACCGCAATTGCAAAAGCAAATGCCAGCATCAATCAAACTACAGCTTCTTAACGATCGATCGCTCTCCATTATTGAATCGATTCACGATGTCAACCTTACTCTAGGCCTTACCGTCCTGCTGGTTGTCTTAGTAATTTTCCTGTTTTTAAAACATGTGTCAGCAACAGTTATTCCCTCTATTAGCCTGCCCATCTCCTTAATTGGCGCATTCTTTTTGCTTTACTTCCTTGGGTACAGTTTAGATAATATTTCTTTACTAGGAATTACGCTGGCAGTAGGCTTGGTGGTCGATGATGCCATTGTCGTTCTAGAAAACATCATGCGCTATATCGAAGAAGGCATGGATCCACTGAAAGCCTCCCTCAAGGGAAGCAAGGAGGTGGGTTTTACCATTATTTCCATCTCTATTTCTTTGGTTGCAGTGTTTATCCCGCTGTTTTTTATGGCGGGACCTATAGGTCTTTTATTTAGAGAATTTGCCGTGGTCGTATCGCTGTCCATATTGGTATCAGCCCTTGTTTCTCTCACTGTCGTTCCAATGCTATGTAGCCGATTCTTACCAAAGCCTGGGCATCATGCTAAGGAATATGCTATCAACAAAAAGTTCGACCGCGGATTTGATTGGCTACTTAAGACCTACATTCACTACTTAGATCTAGCCCTAAAAAATCGCAAGAAAGTACTCTGGGGCGCAATTGCCAGCTTTGTGATTACAGTTGTTCTTTTTATTTACAGTCCTAAGGGCTTCTTTCCAGAGGAAGATATTGGCCAAATCTTGGCCACTACCGAAGCATCTGAAGATATTTCCTTCAAGTCAATGCTAGCTCTGCAAGATCAAGCCGCTGAATTAGTAAACTCGGATCCCAATGTAGAGAGCTCCATCTCTGTCATTGGAGGTGGAGCAAGCTCGGGCACCAATACAGGTCGCATCTTTATTATTCTTAAAGATAAATCCAAGCGCCAGAAAATGTCCCTGGTTATGGAAAGCCTGCGCACCAGATTCAAGGGGTTGCCCGGGCTTCAGGTTTACATGCGTCCAGTACAAAACTTGCAACTCGGCGGTAAGAGTAGCAAGAGCCGCTATCAATTTACCCTTCAAAGTGTTGGCTTCGAGGGTGTAAATGAGTGGGCCGATAAGCTAATGCAGAAGATGCGTGCGGACCCTATTTTCCGAGATGTAACGAGCGATTCGCAATTAAAAGGGCTTAATGTCCAAATCAAAATTAATCGAGATCAAGCGGCTAACGCCGGTGTCACGATTGCTGATATTCGCTCTGCGCTTTACTCTTCATTTGGCGAGCGTCAAGTATCAACCATCTATACCCCAGTTAATACTTATTATGCAATTTTAGAAGCTGCTGAAGAGGATCGTCAATACGAAACGGATTTAAATAAAGTCTACATTCGTGGACGTGCCACCGATAAATTAGTCCCACTCTCGAGCGTTGCAAGCTTCGTTCGAACAGTAGGTCCAACTGCCGTGAATCACCAGGGGCAAATTCCTGCGGTTACACTTTCCTTCAATTTGGCGCCAGATATTTTCCTTGGCGATGCGACTAAAAAGATTGAGGATTTCACCAAAGAGATTGGATTGCCCTCCTCAATCATCACTAGCTACGGTGGTGATGCAGCCGTATTTAAAAGCAATCAATCTGGTCAGTTAATTTTAATTTTGGCGGCACTTGGGGTAATTTATGTTCTCCTAGGAGTTCTCTACGAAAGCTACATTCACCCTCTTACGATTTTAGCGGGGCTGCCGTCGGCTGCAATTGGCGCCCTCATATCATTGCGTCTTTTTGGATTTGAACTTACTGTTATTGCATCGATTGGCATTCTGCTCTTGATTGGTATCGTTAAAAAGAATGCGATTTTAATGATTGACTTCGCCCTTGAGGCTCAACGTAATAGAGGGATGACACCAGAGCAGGCTATTCGCGAAGCCTGTATCTTGCGCTTTCGCCCTATTATGATGACCACTGTTGCCGCTTTAATGGGTGCGCTTCCAATTGCCTTTGGAATTGGTGCCGGTGCTGAACTTCGCCAACCATTAGGCATAAGCGTAGCTGGTGGCTTAATCTTTTCTCAATTCGTTACTTTGATCATTACGCCAGTCATTTATCTCTACTTGGATAAATATGCAGGCACTGGTCCAATGGATATTCCCCAAACCGTTCTTGAGGGCACCTAATGCGCCAAGTTATTCTCGATACCGAAACTACCGGCCTTAATCCTGCCACTGGCGATCGCATCATTGAAATTGGTTGCGTAGAAATGATAGGGCGTCGCCTAACGGATCGTACTTTTCATTACTATGTCAATCCTGAGCGAGATATTGATGCTGGCGCATTTGCAGTACATGGTTTATCTAGAGAGTTCCTGTCTGACAAACCCACCTTTTCTCATATTGTTGAAGAGCTTATCGAGTTTGTAGATGGCTCTGAGGTGGTAATCCATAATGCACCCTTTGATTTGGGCTTCCTAGATAATGAATTCGCGCTATTGAAGCGCCCTCCCTTTAGAGGTTTAGCGGCAAAAATAACAGACACCTTGTTAGATGCGCGACAAATGTTCCCAGGTAAACGCAATTCCTTAGATGCGCTTTGCGAACGTTTTGCCATTAGCAATAAACATAGGACATTGCATGGAGCTTTGCTGGATGCACAGTTATTGGCTGAGGTTTATGTAGCCATGACTCGTGGTCAAGAGGATCTCTCAATTGATCTAATTGACTATACCGTAGGCACTGATGCCTCTGGACACGTAAAAGCTCTACCAAGCAACCTTAAAATTCTCAGTGCAAGCAATGAGGACTGCCTTCTGCATGAGAAAATCTTGATTGAGATTGCTAAAGCAAGTAAAAAGGACCCCATATGGAGTCCTCTTAGTATCGCCAGCTAAAAACGCTCTACTCTACAGTCAAATCGCAGCTGCAATAGCTTTGCCTAGGTCATCTGTCTTAGCGGAGCCACCCAGGTCTGGAGTCAGCGATGAACCT